>OHFD01000159.1_pt1 | contig 25587 bp, 17 predicted proteins | sample 1567451 | NCBI WGS metagenome assembly OHFD01 (sample SAMEA3879588, study PRJEB24766) | human gut metagenome | biome: human-associated habitat; feature: feces | place: USA | collected 1985/1987 | reverse complement strand
CGAGCACGACACCACGAACCGCCCCGTGCCGCTGCACCTGCGCAACGCCCCGACCAAGCTGATGGACAAGGCAGGCTACGGCAAAGGGTATAAATATGCACACGACTACGCGGGCAATTTCGCCGAGCAGGAGTTCCTGCCCGAAAGCCTCGCAGGGACGAAATTCTACGAACCCAACACCGGGAATGCCACCGAGGCGAAGATCGCCCAGCGCATGCAGGAGTTGTGGAAGGACAAGTATAAATAGTACATCGAAGATTTCCGGCGGCACGCGCGGCATACGCACGATTCCCGGCCCGGCAATCCGCATCAAGACTATAAAATGAAACGCATCGGCATCATATCCGACACCCACGGGACATTCGACGACACGCTGCGCGAATTCCTCAAGGACGTGGACGAAATCTGGCATGCGGGCGACATCGGCTCGCTCGAACTGGCCGACACGATCGCGTCGTTCAAACCCCTGCGCGCCGTCTCGGGCAACATCGACGGAGGGCTCACACGCCGCGTCTACCCTGATTTCCTCGCATTCGAATGCGAGGGCGTGCGGGTGCTGATGACCCATATCGGCGGCTACCCGCGCCATTACGACCCGCGCGCAGCGGCAAAGATACAGGCGCTGCATCCCAAACTCTTCATCGCCGGGCATTCGCATATCCTCAAGGTGGTCTACGATCCGGTTTACGACCTGCTGCATGTCAACCCGGGCGCAGCCGGCGAATACGGTTTCCACAAAGTCCGCACGGCCGTGCGGCTGGTGATCGACGGCGCCGACATGCGCGACATGGAGGTCGGGGAGTGGCCGCGGAAATAATCCGCCCCGAAGACGTACCGAAGACGCCCGCCCGAAAATACGCCGGAGAATCCACGCCGGGGCTTCATCCGATTAAGGCGGGAGCCGCAATTTTGCGGCGCCCGCCTTAACACTCCCGGCCGCAGATTATTCGGCGATCTCGATCCGCACCGGGCCGAGTATTCCGGCCTTCGTATCGCCGCGGTAGACCGTCGGCGAAGAGAGGAAGATATTGGCCGTCGTATTGCAAACCCGGATTTCGATCCGGTTGGCACCTTCCTGCAACAGTCCGGTCACATCGAAACGCCAGGGCGACGTCAGCCTCAAACCGGCCTCACGACCGTTGACCAGCACCCGTGCCGTCGAGACGACCTCGCCCAGGTCGAGTGTCACACGACCCGCGGGTTTCTTCGTCAGCGTAAAGTCCCGGCCGTACCACGCCGCACCGGAATAAGTACGCAAGGCATCATTACGGCACCAATCGCCGGCCGTATAGCGTCCCGCCCCGCAAACCAGCTTCACAGGGCCGTCTATCGCCGCACCGCCGGCATACCCGCGCTCTTCGGTAAGCGTCAGCGACACCTCCGCCGGAAGTTCGGCACGCCGGGGCAACACGGCACTGTAGGTTACGGCGCCGTCGCTGCGGCGTGCGACCTCGGCGACCCGGCATTTCCGGCCGTCGGCACGCACTTCGGGTTTCCGGCCGAAAGCCGTGAATTCCAGCGCCTCCAGCCCGGGCGCCGCCGTAAAGGTGAACCGCGCCCGCGTATCCGCCGTCTTCCGGCTGTCGAACGGCAGCAGCGCCCGGTCGCCGCGGAACTTCATCCGCAACGGGGCCTCGGCCAGCGTCTCGGGCGCGATGTCCGCCGCACCGTCGCGCAGGGCGAACCGCGCCGTGCCGAACGAATCGTAATGCAGCACGATCTCGTTGATGCCCTGCTTCAGGGCGACCTGCGGCGCAGGCTCCCGCCGTTCCCCGCCGACATAGAACCCCACGGGCTGCATCCCGCCCCATTCGGCGTCGTACAACCCGTCGCGCGGGGCATCCACGCAGGTGTAAAGGTAATAATCCTTCATTCCGGATGCCTCGGCCTTGCGAACCATGCCGTTGAAAGCCCGTTCGGTCGCACCCAGGCGGATGAAATCGTCGTACATCTCCGCCTTCAGGCCGTGCCAGCCCTGATGCCCGAAGTCGCCCTCGACGCCCCAGCGCCATGAGAACGCATAGGGCTGCCAGTCGTACCGCACGCCGGCTGCCTCCACGCCCGACGCCGTGCCGGGCAGGTTGTCCAGCACCGTCCGTTCATCCACCGAGGCGGGTACCGCTCCCAGAAGCATGAACCGCTCTCCGAAGGTGAACCGTCCGCGGCCTTTCCGAGCCTCGCCGCCGAGCCGTTCGTATTCGGCATCATAAATACAGGCACTGATCTTTTCGTCCGTCCCCGGCCACTGGTAATCGCCGAAATGGTTGTCCAGCAAGGGTTCCAGCCGGAAATCCCACTCCCCGCCGAGGTCGATCCGCTGCGTGCTCCCCGCGCCGGCGGATTCCGCCCCGACCTCCGCATCGCGGGAAGGGTCGAAGAGGATCAGCTGCATGTCCGTACGCTCCAGCGGCATCACCACCTCGGTTCCGGCATCCGTGACGGCGGCAACCCGCAGCGGGCGTTTCCCGCCCGTCCACGGATCCCACAGCTCCGCGGCTCCCCATGCACGGAAACGGCACGTTGCGCCCCGCCCGACGTTATAGACCGCAAAGAGGTCGCGGCCGCCGATGCGGCGGTGCATGACGTAAGGGGTCGGATCGCCCGTCTTTTGCTTGGCAGGATGCGCCCCGGCATCCGTTGCCGGGCGGAGCAGCGTGAAATCGCGCTGCGTATTGCGGCCGATGAGTGCGGTCGCATCCGCCGGATCGCCGATACGGAAAACCCGGTCGCGCCCGCCCCCGAAGAGATCCGCCACCAGTTCCGTCAACGCCCGGCTGCCGCGCCCCTCCTTTTCAGAGGCCTCCGGCAGCGGGCCGATATTGATGACCATGCCGCCGTCGCGAACGAAGTCGCGCAGTTTTTCGAGCGACGAGTGGCGGATCGCCCGCATGGCGGGAACCACGACCACGCCGAACGACTCCCCGGCCACATGCAACCGGCCGTCGCGCACCTCGGCGCGGCCGAGCGATTCGTAATCCATGTAGTCGAAGTCGATGCCGTCGCGGTAAATCGCCTCCCCGGCGGCAAAGGCGGCTTCGACAGCCTCGTTGCCGTACCCGGCCACCACCGGCTCGACGGGATAGAGGATCGCCACGTCGGCGACGTGGTATCCCTGCGACAGGATATAACTCAGGCGCTCGGTACACTCCAGCAACCCGTCCATCTCGTCCCAGTAAGGCTCGTGGAAATGGTTGCAGGGCGCCGCCCACTCCCACCAGCCCCCCATGGTCGTATAGTAAAGCCCGTGCAGGCTCAGCAGATTCTGCCCCATGGCGAAATTGGCGAAGATCGCATCGGTCAGCTGCGCCGAGTTGGTCGACCACTCGCTGCTGTGAAAACCTTCGAGCCAGACGCGCTGGCGTTCGTAGAGGTGCGAGATCGACGAGGCGACCTTGTTTTTAATAATGTCCTTCTGCAACATCGGCTGGTCGCAGCCCGGAGCCTGGTTCCAACGCTGGGTACGGAAATAGTCGCCGAACTCGCCCACGTCGCGGCCACGGCCGCCGTGGTCGCATCCGAAGAGCAGCCCGCGCCGCTGGTGCCACTCATAGACGGGGATGAAGAAGTTTTCCTCGCTCAGCGCCACGCGCACGTCGTTATAGTCCATGCGTACCTTGACCGAACTGTCACCCAGGTCGACGAACAGCGCGTCGATCTGCGGCAGGATGTCGTATCCCTTGCGGCGCATGAACTCGTCGCGGAAAATATCGTTCCAGATATTGCCCTGCAGGTTGAAGTTCAGCTCATCGGAGAAAAAGAAATTGAGCCCCGTTTCCGATTCCCCGGGGAAACGGTCTGCAAAACGTTGGAAAAAGTGCCGCACGTAACTGTGCCCCGCACGAGGGTGCATCGGATCGAGCGAAGGCAGGCGCCGCTCGGCCTTCACTTCGGCCACGAGGGCCCGCGGCCAGGGGTTCTGCCACTCGACCCCGTCTGGCCCCATTTCCGGCAACAGGTCGACCGGCGCCCCGTCGATCCGGCCCCGGGCATCGAGCGGGTAAGCGTTCAGCGAAAGCGGCCGCTGCGCATAAGCCCGCGAGAAACGCTCCCCGCGGCCGAGTTCCAGGCTGTCGAAATGCAGTTCCGAACCGTTGAGCGTCGGGTCTTCGGCCAGCATCTCGTCCACATAGGAGCCCTGCCCCACGCCCAGCGTATAGTCGCTCAGGCTGACGGTCATACCGCGTTTGCCGGCCTCGGTCATGAACCACCCGAAAAGCTCCCACCACGCCGGAGTGAAAAGGTCGGGCTTCGAACGAAATGTCCTGCCGTAGGTGATGCCGCCCGTATCGGTGTGGCAATAGTTGATCTGCAGGCTGCTGATCCGTTTCCGTGCCAGCATGTCGAGCTGCCAGGCGAGATGTTCGCGCGTGAGCGTGTCGCCGATCCACCAATAGAAGGGCACCTCGCCGTAACCTGCCGGCGGGGTTCGGAACCCCCTTTCGAGGTCTATATTCCCCGAACGATCGGGATAGCCCGGTGGCAGCGGGCGCGGCGGTTGTGCAAAGGTCATGGCGGCGGCGAGCGCCAGGAGAGGGATCAGTATCCGTTTCATATTCTTTTCGGGTTGAAGTCGGTTGTCAACAGCCCCGGACGGGCCTTTTCCACAAAAATACAAAATTAAAAATACAAATAAACAAGACCGGCACAATAAAAACACATAAACTCCGTTTTATACTTGTAATAATAATTGTTTTTCAGAGAGATAATACACTGGAAAAATCTACATCCGGTTTCGGCAGGGTATCGGTACGGCTTTCAGCCATCGTATCAAAAATAAAACATCCCGAATCATAATTGTATAACAGCAACTGACGCCCGGCACCGGCCGGCAACAGGCAGCAAATCCCGATGCAGCCGGTATACCCCGCACATGAAGCCGTCCGGTACAGAGCCGCCCGGCACCGCAGGCAGCCCCGGAAACCAAAGCCGGCGAACCCCGCCCCGCAAGAGCTCTTTCCGACACTGGCCGCAGGGAACCGATCCTGCCTCCGCGCACCCTTTCCATACTACACGCGACACCCTTCCGAGGGAGCGTCTCTTCCCCGCGAAAAAGGCCGAAAACCCTTTCAGAATACACCCAAACCCGTTTCCAGCATCGCACACCGAGAATTTCAGCCGCACAATCCACTCAGGGACAATGCAATAAATACCGCTCAATAAGTTAACATAATATTTAACAATAACATGCCGTTAGATAGGCGAAGAATCAAAAGTTAGACTATTAAATTTCATGACGACGCAACATGCAAGTAAAAATTTCGAAGACGCTCGAGGGCATCATTGCCCGCGCGGCGTTTAATACGACCAAAGCAGGAATCGACCACTCGCTGAAGGATTTTCTCATGCTGGAGATGCTCCGCGAAGAGGGATCGCTCGCCTACCAGCTTTTATCCTCCCGCCTGAAGGACTGGGAGCTCTACCAGGTACGCCTGCGCATCGAACGCGAGGTACTCGGGGCAGGGCGGCGCGAAAACACGGGCGCCGAAGAGTTTTACCGCGCCTTTACCGACGAACTGTGCGCCGTATCGGGCGCCGTGCGGAGCGTCTCTACGGCCCACGCACTGCGGGCCATCGTCGGCGACCGCTCGACCGCGACATCGCGCGTACTCGAAATGTACGGCATCACGGGTGAAGTCGTATCCGAAGACATCAAGAAATTCGCCGCCGGCGACGATTTCCGCACGGAGATACAGGTACACATGCTCGATTTCAGCGAGGAAAACAAACCCGAAGAGAAAAACACATCGCACGTGCTCGACAAGTTCGGCGTAAATCTCACGCAGATGGCCCGAGAGGGTAAAATCGACCCCGTCGTGGGGCGCGAGCAGGAGATCGAGCGCGTAGTCCAGATACTCTCGCGCCGCAAGAAGAACAACCCGATCCTCATCGGCGAGGCGGGCGTGGGCAAGAGCGCCATCATCGAAGGGCTGGCTCTGCGCATTGCACGCGGCGAGGTGCCCTACACCATCGCCGACAAGACGCTCTTCTCGCTCGACGTATCGTCGCTCGTAGCGGGCACGAAGTTCCGCGGCGAATTCGAGGAGCGCATGCAGCAACTGCTCGACGAACTGCGCAAGGCCAAGGACACGATCATATTCATCGACGAGATACACACCATCGTGGGTGCCGGTTCGACACAGGGCAGCCTCGACACGGCCAACATCCTCAAACCGGCACTCGCACGGGGCGAACTGCAGACCATCGGCGCCACGACGCTCGACGAATACCGCGAGAACATCGAAAGCGACTCGGCGCTCGAGCGCCGGTTCCAGAAGGTCGTCGTCGAGCCCACGACGCCCGAGCAGACGCTCCAGATCCTGCGCAACATCGCCTCCCACTACGAGCAGCACCACAAGGTACGCTATACGGAAGAGGCGCTGCAAGCCTGCGTGGAACTCACCGGGCGCTACATCACCGACCGCTTCTTCCCGGACAAGGCGATCGATGTGCTGGACGAGGCGGGCTCGCGCATACACCTGCAATCGGCGCGCGAACCGGCCGAACTCCGCCAGATGGAAAACGCACTCGACCAAGTGCGGCGCGAACGCCGCGAGGCGGTCAAAGAACTGGTCTACGAAAAGGCCGCCTCGGCACGCCTGCGCGAAATCGCACTCCGTTCGAAACTGGGCGAAAGCCGCAACGAATGGCAGCGGTCGCTCGAAACCAACCCCGTGGAGATCACGGCCGAGCATATCCAGCAGGTCATCACCTCGATGACGGGCATCCCCGCCGAGCGCATTTCGGGCGGAGAGATGACCCGCCTGCAAACCCTCTGCCAGCACCTTTCGCAGCGGGTCGTAGGGCAGCAGGAGGCCGTCGAGAAGATCTCGCGCACGATCCGCCGCTCGCGGGCCGGACTCAAGGACGAGAACCGTCCGATCGGGGTATTCCTCTTCGTCGGCCCCACGGGGGTAGGCAAGACGCTGCTGGCCAAGGAGGTCTCGAAATGGCTCTTCGACGAACAGCGCGGACTGATCCGCATCGACATGAGCGAATACAGCGAGAAACACAACGTCGCCCGGCTGATCGGCTCGCCCCCGGGTTATGTCGGCTACGGCGAGGGCGGCCAGCTCACCGAGACGGTACGCCGCCAGCCCTATGCCGTGATCCTGTTCGACGAGATCGAGAAAGCACACCCCGAGGTCTTCAACACGATGTTGCAGATCTTCGACGAGGGGCACCTCACCGACGGTTCTGGCCGCAAGGTGGACTTCCGCAACACGATCATCATCATGACCTCGAACGTCGGGTCGCGCAACGTGGTCAAGAAATCGGTGCAGGTAGGTTACAGCACCGTGTCGAAGAGCGCCACGGCCTCCGCAATGCCCCAGTGCGAATACCGCAAGGCTCTCGAGCAGACCTTCGCCCCGGAGTTCCTGAACCGGATCGACGACATCGTATTGTTCCGCACGCTGGAACTGAGCGATGTGGAGCGTATCATCGAGCTGGAGTTGCAGGGGCTCTTCGAACGCACGCGCCGCCTGGGCTACAAGGTGAAGATCACCGACGGCGCCAAACGCCGCCTGGCGGCCATGGGCTACGAATCGCGCTACGGAGTCCGCTCGCTCAAGCGTACGCTGATGGACAATGTCGAGGAACCGCTTTCGACGCTGATCATCGACGGCAAACTCCACGAAGGCGACACGGTCGTCGTCGAGTCGGACAAATCGCACGGCGTAAAGCTGCGGGTGGCATGACTCCCGGACGGTTCAGACCCGTCCCGTTAAAAGAGACCGGCTTGCAACCGGTCTCTGTTTTTATGTTTGCTATTTTTTAAATGATAATTCCCCGAAAGATTTTTTTTCATAAATTTGTCCGAATTTAATATTGTTTCACGACACCGACATGCGTCAGATTCTCCTGAAAGCCCTTGCGTCAGGGCTAATTATGTCCTTGTTTCCGTACGCTGCAATATCGGCGCCCCCCCAAGCCGGCACATGCCGACAGTTTGCTTACGCTCTTACCGAAAACACCCGATGCCGCCGGCCGGGAACGTATATACGTCCAACTTGCCGACCTGAGCGGCGACAGCCTCGAACTGGCCGCACCCCATTGGGAAGCGGCACTCGCCGAAGCGCACAAGGCCGGGGATACCTACGGATGCAAAGATGCGCTGGACTTTCTGGTTCGCAAATTCGCCGACCGCGACACCCGGCGGGCCGAGAAATACATCGCCCTCTCGGACAGCATTCTCCCGGGTTCCCGCCACGCCCTGTTCCGTTCATCGCTTTACGCCTACTACCTCTGGAAACAGATGAACGACAACAATTCGATCGAAACGGTAACGCGTGCGCTGGAAGAACTCAAAGGCAAAAACTACGATCGGCTCACGCCCGAGGAGCGCATCGAATGGGAACTCCTGACAGGCCTGGCCATCGACTTTTCGTCGGTCACGACCGAAGCCTACGACAACATCGCCAAGGCGATCCCCTATGTGGAGCGAGCGCTGGAAAACCTCAGGAAATACCCGCTCGAAGAGCGTCTCCACCTGGAAAAGATTTGCCACGACGAACTTTCCGATCTCTATATGCTCTGCAAGGACAAGCGCGCCGAAGAGCAGATCGGGCAATGTATCGACCTGCACCGCAAATGGCTGGCGATGGACGACCGCTTCGAACGGCCCCACCGCGACACGACGGGCTACATGATGCGCGCCTATGCCAAAATGGTATACCTGCGCGACCTGATCTCCCGAGATAAGCTGAACGAGTATTACCAAAAATGCATCGGGCTGGCCCGCGCCAGAGGCGACATGGCGGAAATATACAGCACCAGCGCCCGGTATTATCAGTGTACGGGGGATTACGAACGGGCCGTGGCTTACATCGACTCGACCATAACCGTCTACAAAAGCAAAGGCATAAAAGCGGACTTAGCCCCTATCTATGCCACCCAATCCTATCTGTACGAAGAAATGGGCGATTATAAAAACGCCCTCAAAGCGGTGCGGACAACCAATAACATCCGCTTCAACGAGCGGGTAGAAGAGGCGCAGAGCAGTCTTGCCGAAATGCAGACCTTGTTCGAGGTGGGCAGGCTGGAATTCGAAAAGTCCCGGCTGACCGGCCGCATACGATTCATCGCCCTGCTTGCGGGCGGCATTCTGGTGCTGCTGCTCGTCGGCTGGAGCGTCTACCAGTACGTCATGGTTCGGCAGCTGAAGCAGATAAGGCGGCAACTGACCGATGCCAACGAAGAGATAACCCGCCAAAGCCGCCGCGCCATGGAGAGCGAAAAGATGAAAACGGCCTTCATCAACTCGATGTGTCACGAAATCCGCACGCCACTCAACGCCATCAACGGGTTCTCAGATCTACTGCTCGAAGGCGACCACGACCACAATACGCGGCGCGAATTCCGCGAACAGATATGGGCGAGCACGACCGCGCTGACCACCCTGCTGGAAAACATGCTCGAATTGTCGAGCCTGGTCAGCTCCGAAGAGCCCTTGCCGCTCGCCGAAACCGATCTCGGCCTGCTGTGTGCCGAGCGGCTGCAAATCCAGCGTGAACTTTCCCAAAACCCGTCGGTAGAGTACATCCTCAAGGGGGGGGGTCGCGGCACCTGCGTCATCCCGACCAATGAAACCTATATGACGCGCGTGATCGACAACCTGTTGCAGAACGCCGCCAAATTCACCGCTGCGGGTTCCGTCACGGTCTGCTGCGACAAGGACGACAGCACCCGCAAACTCCGCATCCGCGTAACCGACACCGGCATAGGCATCGCCCCGGACAAGCAGGAATGGGTATTCGACCGTTTCACCAAGGTAGATTCGTTCAAACCCGGGTCGGGCATCGGCCTGTACCTCTGCCGCCTGATCGTCACCCGGCTCGGGGGCGCAATCCGCGTATGCCCCGACTACCGCGCGGGCTGCTGCATCGAAATCACGCTCCCGTACTGACCTCCGGCATGGAATCCGCCCAGAAACGGGCGGATTTTTCATCCCGGGACAGCCCGAGGATTGCAATCCGGACATAAATGGCTATCTTTGCACCCTAATCCGGAAAACCGATGTACAGTTTCTCGAAATACAAAGACCAGTACAAATCCAACCTGCGGCTGGCCCTGCCCGTCGTACTGACGCAATTGGGACAAATCCTCACGCAGGTGGCCGACAACCTGATGGTAGGCCGCTACGGCGGCGACGACCCCGTGCCGCTGGCCGCCGTATCGTTCGGCGGGGCGGTGTTCTTCATCCTTTTCATCGCCGCCATCGGCATCGCGCTGGGCATGACGCCCCTCGTGGGCGAACTCTACGCGCAGGGCGACCGCGAGAAGTCGGCCGGGCTGCTGCAAAACGGCATCCTGTTCTACACGCTGCTCGGGTTCGCGATGGCCGCCGTACAATATGCGGTCATCCCGCTCATGTACGACCTCGGCCAGCCGGTCGAGGTCGTCGACATGGCCATCCCCTACTACAAGATGCTGGTATTCAGCATGCCGTTCGTCATGCTCTTCTTCGCATTCAAGCAATTTCTCGAAGGCGTGGGCAACACCAAGGTCGAGATGGTCGTGACGATCATCGCCAACATGGCCAACATCGGCTTCAACGCGGTGTTCATCTACGGCCGCTTCGGGCTCCCCGAAATGGGTGCCGAGGGTGCCGGGCTGGGTACGCTGCTCTCGCGCATCATCGCCCCGATCCTGATGATCGGCTACTTCTACAACCGCCACAAATACCGCGGCTACCTCGACGGGTTCTCGCCCCGCAACTATTCGTGGGCCACGGTGAAGAACCTGCTGCACATGGGGCTTCCGATCTCGATGCAGATGTTCCTCGAAGCCTCGGCGTTCGTCGGCACTGGCATCATGATGGGCTGGTTCGGCAAGGAGACCATGAGCGCCAACCAGATCGCCGTTACGATCGGCAACTGCGCCTTCATGATCGTCATGTCGATCGGTGCGGCCACCACCATCCGCGTGTCGCACTGCTACGGTGCCCGCAACATCGGGGAGCTGTCGCTGGCGGCCAAGGCGTCGTACCACCTGGTGCTCGCCTGGAACGCTTTTGCAGCGCTGGTCTTCATCACCATGCGCAACATCATCCCGACGTTCTTCTCGACCAACCCCGAGGTGATCGCCATCGCTTCGCAACTGCTGGTCTTCGCGGCGCTCTACCAGCTTTCGGACGGCATCCAGAATGTCTCGGTAGGCATCCTGCGCGGCATACAGGACGTGAAGATCATCATGCCGATCGCCTTCGTATCCTACTGGCTGCTGAACCTGCCGGTGGGTTACCTGTTCGGCTTCACGCTCGGCATGGGCCCGACGGGGCTTTTCCTCGGCTTCTCGTTCGGCTTGTCGGCCGCGGCCGTGATGATGATCGTCCGCATCCGGCGCAGCGTCCGCAAGCTCCGCCTGGGCAATTGAGGCAACGATTTAGGCAGAGTGGCCGCCGGATAAAAAAAAATTTCGTATCTTTACGCAAATTATGCCCACAAATGGACACCGAAAAACAATATACGAAAAAGTGTAAACCCGAAGTAGGCCGCGGATGCAGTTTCTGCGATTGCGGTGCAGAGTGCGAGGCGAAGCTCTGCGACGGGTGTTTCAAGTTTCACGAAACGGCGTGGCTCGAGGAGTACCCCGAGAATATCCCAACCGACATCGTGGAGGTGCGGTTCAAGAACACGCGCCGCTCGTTCTACCAGAACGCCAACAACCTGCAGCTCAAGCGGGGCGACATCGTGGCGGTCGAGGCATCGCCCGGACACGACATCGGCGTCGTTTCGCTCACGGGCGACCTGGTAGCACGCCAGATGCGCCGCACGGGATTCAACCCCTACAACGGCGAGTTCAAGAAAGTTTACCGCAAGGCCAAGCCCTACGACATCGAGAAATGGCAGGAGGCCATCGCCCTCGAACATGAAACGATGATCGCATCGCGCCAGATCGCCGCCGACATGGGACTCAACATGAAGATCGGCGACGTGGAATACCAGGGGGACAAGATAAAGGCTATTTTCTACTATATCGCCGACGAGCGTGTCGATTTTCGCGAACTGATCAAGGTCTTCGCCGAGCGGTTCCACATCCGCATCGAAATGAAGCAGATCGGCGCACGCCAGGAAGCCGGGCGCATCGGCGGGCTGGGCGCCTGCGGGCGCGAATTGTGCTGCGCGTCGTGGATGTCGAGCTTCTCGAGCGTCACGACGGGTGCCGCCCGTGCACAGGAGATTTCGCTCAATCCCCAGAAACTGGCCGGGCAGTGCTCGAAGCTCAAATGCTGCATGATGTACGAATACGACACCTATGTCGACGCCCGCAAGGAGTTCCCGCGCCTGCGTGAGCCGTTGCAGGCCATCGACGGCGAATATTTCCTCGTCAAAAGCGACATTCTCGCCGGTACGATGACCTTCTCGTCAAGCAAGGACGCGATGGTCAATGTCACCACGCTGCCCGTGTCGCGCGTGCGCGAAATCATGGCGCTGAACCGTGCGGGCAAGAAGGTCGACCAGCTGCAGCACGCCGACGACATCCGCCCGATAGCCGAGGAGCCGACCTACCGCTCCGAAGAGGACAGCATCACCCGTTTCGACTCGGCCAAACGGCGCAACAAGCGCGGCCGCAACCGGGGCAAACAGAACGGGCAGGAGGGGCAGAACGGGCAGCCTTCCCAGGAAACAGGACAGGAGCGCCGCCAGGCTCAGCCGGGGCAGCAGCCCCAGCAGGAGCGTCCCGAACGCCGCCAGCGACGCAACGACCGTTCCCGCAACGGGGAGGGCCGCAACGGCGGTGACCGCCGCAACGGGAACCGCAATGAGGCAGCTCCCCGCAACAATGGCAACGGCAACAACGGAGGCAACAACGGCGCAGAGGGCAATACAAACGGCGGGGAACGCCGCGAAGGTGGCAACAGGCGCAACAACCGCAACCGCCGCCGTCCGGGAGGCGAACGCCGCGAAGGGGGCAGCGACAACGGCAGCGGAAGCAACGGGGGTTCAAACGAATAGACGGTGATACGGGCACGTGACATAGCGGCACGTCGCGCAGCAGCCGGAACGCTTCGGCAGACGGCCGGCATTCCGGGTAGCACTGCCACGCAGGCCGGCGCAATGCAGCCCTGTACGACACAACCCGGCACAACGTGGTTCCATACGCCGAGGTCGGGCAGGGCAGCGTCCGGCACAACCGCATACCGGGATCGGACGGGCAGCGCATTCCGGAAAGTCCGTCGGGCAGTACTCCTTTCCACCGCGGCCTTTGCCGCAGGCTGCGTGTCACCCCACGGAGCCGCGGTGACCGATGTGAATGCCTTGGGCTGGGAGGCCCCCGCCACCATCGTCGTCACGAACACGGACACGACGACGCTGCGTGACATGGATTTGTTCCTGCGCTACGACGACCGCATGGATGAAGACACGCTGACGGTACGCATAGCAGTCGTCACACCCGACTCGCTCCGGCACGAAGAGGCTTTCCGGCTCGTACTCCCGGCCGCGCACACTCCGGCCGCCCTGTCGCGCGAGGCCGACCTCCCCTATCGCCGCCGCATCCGCTTCGCCCGCACGGGCGACTACTGCATAACCGTCACACCCGGCCGCCCGGTGAAGGGCATCGAGGCCGTCGGCATAAATATCGTAAAAAGCGAATAAGAGACAACAATGGGCAAGGACAAGCTCCGCAAGTTCCGCGAGAACCTGACTTTCGACTGTTTCATACAACCCGAATTCGACGAGGTATTCCGTTGCGACCACCCGCTCAAAGGGCATTGGCGCAGCGACTTTTTCCATAACGACAACCCGATCGTACTCGAATTGGGCTGCGGCAAGGGCGAATATACCGTAGCGCTGGCCGAGCGCGACCCGTCGCGCAATTTCATCGGCATCGACATCAAGGGCGCACGCATGTGGCGGGGCGCCAAAACCGCCACCGACCGCAGGATGCCCAACGTGGGGTTCCTGCGCACGCGCATCGAGTTTATCAACGGCCTGTTCGCCGAGGGCGAGGTCGACGAGATATGGATCACCTTCCCCGACCCGCAACTCAAGAGCCGCCGGGCGAAGAAACGCCTCACCTCGCCGCTTTTCCTCGGATATTACGCCCGCATACTGTCCCCCGACGGATGGATCAACCTCAAGACCGATTCGAAACATCTGTTCGGCTATACGAACGAGGTGGTGCGCCGCTACGGGCTGCCATGCGAAGTCTCGAACGCCGACATCTACGGCACGGGCTACGCCGACGAGGTGCTGTCGGTTAAGACCGCCTACGAGAAACGATTCCTCGAAATGGGGCTTCCGATCACCTACACCCGTTTTTCGCTCGCCGGGCGCCACGAATTCCCGTGGTTCGACTGGGAAGAGGACGAGAAGGCGGAGAAGGACAACGAAGAGGCACGGCTGGGCTGACTCCCTGAAGGAGCATTCCGCCACCGCCGGCAGCCTCCCCCGTCCGGCAATCCGGCGGTTCGTTTGCGCCTGCGCACCCGGTTTTCCGGCAACAAACCTGCCCCGGCAGCCGGCCTTCGCGCCACAATGCAGACAGGGGACTCCCCGGAAATTCCCAAACAAGGTTACATCGCATATCGCATGTTAATATAGGTATTCTGCTTTTTGGGCGCTATCTACTAATTTTTTAGAAGAAATATTTGTTGATCTAAAAAATTAGTAGTAAACTTGTGTCGAGTTTAAATCATAATGCTCATGGAAAAGCGCATGTATATCGCCCTGATTTTTGTCGCAGCCTTCTTGTGCTCATACGCACAGCAAAGCGACAAGAGCACCTACCTCGCGCACATCCGCCAAGCCGACTCGCTCTACATGGCCGGCGACCCCGCCGGCGCGAGCCGGGCATTCGAAGCAGCCTTCTATCAGACAGAACACATACAACCCTATCATTTATACAATGCAGCTTGCGCTGCGGCTAAAGCCGGAGACAACGGGCTGGCTTTCGACCGGTTATTCAAACGCATAGCCCTTGAAAAGGAATGGTATTCCGATCGCATCGAAACCGACGGAGATCTACAACCGCTGCATGCCGACACACGTTGGCAGCTACTCCTCGACACGCTCACAGCGCGGCAACACCGCGCTGAACGCGACTTCGACATACCGTTGCGCAGGAAATTGCAGCAGATCGCCGCGAGCGACCAGCAGGTACGCACGGCCTATATCCGGGCCATAGAATCGGGTGCAAACGGCATCGTGACGGACTCGCTGATCGCAGAGATGCAGCGCACGGACAGTTTGAACCTGCGGGAAATCTCGTCTATTCTCGACAGTCGGGGCTGGGTAGGTAAAACGAAGGTCGGCGACGCATGCACGGCATTCTTCCTTGTCATCCAGCATTCCGATCCGGCAATACAGGAGCGTTACCTGCCCCTGCTGAGGCAGGGAGCGGTGCTGGGGGACATCCAGCCTTTGCAGGTCGCCATGCTCGAGGATCGCATAGCCGTCAGCAAAGGAGAACCGCAGCGTTACGGATCACAGGTGCTCCGGCATGGCGACGGCAGTTATTACATAGCCCCGTTGCTCGACGCGGAACGCGTGGACGAGTGGCGCAGAGAGGTCGGCATGGGGCCTGTCGCGGAATACCTCAAACGTTGGGGTATCCAATGGCCGGCGCCGGAGGGCTGCAACCGCGCTGGAAACTGAATGACATCGAAAACGAACTAAAAACCACTACCATGGAGAATAAACAACCGGAACTCACACGCGGCGAAGAGGAGATCATGCAGATACTCTGGAGGCTGGGCGATGCGGTGGTCAACGAGATCATCGCCCAGACAAAAGAACCCCGCCCGAAATACACCACAGTCGCGACCTTCCTCAAAATCCTCGAAAACAAAGGTTTCGTCAACCACACGCCCGAGGGCAAAAGCCACCGCTACTATCCGGCCGTAAGCCGCGAAGAGTACGCACGCGGGGTCATGTCGTCGGTACTGTCGTCCTATTTCGACGGCTCGCTGGCACAGATGGTTTCGTTCTTCTCGCGCCATGAGGACATCTCGGTCACGGAGATGGAGGAGATTCTCCAAATCATGCAGAACGCCCGCAAATAATCGCCCGCTCCGCCCCAAGCCCTTACGACCATGAAAACGCTGGCCATATATGCCCTCGAAGTCCTCGCATGCAGCGGCGTGCTGTTAGCGGCCTACACCATCCTGCTCGACCGCAGGGTGAAATTCCGTTGGTGCCGCCTGTACCTGCTTGCCTCGACGGCCGCAGCCGCACTGATCCCCCTGCTACGCATCCCCGTATGGCCGGGGCAGGTCATCGTGGCGACCCCGACCGTAACTGCGCCCGACCTCGCTGACTGGACGGCCGAAGTGCTGCCCGACGCCGAGGCGCACGCCATCACGCCCGGGCATCTGTGCCTGGGGCTTTACCTGGCGGGCGCAGCCCTGATCCTCGGCATCATGTTGTGGCAGGTATTCCGTATCCGGCGCCTGCGGCGCGGCGCGGAGGTCACCCGCACGGGCAAATACAAGATCGTGCGCACGCGGCAGGAGATCGCTTCGTTCTCGTTTTTCCGCACAATCTACATATGGGCCGCAACACCCGCCGCGGAGATGGGGGCGATCCTGGCCCATGAATCGAGCCACATAGCCCACCGCCACTCCCTCGAGCGGATCGTCATGGAAACCATGAAAGCCGCCCTGTGGTGGAACCCCTTCGTATGGATCGCCGCACGGCGGCTGACCGAGGCCGAGGAGTTCGAGGCCGACAGCGACGTACTCACGAGCGGCTACGACAGGGCCGAATACATGCAAACGATCTTCAAGCAGCTTTTCGGTTATAGTCCGGAAATAGCCAACGGGCTGCGTAACTCACTTACTAAAAAACGCTTTAAAATGATGACTACGCAGACAAAAAGCAGGCACAGCCTGCTCCGGCTGGCAGGTACACTGCCAGCCCTGATCGGGCTCCTGTGCGCATTCTCTTTCACTACGCGCGCCGCAGTGATCGTCGCCCCGGCAACCGGCACCGGTATCGAAACCGCTCCCGGGCAGGAAACACAGAATGCCGGAGATGAAAAAAAAGACAAGACACGCAGCGTGTCGATAGAGGTTCGGAGCAAGGACAAAGGAGTGCTCTCCGGGGCCATCGTACAGGTCATAGGCACGACGCAGGGCACCGTGACCGATACGGACGGGCATGCCGAGATCGCCGTCCCGGGCGGCAGCAAACTCATGATAAGCTATCCCGGCTACGAACCGGCGACGGTCGATACGAAGCGGCATAGCCAAAAGGAGGCCACCGTCGTCGTCTTGCAGCGAACTGAAAACAAGGCCGCAACAAGTTCGTCGGACGAAGGAGCGGCAACCACCGAAAAACAGGTCGCCGTAACGGTACTTAAGGACGGCGAACCCCTGCCCGGAGCAGTGATAACGATAAAGGATACGCAAAAGGGCGTTGTCACCGATAAATCGGGACATGCGGAAATCTACGCTCCGCAGGGATCAATACTCACAGTCACCTACGTCGGTTGCAAACCCTACCTGCTGGAGGTCGGAGAGGCAGCCCGTCAGTTTGCCGGGATCCCGCTGGAATCCGAAACCCCGGGGACACCGGTGCTTTCGGCCGAGATCGGCAAACCGCTCTGGGTGGTCGACGGGATCGAGGTGGCCCCCGATTTCATAAACAAGCTCGATCCGAACCGCATCGAAAACATAACGGTACTCAAAGACCAATCCGCCGTAGCGACCTACGGGCAGGAAGCCCGCAACGGCGTGGTAATCATAACGACCAAAGGTGATACGGCCCTGCCCGCCAGACCGGAGAACGCCCGCCAGGAGCATGGAAAAGCCACAACACAGGCTGAGGCACACGACGAAGCGATCCGCGAAACCGGGGAAACGGAGGACGACCAGCCGTTCCTGATCGCCGAGACCATGCCCTTGTTCCCGATGCAAGAGGGCGGCAACCCGGGATACGGTGACCTCAACACTTTTCGCGCATGGGTGCAGAAAAACATAAAATACCCCGCCGAGGCATTCAGGAACGGGGAACAGGGGCGTGTCGTACTGTCGTTCGTCGTCGAAAAGGACGGCTCGGTAAGCAATATCCAGATACTTCAGACGCCGGGCAAGGCATTCTCGGAAGAGACGCGGCGCGTCGTCGCAGCTTCGCCCAAATGGAAACCGGGCGAACAGCGCGGCGAAAAGGTGCGTGTGAGATATACGCTGCCCGTTGATTTCAGAATAACTGCTACGGCACAGGACACTAAGACCAGTGAAAACAAAGGTTCCGGGGAAGAGCCGTTCCTGGTGGTGGATACCCCGCCGCAATTCAACGGCGGCGACATCGGCGAGTTTCGCCGGTGGGTACAAATGAACGTGAAATACCCGGCGGAAGCCCTCGGCAAAAACATTTACGGGAAAGTCCTGGTCACGTTCGTCATCGAGAAGGACGGCTCGGTGGGCAATGCCGAAATATTCAAATCGCCCGATAAATCCCTTGCGGACGAGGTACTGCGCGTCATCGGCAAATCCCCGAAATGGACGCCCGGCAAACAGCGCGGAGAGGCCGTACGCGTAAAATTCGGCATGCCGGTAGACTTCGCTGTCCAGACATCCGAAGGCATCCTCCACGACAAGGACACCGCACAGCGGGAAGGGGACATGGAAGAGATTTTAGTAGTCGGCTATGGCACCCAAAAAAAGTAGGCTTTCCGAAGCATCGCACCAACCATAAGCAGCAAACGGCGTCCACCCCGAGTTCAGTGGACGCCGTTTGTATTTAATACGGGGCGGAACCGGAGCCGTTTGCCGCCGGGCGGCGCAGCAATTCTCCGAAACAGCATCACCCGTGCAGGCAGGGCGTAATTCCCGGCCCCCGTTCACCGGACAATGGCATGACCTTCCGGTGGGGCCGCACCGGACGCGCTGCACAAAAATGGCTACTCCTTCCCGAGGAGCGCCATGACCCGCCGGGCGAGTTGCGTGTTGTCCATTATTCCAGCAATATGCCCCGCACCCGTACCATAAAGGTAAACGGGGACGTAGGTCGCCGTGTGGCTTTTGGATCCGAAAACATATCGGATACCGCTCTCGGAGCGGGTAAAATCACCGTCGCAGCTCGGGATGGCGAGCCCCCCGGTTTCATGGTCGGCCGTCACTACGACCAGCGTCCCCGGCGTGCGGTCGGCAAAGTCCATCGCCGCAGCCACGGCACGCTCGAAATCGCGCATTTCGGCCAGTATCTTCTCCGCATCGTTACCATGCGACGCACCGTCGATTAGCGAGCCCTCGACCATCAGCACAAAGCCGCGGCCGACGGAATCGGCATTATGGGCGAGTATTTCCAGTGCCTTCTGCGTGGCGCAGCGCAGGTAATCTTCGCGCCGGATCGTCTTCGGGATATTTTCATCGGTCACGGCACACAGCAACCGTCCCGCACGAACCGGCTCCGCCTCTTCGAGCGAACCGACGACCGCATAGCCGCGGCGGCCGAACGCATCACGATACGAACCGCCCTCGGAGGACTCCTTTTCGAGCCGCCTGCCGGCACCTATGAGCACGTCGATATTGCTCGCCAGCAGGTCGCGCGTAATGGCCTTTTCGTCGCCCCGATCCGGAACATGCGCGTAAAACGCAGCAGGGGTGGCATGCTGGAGATGGCATTTCACGGCAATCCCCGCAGGCATCCCTTCGGCCACCGCCCATTCGATGAGCGACTGCAGACGCCCGCCCCGGGGATCCAGCCCCAACGTACCGTTATTCGTCTTGCTCCCACATGCCAGCGCCGTCCCCGCAGCCGCGGAATCCGTCACCCGGTTGTTGGCCGAATAGGTCGAGATCAGGGCAATACCCTGTGCCCGGTCGAAAGCCGTCGGGGCATAGCCGCCTTCGACGGCGAGCATCGAAACATGCGCCAGGCCCATGCCGTCGCCGATCATATAAATCACATTGCGAACACTGTCGACGGGTTCCGCAGCCGCTGCGCGGCCTGCACCGAACAGGCACAACGCCAGAAACAAAAATGCTTTCTTCATATCCTTGTGCAAAGATAACAGGAATCTGCCAACTTTTTACTACATTTACACCACTTTAACCACCTTGCAACATGGATGTAAAGATCGCCCCCGACTGGAAAGAGCTGCTCTCTCCCGAATTCGAGAAACCTTATTTCGCCGCCCTTACGCAATTCGTACGGCAGGAATATGCCACGCACCGCATCTACCCGCGCGGCAGCAATATCTTCCGGGCCTTCGACAAATGCCCCTTCGACAAACTGAAGGTCGTCATCATCGGCCAGGATCCCTACCACGGCCCCGGACAAGCCAACGGGCTCTGCTTCTCGGTAGGCGACGGCGTGCCGTTCCCACCCTCGTTGCAAAACATCTTCAAGGAGGTTTCCGACGACACCGGGACACCCATCCCCCCGACGGGCAACCTCGACCGCTGGGCCGAGCAGGGAGTACTGCTCCTGAACGCCGTGCTGACCGTCCGCGCCCACGAGGCAGCCTCGCACGCCGGGCATGGGTGGGAAACCTTCACCGACGCCGTGGTACGCGCCATCGCCCAGCGCAAGCAGGGTATCGTCTACATGCTCTGGGGCAGCTACGCACAGAAAAAAGGGGCCATCGCCGACCCGCAGCGCAACTGCATACTCAAGGCCGTGCATCCCTCGCCGCTGTCGGTCTACCGCGGGTTCTTCGGCTGCCGCCATTTCTCGCGCGCCAACGAATACCTCCGCAGCGTGGGGCAGGAACCCATCGTGTGGTAAATCCGGGATAGCCCCGCGCCCACAAACCGAAACGATGACTACAAAAGAGATACGCACCAATTCCCTGCGGGCATGGCTGCTTGCGGCACGTCCCAAGACTCTGACCGGAGCCGCCGTCCCGGTGATGCTGGGCTGCGGCCTTGCGGCGGCGGACGGCGGGTTCGTCCTCTTGCCCGCGGTACTCTGCCTCGCATTCGCCTTGCTGATGCAGATCGACGCCAACCTGATAAACGACCTGTGGGATTACCTGAAAGGCTCCGACGGAGAAGACCGCCTGGGGCCTGAACGCGCCTGCGCCCAGGGGTGGATCACCCCGAAGTCCATGCGGCTGGGCATCGCCGCCACTACTCTCGCCGCCTGCGCCGCGGGCTGCGGGCTCATCGCCTACGGAGGCTGGTGGCTCATCGCCGTCGGCGCCGCCTGCGTCCTCTTCGCATTCCTCTACACGGCCGGGCCTTACCCGCTGGCCTACCACGGCTGGGGCGACATGCTCGTATTGCTTTTCTTCGGATTCGTCCCCGTCGGCTGCACGTACTACGTCCTCTGCGGCGGCTGGACATGGCAGGTGGCGGTCGTCGCGGCAGCCTGCGGCCTGGTGATCGACACACTGCTGATGGTCAACAACTACCGTGACCGCGAGCAGGATGCCCGCAGCGGCAAACGGACGCTCGTCGTCCGCCTGGGCGAACGGGCAGGACAACGGCTCTACCTGCTGTCGGGATTCACTGCCGCAGCGCTCTGCCTCGGGCTTTGGGGCGACGGGCGGACATGGGCGGCACTCCTGCCGCTGCTCTACCTGCCGCCGCATGTCGCTGCATGGCGCCGCATGATACGGATCGGCCGCGGCCGCGAACTGAACGCCATCCTGGGCGCCACGTCACGCAATATCCTGTTGTTCGGCCTGCTGCTCACGCTCGGATTGTTGCTGTAAGGGGAAGCGAAAGGCACAAAAAAATCCCGGACTAACTGATTTAGTCCGGGATTTTACGATCACAATACCGTTTACCCAAGGTAGGATTTCAGCAGTTTCGACCGCGACGAGTGGCGCAGGCGGCGGATCGCCTTCTCCTTGATCTGGCGCACGCGTTCGCGCGTCAGGTCGAATTTCTCGCCGATCTCCTCGAGGGTCATCTCCGACGTCCCGATACCGAAGAAATACTTGATGATGTCGCGTTCACGTTCCGTAAGGGTCTCGAGCGCACGGTCGACCTCGGTCGAAAGCGACTCGTTGATCAGCCCCCTGTCGGCATTGGGCGAATCGGGGTTTACCAGCACGTCGAGCAGCGAGTTGTCCTCGCCGTCGGCGAACGGGGCATCGACCGAGACGTGGCGGCCGGCGACACGCAGCGTGTCGGTGACCTTCTCCTTCGGGAGTTCCAGTTCCGTGGCCAGTTCCTCGGGCGACGGGGTGCGCTCATGCTCCTGCTCGAAGCGGGCGAATGCCTTGTTGATCTTGTTGAGCGACCCCACCTGGTTGAGCGGCAGGCGCACGATGCGCGACTGCTCGGCCAAAGCCTGAAGGATCGACTGGCGAATCCACCATACGGCATACGAGATGAACTTGAAGCCGCGGGTTTCGTCGAACTTCTCGGCAGCCTTGATAAGGCCCAGGTTACCTTCGTTGATCAGGTCGGGAAGGCTCAGTCCCTGGTTCTGGTATTGCTTGGCTACGGAGACCACGAAGCGCAGATTGGCTTTGGTCAGTTTCTCCAGGGCTTCCTGGTCTCCCTTCTTGATCCGTTGGGCGAGTTCCACCTCCTCTTCGACCGTGATGAGCTCCTCCTTGCCGATCTCCTGCAAGTACTTGTCCAGCGAAGCGCTCTCGCGGTTGGTGATGGACTTGGTAATCTTTAATTGACGCATGTTCTTATTTAACTTCCTAAAAAATTAGCTTCTCAAACAAAACCCGCCCGGGTCGTCCTGCTATTCCACAAGCACGTAGCTTGCAGCACGGCCGTTAGGATAGATGCCGTCGATCGAACGCACCTTGTCGGTCATGCGCTCCATGTCGGAGAGCGAGTAGACCGGACGGTCGTTGATGTGGGTAATCACAAATCCCTGCTTAACGCGGGCGCGGGCCAGAATTCCGTCGGCCTTGATGCCGACCACCTGCACGCCGCCCTTGATATCGAGCTCACGGCAGAGTTTGGCGCCCGCATCGGCGAACTTACCTCCGAGAACCTCGACCATATCGACGTCTTCTTTGGTAATTAATTCCGTTTTACCTGCTTTATTACGCAATGTAACGTCAATTTGTTTCACCTTGCCGTCTCTTTTTACCGATAATTTAACCTTATCGTTGGGTCGGCGGCGACCGATCTGCTCGGAGAGCGTCGCATTGTCGTTGATCTTCACGCCGTCGATGTCCAGGATGACGTCGCCCTTGCGGATACCGGCCTCCGAAGCCGAACCGCCTTCGACGACGCTGCTGACATAGGCGCCGCCCAGTTCCTTGATGCCGGTCTCCTCACCCATGTTGTCGATGAAGTCCTGGTCGACGATGCCATAGCGGATTCCCAGCAGCGCACGCTGCACGATGCCGTACTCCTTCAGGTCGACGACCACCTTGCGGACGATCGACTCGGGGATGGCGAACGAATAACCCACGTAACTGCCCGTCTGCGACTTGATCAGCGTGTTGATACCCACCAGTTCGCCGTGCGTATTGACCAGCGCACCGCCCGAATTACCCGGGTTTACCGCAGCATCGGTCTGGATGAAAGCCTCGATGCTGAAATCGTTGGGGATCACGCCCAGGTTACGCGCCTTGGCACTCACGATGCCGGCCGTGATGGTCGATTGCAGGTCGAAGGGCGAACCGATCGCCAGCACCCACTCGCCCAGGCGCAGTGCGTCCGACGAACCGAACGGCACGGTCGGCAGGTCCGAAGCCTCGATTTTCAGCAGCGCAAGGTCGGTCGCCGAGTCCTTGCCGATGAGCTTGGCCTCGAACGTGCGGCCGTCGTTGAGTTTCACCTTGAGCTTCGAGGCCCCGTCCACGACGTGGTTGTTGGTGACGACATAGCCGTCCTCGGAGATGATGACACCCGAACCGCCGGCACGCTGCTCGCGGAACTGCGGCCCTTCGTCATACCCCTGCGGGATACCGAAGAACTCCAGGAACGGGTCGTAACCCCGGCGCCGGGGCATCTCCACCTGCTGCACGGCCTCGATGTTGACGACGGCTTTCACCGCGTTCTCGGCGGCGTACGTCAGGTCGGGGTACTGCTCGGCCTGGTATGACGTAAAATGTGTTCCCAGCGCGGGCGTACGTTCCACCTCACGCTCGATATATTGCACCGAACCCTCGCGGGGCGCGGCAACTTTCCAAGCCGTAAATCCGCCCGCTGCGGCCGACACGGCAACTACTCCTAAAATTAAAAATGCCTTTTTCATAATCACTAATTGGTTCAATAAATTAATCAGAGGCAACTTCCGCCATAGGCTTATTAAAATTTTTTATTTCGTAGGACAAACGAACGAAAACGTCCGGTTAGTATGCGGAAATACACAAAAATCGGGACATCCGCGCCGAATGTCCCGATCTGCCGTGTCCCGGAGCGTTACAGCCCGAACTCTTTACGGATGCAATCCACCGCGTCGAGCTTCTCCCATCCGAAATACTCGATCTCGCGTTCCACTTCGCGGCCGTTCTCCCAGACCTTCTCGACCTGCGTATAAGGACGGTTGCCGAAATGCCCGTAGGAAGCCGTAGCCTCGAAGATCGGGTTCTTCAGCCCGAAGCGTTTCACGATCGCGGCGGGGCGCAGGTCGAAAAGCCTGCCGATGCGGCGGGCGATTTCGCCGTCGGTCATCCCCTCCAGCGCCGCGGGGCGGGGCGAACGGTACGTGTCGACGTAGATCGACAGCGGCTGGGCGATGCCGATGGCGTAGGACAACTCGACGAGCACTTCGTCGGCGACGCCTGCCGCCACCAGGTTCTTGGCGATATGCCGGGCAGCATAGGCCGCCGAGCGGTCTACCTTCGACGAATCCTTGCCCGAGAAAGCGCCGCCGCCGTGTGCGCCGCGGCCGCCGTAGGTATCGACGATGATCTTGCGCCCCGTGAGGCCGGTATCGCCGTGGGGGCCGCCGATCACGAATTTGCCCGTGGGATTCACGTGCAGGATGTAATCGTCGCCGATCAGACCGGCCAGCTTGTCGCCGGCCCGCTCCAGGCGCGCCTTGACGCGCGGGATGAGGATCGTGCGCACATCCTCGCGGATGCGCTCCTGCATCCGCTCCTCGGCCTCTTTCTCCGTGAGGCCGTTGCCGGGCAGTATAAACTCGTCGTGCTGCGTCGACACCACGATGGTGTGCACGCGCAGCGGTTTGTTCGTCCGCTCGTCGTACTCGATCGTCACCTGCGACTTCGAGTCGGGGCGCAGGTAAGTCATCACCTCGCCTTCACGGCGGATGACGGCCAGCTCCTTGAGGATGACGTGCGAGAGGATCAGCGTCGCAGGCATCATCTCGCGGGTCTCGTTGCAGGCATAACCGAACATGATGCCCTGGTCGCCGGCGCCCTGGTCTTCCTCGGCGGCACGCACGACGCCCTGGTTGATGTCGGACGACTGCTCGTGGATGGCCGACAGGATACCGCACGAATTGCAGTCGAACTGATACTCGCTCTTCGTGTAGCCGATGCGGTTGATGACGCGGCGCGCCACGCCCTGCACGTCGACATACGCATCCGAGCGCACCTCACCCGCCACGACCACCAGTCCGGTGGTGCACAGCGTTTCGCAGGCGACCTTCGAATTGGCATCACGACGCAGGAATTCGTCGAGGATGGCGTCGGAAATCTGGTCTGAAACTTTATCGGGGTGCCCCTCGGACACCGACTCCGATGTAAACAAAAAGCCCATTTTCATACATTTTTAATGGTTAAACGTATAAAATGGGAAAAATT
>OHFD01000158.1_pt1 | contig 25749 bp, 17 predicted proteins | sample 1567451 | NCBI WGS metagenome assembly OHFD01 (sample SAMEA3879588, study PRJEB24766) | human gut metagenome | biome: human-associated habitat; feature: feces | place: USA | collected 1985/1987 | reverse complement strand
TCCGCCTGCGAGGAACGCGCCACGCCAGGCGGCCTTGATCTGGGCGATCTTGCCGTTGATGATGTCGCCCGGCAGACCCAGCACCATGTTTTTGGTGTAACGGCTGTACAGGCCGGTCTGCAGCACCAGAGCCGCGCTGCCCTTGGGGACGCGGACTATGAAGCGCTGCACCACGCCGGTCGGCGTCTGCCTGGAAACGGGGGTAAGCGTGGCTTCGTGGCCGTACAGATTTCTGATGGTGTCCTGCAGCCATATGGCCGCGTCTTGGGAATCAAGCTGCGCCTGCACGAGAATGTGGTGATCCACCGAGTGCAAACCATTGCCGAATCGAATCATCGCAGTCGCCTGTGCCTTTTTGGCGATGGGCAACTCGTTGTCGATTGCGGCCAGCTCGCTTTTGACGTCATCCAGAAGAGCCAAGAGCCAACCTCCTACTTTCCTGTTCTTCCCTATAATTTCAGGCGAGTCGCGGACTCGACCCGCACTGCTACCGGCTTACTGTGATACCGAATAACTTGGACAAAGCCGGCAGCTTTTCTTTGTATTTGGATACTGTCTTCTCACAATGCGGTCATCAATCGGCCGAACGCTTGTCCAGCTCGCGGGCCGATACGGAGACCGTGAGACCACGCGCACGCAGGCGCTTGGCCAAGGCCTCGCTCATGGCCACGGAACGGTGCTGGCCGCCGGTGCATCCGAACGCGATGGTCACATAGTGCTTGTCTTCCTGCGCATAACCTTCGATGGCGATGGCGATGGCTTTCTCGTAGGCGTCAAGGAACTCCTCCGCGCCCTCGCTGGAGAGCACGTAGTCGCTGACCGGTTTGTCCTTGCCCGTCAGCGAACGAAGCTCCGGCACCCAGAACGGGTTGGGAAGGAACCGGACGTCCGCCACGAAATCGGCGTCTATCGGAATGCCGTATTTGAATCCGAAACTGAAGATATGCACGGAAACCGTGGTCGGTCCGGAACCAAGCAGACCCTCGTACAGTTTCGTGGACAGCTGATGGATGCTCAATGCCGAGGTGTCGATGACGATGTCGGCGTGCTCTTTGAGGTTCTTCAGCAGGTCGCGTTCCTCAAGGATGCCGTCGATCAGACGATTGCCCTGCTGCAGCGGATGGGGCCTGCGCACGGATTCGTAGCGCTTGATGAGCACCTCGTTGCTGGCGTCGAGGAACAGGATGCGGGTCTTCACCCCAAGATCGTCCAGATGGCTCAGCACGGCGGACAGGTCGTCGAAATAGTCACGTGACCTCACGTCGATGACCGCGGCGAGTTTGTGGATGTTCGAACCGGAGCTGGTCATCATGTCCACCAGCGGGACAAGCAGTTTCGGCGGCATGTTGTCGACCACATACCAGCCCATGTCCTCGATGCTGTTGGCCGCGTGGGACCGGCCCGCGCCGCTCATGCCGGTGATGAGCAGCACTTCGAAGCCTGCGGCCGGAGAAGGCGCGCTCGTATGTCTGCCTGCCTGGTTGACGGCGTTGTTCTTTTCGTTCATCACAGGGCCTCCTTAAGCGCGGAGCGCATGGCATGCTCCAATGCTTCGACTTTCTGATGGCTGGTGGGCTCGGTCGGCGGATCGTTGTCCCATATGCCGGTCATCAGCCAGACTTGAATCATGGCTTGGTACAGCAGCATCTCCTCGCCGCCGATGGCGGTGCCGCCGCATGACCTCCAGGCCTGCATGAGCTTGGTCGGGCGGGGATCATAGACCACGTCGAGTAGCGTGCCGTTCGTGACTATGCCGGCTGAGGCAAACGCCTCGGCGATCGGATCGGCGGCAAGGCCGGGGATGGTGTTGATGACGACGTCCGCATGGGACAGCAGATTCGCCGCATGGTCCATGGCGACGATGCTTATGGAGCCGACGCCCATATGGCTTTCCGCCAATGGTTCAAGCGCCTCGTTCTTATCGGGATGGCGTGCCACGACGGTGACATGTCCAATGTGGGGCATCTCGGTGCAGGCCGCCAAAGCCGAGGTGGCGGTGTTGCCATTGCCGATGATCACCGCCTCGCCGTCTTGTCCAGAATCCATCCGCATGCCACGTGCCCGATACGAGTGCTCGAAGGCGAGCTCAATTCCCTTCACATCCGTGTTGTAGAGCCTGATCGCAGGGATGGCGGCGTTCTTATCGTTCGCGCCAGACCAGTCGAAGACGGCGGTGTTGGCCACCTTCAGCTCTTTCGCCCACGCGTTGCATGGCACGCCATATGGCTGGATGGTCTTCTTCAACGGCATGGTCAGGCTCAGTCCCGCCCAGCTGGAATCAAGCGACTCCAAAAAATCCTCAAGCTCCGTCTCGCCGACCTCGTGCCTGCCATACGACCAGCTGTCAAGTCCTAGAGCTCGATAGGCCGCATTATGCAATACAGGGGAAAGCGAATGCGCGATGGGTTTGCCAAGGACCGCGCACCGATGGTCCACCTCGGTCATGTTCCCTCCCTTACTCTCACCATTCATCATGCTAGCAACGCAGAAGCGATTGCTCGTTACAGATTCTATTTCTTTTCATCTTTCGGACTGTTTCCATCCGATTTCACTGTTCGGAGGGCATCCTCCGCCTTCGAAGCAATGTCAACGGACGAATGCAATGCCTGGTAAATGTTCTCGGCCTTGGCATGGCCGATGCCTTTGACCTGTTCGAAATCCTCCACGCTCGCCTCACGCATGGCGCGTACGGAGCCGAAATGGTTGAGAAGCCGTTTCTGATAGGCTTCGCCGATGCCGGGAATGTCGTCCAAAGCGGAACGCAAAGCTCCTTTGCGTCTGGTCTGACGATGGTAGGTGATGGCGAAACGATGCGATTCGTCACGCACCCGCTGCAGCAGATACATGCCTTCGGATTGTCGCTTGAGGATGATCGGATAGTCGTCATCCGGCACCCAAACCTCCTCAAGACGCTTCGCCAATCCGCAGACGGCCACATCGTCCACGCCGCAGTCGGCAAGCGCCTTGGCCGCCGCCATCACCTGCGGTTTGCCGCCATCGACCACGACCAGATTCGGCTTATAGGCGAAATGGCGACGGTTGGTGTTCTGCTGCACGGCATCCGTTTCAGGACCATTCGTGCCATCCGACCTATCATTTTGCGTGGCCATCCGACGCTCGTTGTCCATGCTTTCCCCGGAATCGCCGGCGATGTTGCCATGGCGGAAACGACGGGTCAACGTCTCATACAATGCGCTCAAATCATCCAACGCGCCCTGCCCGTCCGCACCTCGGATGGCGAAACGGCGGTACTCCGACTTTTTCGCGATCGCGTCTTCGAACACCACCATGGACGCTACCTGGAATGCGCCGCCGACTGTGTTGGAAATGTCGTAGCATTCAATGCGCAACGGCGCCTGTTCAAGCCCAAGAGCCTTCGCCACATCGTTCATCGCATCGGAACGTGCGCCCATATCGCTGATACGGCTCATCTTGCTGCGTGCCAACGCCTGCTTGGCATTGTCGTTGGCACGGTCCATAAGCTGTTTCTTGTCGCCTCTGCTGGCTACACGGATGGTGACGGCCGCTCCACGCAATCCGCTTAGCCATTGCTCAAGCCCTGCGCTGCGCGACGGTTCGATTGGAACGATCACCTCACGGGGAACAGGCGCGATTGGAGCCAGCAGGTCGGCACGTCCCGTCTGCTCCTGACGTTCGTTGCGTTCCTTCGTGGCCTGCGCACGGGCGATAGCATCCGTTGCGGTCACGGTCTGTGTCGAACCGATCGCATTGCGCCGCTCGGTCACGACGGTCGAATCGGAGACGGCCGCGCTCTCCCCCGTGGTTTCCGAATATACCTGAGTGATCAGATCGGCGATCAACTCCGCGTCGCTCACATCTTCGACTCGCTCCACACTCCAGTTACGTTCGCCGCGAATTGATCCGGACCGCACGAAGAACGCGTGCACGCTGGCTTCAAGCTCGTCGGACGCGATGCCGAACACGTCGGCGTCGACATCCGAATCGAACACGACGGCGTTCTGCTGGACCACGGTCCCGAGCATTTGGATCTGATCGCGCAGCCGGGCCGCCTTCTCGAATTCCAGTTCGGCGCTCGCCTGCTTCATGTCGCGGGTCAGTTGGGCGATATACGATTTGCCGATTCGGCCGGTCATCACGCCGACAAGCTGCTCGCACATCCTGCGATGCTCGTCAGCGCCGATACGGTTCACGCATGGAGCGGAGCATTTGCCGATCGATGCCAACAGACATGGACGGCCCGTCAACTGCGCCTTGTGGAACACGCTCTTCGAGCATGTGCGCACGGGAAACGTTTTCAGCAACGCGTCGAGGCTGTGCCGAAGATCCCATACCTTGGCGTACGGGCCGAAATATCTGGTATCGCGACGTTTGCGGCTGCGAGTCACCCATACGCGTGGGATGCGTTCGCCTGATGAGATGGCCAGATACGGGTAGGTCTTGTCATCGCGGAACACCACGTTGAATCGTGGGTCGAACTCCTTGATCCACGTGTATTCGAGTGTGAGCGACTCCAGTTCCGTACCCACTACCGTCCATTCGAGGCTGCGAGCCGTCAACACCATGGTCTGGGTGCGTGGATGCAGCTGGTAGAGCGGCTGGAAGTAGTTCGTCAGCCGGTTGCGCAGGTTCTTGGCCTTGCCAACGTAGATGACGCGCCCCTCGCCGTCACGCCACTTGTATACGCCCGGCTGCGCGGGAATGTCGGAGGTTTTCGGACGGAACAGGTCGCGAGTATCCCCCAACAGGGGCGCGCCGTTCTTGTTCACTCCCCTGCCGTCGGATTGGGTGCCGGCGTCCGATACTGCGGTTTCCCGTAACGCATCCGCCGTTTTGCGCCACACGTCCGGACTGTGTCGTTCGAAATCAGTCACAGCATATCCCTAAGGAACTTGCCCGTCCACGACTGTTCGCATCGCGCGACCTGCTCCGGCGTGCCTTCGGTGACGATGGTGCCGCCGCCGTCACCGCCTTCCGGCCCCAGATCGATGATCCAATCCGCGGATTTGACCACGTCGAGATTGTGCTCGATGACGATGACGGCGTTGCCCTTGTCCACCAATCCCTGCAATACGAGCAGCAGTTTGCGCACGTCCTCGAAATGCAGGCCGGTGGTCGGCTCGTCGAGGATGTACACGGTTTTGCCGGTGGAACGCCGTTGGAGTTCCGTCGCGAGTTTCACGCGCTGCGATTCGCCGCCGGACAGCGTCGGCGCCGGCTGGCCGAGCCGGATATAGCCGAGACCGACCTGCACCAGGGTGTCCAGGTAACGCGAGATGGACGGGTACGCCTTGAAGAACTGCGCGGCCTCCTCGATGGGCATGTTCAGCACGTCGGCGACCGATTTGCCGTTGTACTTCACTTCGAGAGTCTCGCGATTGTAGCGCTGGCCGTGGCATTCCTCGCAGTCCACGTACACGTCCGGCAGGAAGTTCATTTCGATTTTCAATGTGCCGTCGCCGTGGCATGCCTCGCAGCGGCCTCCCTTGACGTTGAACGAGAACCGTCCGGGACCATAGCCGCGCACCTGCGCTTCGGGCGTCTTGGCGAACAGCGTGCGGATTTTGTCCCATACTCCCGTATAGGTGGCGGGATTGGAACGCGGAGTGCGGCCGATCGGATTCTGGTCGACGTGGATCGCCTTGTCGCACTGGTCCACGCCTTCCACGCGCGTGTGCTTGCCGGGCACGATGCGCGCGCCGTTCAGCTTGTCCGCAAGCACCGGATAAAGGATCTGGTTGACCAGCGTGGATTTGCCGGAACCGGACACGCCCGTCACGCAGGTGAACACGCCCAGCGGGAAATTGACGTTCAGGTTCTTGAGGTTGTTCTCGCGGGCTCCGACCACGCGCAGCTGCTTGGTCTTATGCGTCTTGCGGCGTGCGGCGGGCACTTCGATCTTCCGTCGGCCGGCGATGTAGTCGCCGGTGATGGAGCGTGGCGCTTCGGTGATTTTTCTGGCGGGGCCGGAATACACGACCTCGCCGCCATGTTCGCCGGCGCCCGGACCGATGTCGATGACCCAGTCCGCGTTTCTGATGGTCTCCTCGTCATGTTCGACGACGATCAGCGTGTTGCCGAGGTCGCGCAAATGATGCAATGTGCCGATCAGCCGTTCGTTGTCACGCTGATGCAGGCCGATGGATGGTTCGTCCAGCACATACATGACGCCCACCAGGCCGGAGCCGATCTGGGTGGCCAGTCGGATGCGCTGCGCCTCGCCGCCCGACAGGGTCTTCGCCGCACGCGACAACGTCAGATAGTTCAGGCCGACATCGTTGAGGAAGCCGAGTCGTGCGCGAATCTCCTTGACGACTTCGCCGGCTATCTGCGCGGCCGAGCCTTCGAGTTCTAGGCCGTTGATCCATGCGAGGCTCCGTTCGGCGGACATGTCGCACACGTCCGCGATGGACTCGTCGCCCACGGTGACGGCAAGCACTTCCGGACGCAGACGCCGCCCATGGCACGCCTGGCATGGCACCTCGCGCATGTACGACTCGTAATACTGCTTCATCTGGTCGGAATCGGTTTCGTCATGCCGGCGCATCAACGTGCGCACCACGCCTTCGAAACCGGTGGAATACTCGCGCATGCGACCCCAACGGTTGCGGTACGAGACCTGCACCTTGAAATCACGGCCATACATAATGGCGTCGCGCGCGTCCTTGGGCAGATCCTTCCAAGGCGTGTCCAGGTCGAAGCCCATCTCATCGCCGAGTCCCTCAAGCACATGACGGTAGTATTCGCCGGTGCCCTTGGTCATGCCCCACGGTTCGATGGCGTTCTCGTTCAGCGTCTTGTCCGGATCGGGAATGACCAGTTCGGGATCGATCTCCAGCTTGTATCCGATACCCGTGCATTCAGGGCAGGCGCCATACGGCGCGTTGAAGGAGAAGGTGCGCGGTTCGATCTCGTCGAGTTCCAGCTGATGGCCGTTCGGGCAGGCGCGTTTCTCGGAGAACGGCTTGCGGCGGTCCGGATCCTTCTCGTCCAAATCGACGAAATCGGCGACGGCCACGCCTTTGGAAAGCTTCAACGCCGTTTCGATGGAATCGGTCAGACGCTGGCGGATACCGTCCTTGACCACCAGACGATCCACCACCACTTCGATGGTGTGCTTCTTCTGCTTGGCGAGCTTGATGTCATCGGACAATTGCCGCATCTCACCGTCGATCAGCGCACGCGCGTAACCATCGCCACGCAGCAGTTCGAGCAGATCCTCGAATTCGCCCTTGCGGCCGCGCACGACCGGCGCGAGAATCTGGAAACGCGTGCGTTCCGGATACTTCAGCAACGTGTCCACCATCTGCTGCGGTGTTTGCGCGCTTACCAGGGCGCCGCATTCCGGACAATGCGGAATGCCGGTGCGGGCGAACAGCAGTCGCAGATAATCATAGATCTCGGTGATTGTGCCGACCGTCGAACGCGGATTGCGGTTCGTGGTCTTCTGGTCGATCGAAACCGCGGGGCTCAGCCCCTCGATGAAGTCGACGTCCGGCTTGTCCATCTGCCCCAGAAACTGGCGCGCGTACGCCGACAGCGATTCGACATACCTGCGCTGGCCCTCGGCGAACAGCGTATCGAACGCCAACGAGGATTTGCCCGAACCCGACAGGCCGGTGAACACCACCATGCGGTTGCGAGGAAACTCCAAGTCCACGTTCTTGAGATTGTGCTCGCGAGCGCCTTGGATGGTGATTTTGAGGTCGTTGGGTAGGTGGGTGAGGTCTGCTATGAGTGAGTCGCCTGTTGTTTTCATGGGGGCTTTTTTGATTTCGCGTGTGAGGAATGCGTCGCTGGTGAGTACGCGTTCGACCACGACTTCGTTGTGTGTCGTGTTGTTGCGTTTGGTTGTCATGGTGTTCTTCCGCTTGGTGTTGCCTGTTCTGTTGTATAGGATAGCGTATTTTTGTTGTGGTTTCGAACAGGTGTTCTATTTGGTGTTGTTGTTTGGTATGTCGTTGCCGGGTATGTCGATTGGCCAGTGGTGTTGGTTGTGCAGGATGGTTGTGGCGTCGCGTATGGGGATGCGTTCCTGTTCGATGCGTAGGTATTGGATGTCTGTTCCTGTGCAGAGTGTTTCGTAGAGTTTGCGTTCTTCGGTGGTGAGTCCGGGTGTGGGTTGTGGGGTTTGTGTGGTGAGGGGTTTGTTTTTGGCGTCGAATTGGGTGCCGTATTGTTCGTATGTCCGGTATGCGGTGGTGTCCATCAGTATGGATGTGCATGGGATGCCGGTGGCGCGTAGTTTGGAGAGGATGTCGAGTCCGTTGGCGTCCATGTCGCCCCAGTAGATGATGTTGGGGATGGTGGTGAGCCATGGCAGGAGTGTTGTGATGTGTGATGTTGCGGCGTATCCGTTGCCGAGGATGCAGATGGCGTGTTCGACGGTGGGCATGGCCTGGTAGGTGTCTTTGTTTTCGATGATGATGGCGTGTTCGATGTCGGTTGGCTGGCTGCGGACCCATGGTTGGGTGACGATGAGGTCGGGTTGGTCGTGGTGTTCGGCGTCCATGAGGCGTAGTCGGAGTTCGTTCGGGCGTTCCTGGAAGGTGAGGTTGTCTTGTCCGGTGAGCTGGCATATCGCTTTGCGGCGTTGGGAGTTGGGTGTGCCGAGCCATTTGGCGCTGAATCCTGGGATGGGCGCCATGCGTGGGGTCATGGTGTGGCAGTCGTGGTTTGCGAAGTAGTGGGCGGCTTGGATGACGAGGTGGAAGTCGGTGTCGTCGTGGTCTTTGAGGGTTTTGGCGACGTTCATGGCGTTCGCTGGTTCGAGGCCGAATTCTTTGGCGAGCGCGCTCATGCGGTCGTGTTCGCGTAGGTAGCGTTCGCGGGTTTGTTTGGTGGCGATGCGGAGGGCGGTGTCGAGGTCGGGTATGGTCACGGAGTCGATGAGCGGGCTTTTTTGTTGGATGAGTCCGCTGGAGACGATTTTGGTTTTCTCGCTGGTTTCGCAGTGGTGTTGCCGCGCCCAGTCGCGGATGGTTTCGTTTTGGGCGCGGATTTGGTTGTAGTGCTGCTCTAGTTCGGCTTGTTTGGGCAGTCGGATGGTTTTGCGCAGCGGCCAGGATTCGTCGGTGTCGTACATGTGCCTGGTGAGGTGGGCGTCGACGTATTCGTCGAGTTTCCGGCGGATGTCCGTTTCGCCTGTGGTGTTTCTGGCCGCTGCCATATTATGCCTCCGTCGCGGGTTGCGTCTGCTCGACGGTGGCGTCTTGTGTTTCGGCTTGCGTTGCCGGCTCGCGGTCGAGCTCCTGCAGGTACGAGTTGCCGGTTGCGGGATCCTTGTATGCCACGTACGCCTTGTCTGCGATGCTGAGGATTTCGGCGGTTTTGCTTTCCGGCGCGGATACGATGATCTGGAAGCCGAGGCGCGGCAGCACGGTCAGCGCGCGTTTCGTGTAGCGTCCGTCGGCTTTGATGAGGGCTTCGTCCAGGAACAGCGTGGTGTAGGTGGGCTTGCCGGTCAGGTCGCCGCCGAGCAGGTAGATCAGGGCCGCGCCGTAGACGAACGAGGTGAGTTCCTGCAACGCGCCGCCGGACTTGCCGCCGGTGGAGCTGATGCGCTCGTCGGGCAGATCGTTATGGTGCACGATCGCGTAGAACGAGCTGCGCACGCGCGGATCGAGGTTGCGCGCACCGTATTCCTTGATGCCGTTCGTGTCGCGGATCTGGCCGAGTTCCGCCTGGAGCCTGCCGATGAACGTTTCGCAGCCTGCGAACGCCTTGCGCGTCTCCATGGGATTGCTGCGCGCGTTGCGTGTCCAATCGTCGAGCTTCGACATGATGCGGCCCAACGAGGATTTGAACTGCCGGTCGATCGGGTGGAAGTCCACGTGGAGCGAGAGCCTGCCGCCGCGGGGGCCGAACTGTTGGCCTTTGAGCATGCCGTTGATGCGGTCGAGCTGCTCCCTGACGTTCTCCTCGTCGGTGTTGAACGCGCGGTTGAGCTGTTGGAAGCTCATATACAGCTTTTCGACGCTGTTCGCATACTCCTCGTCGGTCGCGGCGCGGGTGACGAGCATGTTGAGGTTCTTGAGCTCGTCAAGGAAATACGGATAGTCCTCCACGCTCGCCATGACGGTGTCGCCCTCCGTGGAATGGTGCTTCAGATAGTCGCCCATGGCGCGTTCCGTGTCGGCGCGCAATTGGACGGCACGCTCGTCGATCTGCTGGAGTCTCGCACGCACGGTGTTGCCGATTCTGCGCAGCACGCGCACGTCGAACGGCGCCGTCCCCTCACGGTCGAAACCGCCGGCGATGCGCTGCGGCCGTTCCTGCGGACGCGACGTGTCGAAACAGGTCTCATACGTGTCGGCCAGCAGATTCGACACCATGTCGGACAATGCGGCATCGTCGAAATCGGAGTCGCCATGCATGTCGAGCCATGCCTGTTCGGCCTGGACGGCATGCTGCGCGTTTTCCAATTCCGCTTCGGCACGGTACCTGGTCTTGCCCTCGTCGTCCTTCTGCCGTAGCAGCTGTTTCAACTCGTCCTGCAATTGCGCCAGTTCCGGATCGCTTTCGATCCGTTCGATCTGCAGACGGATCCGTTCCGCCTTCGTCTCGAGCCCGTCCACGTCGATCTTGCCCCATGGCAGATCCGCGACGGTCAATGCGAGCTCATGCTCGTCCTGCAGCAGAGTCATGGCGTTGGCCATCTGCCTGCCGCGGCGGTCGGCGTCCTCCAACGCCCGTTCCGCCCCGTCAAGCTGGCGTTCCAATTCGGCCAGATACCGTTCGTTCACGAAGCCGATGACCTGACGCAGGCCTTTGACGCCATGGAATCCACGGTCGCCGGATTTGATCTGCCCGTCGACCTGCACCTGCCGTTCGGCCCGGTCCATGTCGTCGATCGCCTCCACGCAACGCGCGTCGAACCGTTGCGACGCGGTCTGCTCCTTCAACCATCCGACGAACGGCGAATCCTCCTTGTACCGCAGCTTCGACGACATCCACCCCTCGTTGCAGGCCGAATCGTATTGCGCGTCGGTATCGACGAAACGCCAGGCACGCCGCGTCATACGCGTCGGATCGATCGCGCTGACCTTCGCGGCGAACCCCTGCTCATGCCGCTTGTCCACGAGAATGGTCTGCGCGATGGGCGCGTACGTGACGTCCATCGCCAGACGCCATTGCTCGTCCCCCTCGTCCACGTCCATCAGTTCGGCCACGTACGGCAGTTCCGTCTCGTCCAAGCCAGTCGCCCGTGCGATGAGCGTGCGCGCATGGTCCATGTCGTCGCTGATGCGCGTCCTGTGTTCGATCTTGCGCCGGTAATCCTGCCTCAACAGGTCGCGTTCGCCCTGCCGGGCGTGACGTTCCACCACCATCCGCTGGTATTCGGATCGCGCGTCTTCCAAACGCTTGTCGTACGTATCGAGCGACAAGGCGAGCGCGGCGCGTTTGGCGTTCCATGTCTGCTCGTCGGCGGGGAGTCTGCCTTCGACGCGTTCGAACCGTTCGGCGATGGCGTGCCGTTGTCTGCGCGCCTCGTCGGCGTCCTGGCGTGCGCGTTCGAAGTCCTTGCCGAGCTGCTGCAGGCTGCCGCCGTCGATGCCGTTCATGCGTTCTTTGACGGCTTCGATTTGCGTGTCGAGTTCGTCGATGCGCTGCTGAGACCGGTCGATGGCGTCCTGGGATTCCTTGGCTTTGCGTTGCGCCGATGGCAGTCCGGCGCGTACTTCGCTGGCCATGCGCGACCATGTCCATGCGGCGAGCGTCGTCTCGCCTTGCTCGCGGTCGGGGTCGATGGGCGTGTATTCGCGGCGTTCGCTGGCTTGTTTGGCGTATTCGCCGTAGCGGGCTTGTATGTCCTGCAGGATGGCGACGCGTTCCATTTTGTCTTCCATGCTGTGGAAGTTCTCGCTGAACCGGTTGTAGTCGTCGACGGTTTCGCGGGCGAGCCGGATGGATTCGGGCACGTCGAGCACGCCCTGTTTGAAGATGTCGTCGAGTTTGGAGGGCGCGTCGGCGGATTGGATCTTGTGCAGGAGCCTGCATGCTTCGGCGCTTAGGCCCATGTCCTGCCAGATGGAGGCGTGGAACGCCTGCGCGTTGACGTGCGTCGTGCATCCTGGGTAGGTCTGTTCCATCAGTCCTCGCGTGAATGACGTGTCGCGGTGCCGGTCCATGAGGCGCGGGTCGATGGTCTGGTTCCAGGTGACGTATTGGCGGCGCAGTCCGTCCGGCCCGTCGCCTGCGGTCAGGTAGAGGAATTTTGCGCAGGACAACAGTCCGCCGTCGCTGCGGTTCGCGTATGTGTCGACGATCGCGCCCCAGATGTTCTGCGGGGTGCCGTCCGCGTCCCTGCCGCGCAGGAAGATCGGGGTCTCACCGTTTTCGCCGTCGCTGATGCCGATCATGCCGCGCAGGTACGTGTAGTCGTTGCGTTCCGAACGTCCCGAATTCGACGCCTTATTGTAGGGGGTGCCGGATGGGTAGAGCAGCGAGATCTGCGCGTCGACGAGCGTGGATTTGCCCGATTCGCTCGCGCCGGCGAGCAGTGTCACCGGCATCGCATCGTCCATGGACGGGCGGAACACGTGGTAGCCGCCGTAGGAGCCCCAGTTGACGATCTGCCGGCTTTGCAGCATCCAACGGTCGGAAACGATTTTCATGCCGTCTTCCATCAGTGTTCCCCTCCATCAAAAGCGTCATCGGCCGAATCGAAATCGAACGCGTCCTGCTCGACGCCGGACGAAACCGTCCCGGTCGAATCGGAAGTATCGCCACCATCCGCGCCGATGGACGAATCGTCATAACCATCGCCATCCGCGTCTTTCATACCATCGCCGTCCGTATCATCGGAGCCGAGCCACCGGTCGGCGAGCTTCTGGTCGAGCACCATCGGCACCAATGGCGTGAGCACGTACATGTTCTCGTCCCCCGTTTCCGCGAGATACCCGTAGGTGCGCATGCGCGAGATGACGGACGTGATCTTCTTCGCCGTGCCCTCCTCGTCGTTGCTGGCCGTGAGGAAGCCCGCTCCCGTGGCGAGCAGCGCGCGGATGTCGTCGAAGCTGATGAGCCAGTCGCCCGGCTTCGTCTTCTGGTTCTCGTACTCCAGCACCTTGATGCGCAGGGCCGCGAGCGTGGCGGCCTCCTCGCGGGTGAGGCTCACACGCGTCTTCAACGAGCGGATGTTCGTCTCCGCGTCCGTGACCGGCGACGCGTACATGATCCGGTATTTCGTGTTGTCGACCAGTCTGAGCATGTCGTTGTTCAACGACCGTTCCACGGCCTCACGGTACTGGCACGCCCTGTCGTACAGGCTGCCGCCGATGTAGCGTTCGCGTTTCAGCGCGATCGCGGCCATACGCGCCTCAAGAGGCATGTCTCCCGTATCCCCGTCGAACAATGCCGGCCTGTCCCTCGTCATATCCGGCCCTTCGGACGGCATGCCGGATTCCGGGCCTGTCTCCTCTTCGATGCCGATGCCAGTGTCGAATCCGTCGGTGTTGTCCGTCATGCTCATCCCTCCTCGATGATCTCGTCAAGCGCCGCCTCGGTGGTGAGGATCGGCCTGGTGCGCCACACGCGCTCGCCTCCGTCGATGGATACGCAATGCCATGCCACGGTTGCCGGTCCGTCCTGCGTGCGTAGGGCGCTTAGGAAGCCGATCAGCTCGCTTTCGCGCCGTTCCTCCCGGGGCAGCCGGTTGAAGCTCGCCGCGAAATCCACGAACCTGCCGTCCGCCGTTTTGACCGGATCGCGCCTGATGAGTCCGATCATGTGCGTCAGCCGCGGGCCGCACATCTCGACCATGGCCTTCAGGTCCGGCGCGTCGACGTTCGTCGAAGGCGCGTCGTCCAATCCGGCCGTGGCCGCGCGCGCCATCGATTTCGCGGGCCTGGACGGCAATGCCTGGAATTGCGCCGTGCCGGTGTCCGTACGGTATGGGCGTTGGCCCGCACGAACAGTCTGTGGAGCTTGTCGAGCATGGTGCGGTAATGCGTGTCGGTCTGCTGGCGCACCAGACGGCTCACCGCCTCGTCGGATATGCGGATCTGCCGGCGCACGTCCTCGATGCCCTCGTAGATGCGTTTGAGTTCGGCGCGTACCTGGGCGAGCAGGATGCCGGGCTCGCCCTCGAGATACGGGTTCTGGGCGATGTCTCGCACCGCCTCGTCGATTTCGCGGCGTCCCTCGTCAGTGACGATCACCTGGAACGCGTCCTCGAAACGCCGGCCGCTGTCGGATTCGTGGAACGACCTGTGGTATTCGTCATGGTAGGTGCCGAGCGCCTGCTCCACGCTGATGGAGCCCGACTGCATGCTTCGGCGCAGATTGTCGCCGTTGTCGCGTTCCTCGAGCGCCAGTTCGCGCAGGTCGATCGGCACGCCGCGCAGCGTGTTGTGGATGACGCCGATGATGTCGCCGACCTGCTGCGAGGTGAGCTTGTCCAACGTGTCGCTGTGCTTCAATTCGTCGATCTGCTTTTGCCGCTCCTCGATGTCGCGTTCGAGCAGGCGGATGCGTTCGCGGGGGTCGGCGGTCAGCTGCATGCGCGCATGCTCGATCTCCATGATGATGCTGTTGGCCTGCGCGCCGGACAGCGCTTTCGTGGTGTCCTCGAGCCGGTCGAGCGCCTCGATCGCACGGTGGGCGCGCGCCGTGAGACGGTACAGGTAGCGGTGCGATGCGACGTCGAGCGAATTGGCGAGCCAAGCGTAGTCGCCCTCGCCTTCCTTCGTCAGCTGCTGCAGGATCGTGTGCGCGGCTTCCGCGGACGTCTGCCCTTCCTTGGGCGTGTAATCGCCCGTTTCCGCAAGTCGGGTCAGACTGCGGGAGAACCGTTCCTCGACGATCTCGCGTGGCAGCTCGCCGGTGAGCGGGTCGAACGTGGAGCGCAGCAGCGCGACGTACAGCATGGAATTGCCGCGCAGCAGCAATCGCAGCACCCCGGTCTCATACACGGGCCGGAGCCGTTCCATTTCCCGTCTTACATCCGCCAACGGCGTCCCGTCCTTCCCTTAGCCACAAGTTTCCCGATGCGCATCCATTGTAAGATAGCATGTCCGTTTTCCCGTGATCGCGGCGGGAAAACCGTCCGGCGCGAACGTCATTTGAAGATGACGTAGCGGCACAGCAGGAAGCCCCAGACCGCCTGCATGCCCATGGTGACGATCTTGACCGCCATGGTGGGCCAGCCGAGCAGTCCGGGGATCCAGGCCATCATCAGGTTGGAGAACAGCAGGTTCCAGCAGTACATGGCCACGAACATGGCTATCGAACGCGCGTAGTTCGACGAGGATTTGAATGTGACGTTGCGGTTCATGACGTAGTTGAATGAGCCGGAGCAGAAGACGGCCACGGCATTCGCCAGACGGAACGGCAGGCCGGCCAGCTGAAGCACGGCGAACACGCCGAATTCCACGAAGGTCTGCATGGCCGAAACGCCGCCATAGCTGAACAATTGTCTGACGATGCCGTTTTTCGGTTTTCCGTCCGTCGGCATGCGGTCTCCTCCCGGTCGTCTCAAACGCTACGGCTGGAAAGCATAGTCACACATGTGGCTACGGACGCGCCGGAGGCGTTTCGGCCCGGCGGAATGAAAAAACGGAAGGACGCCCCTTCCGGAGTTTCCGGAAGAGGCGTCCCCCACGTTTTCGGATCGTGTCCGCTCAGATGCTCATCGCCATGAGCTGGGCCGCATACTCCTCCACAAGCTCGCTGTCGCGCTCCGTCCAGGAATGGCTGGCGGAATCGTCCGGCACGAAAGTGGTGTCGATGTCGATGTTCTCGTTCATTTCCTTAATACCTCCGTTCGTCCCACTTGCCCCCGGCGACATTGCCGACTTTCATGGAACAGGCAAAAGTCTGGACCATAAACGCGTTCGATGCAAGAGCGTGTTCACATCGTGGTCAAACGTTTTTCCTCCACGCGTACATGCCGTGTCTCCGGCGTGAAGACGATACGATGGAGGCATCCCTGCCACCAACCAAAGGAGGACGATGATGAGCGACGAACGCAATGAGGCCGAACCGATCGAACTGGGATACATCGAGGACCTCGGGGACATGATTTCCGTTCAGGAGGGGTCCACCGTGTCCCGCACTGTCATGCAGAAGGCCGGAGGCAACGTGGTGCTGTTCTCCTTCGACACGGGCGAGGAGCTCAGCGAGCATACGGCCGCGATGCCGGTGTTCGTGCAGACGCTGAAGGGACGGCTTAAGGTGACGGGCAACGGCAGGACCGTGGAGCTTGTTCCGGGAGGCCTGGCCTACTTTCCCACCCGCATCCCGCACGCGATATACGCCGAGGAGCCGTCCGTCATGATGCTGACGATGGTCACGCCGGCACGCGACAACATCGGCGACTGAAAAAACAAGACCGCCGGCATCGGATTCCATTGGATTCGCCGGTGCCGGCGACTGCCGGAAATACAAGAAAAGCTCCCTCCCGGGAGCTTTCGTTTTGTGGAGCGGACAACGGGACTCGGACCCGCGGTCTCAACCTTGGCAAGGTTGCGCTTTACCAACTAAGCTATGTCCGCATGTTTTCCACCTTGGTGGGCAACGAGTTGAAAATATACAGGAGCGTCCGCCATCGCGCAAGCCCGGCGTGTCGCGTTTTTGCGGCGCCGGACTCGCGGCAGCTCCGCACGACGGTCAGACATAGTCGTACGGCATGCGCTTTTTAACGCGCCAGAACACGATAAGCGCGATGTCGAAGAGCAGCGCGTAGAAGCCACGGTCCGTCCACAATCCGTAGACCGCGCAATACAACACCAACGCGCGTAACGTATAGAACACGATCCTGCGCATGCCGGAACGCTCCCTGGTCTCCACCGTCATGCGCGTGAAACCACCGCCCAACGTGCGGCCGGCGCGCCTCCACGGAATGATCCCTTCGAACAGGACGAACATGACGATGGTGGCCACGGCGGAGACGGCCGCATTGACGTTGTTCGCGCGGTTCACATCGAACAGCACGCCAACCAGATAGATAAGCGCCGTGACGGACAGCGACGCCGTTTCGACAAGGAACAGGTCGATCGCGAGCGCCACGCAGCGGCGCACGAAGCCTGGCTCGGTGGTGATGGCGTCTTCGTCGATGCGCTGTTGGGGTAGGAAGTGGGTGACAATGCTTCCCATGGCGTAGCCGAGTATGCCGCCGAGGGTGTTGGTGATGAGGTCGTCGACGTCGAATAGGCGGTAGGCGCATGGATAGATGCCCCAGATGCCGGTCAGCTGGGTGGTTTCGATGAGCAGCGAGGTGAGGAACATGGCCGGCAACGCCGTGGCGAATTTCCAGCGGAAGACGCGTTTCATGAAGTAGCCGAGCGGTAGGAAGAACACGACGTTCATGGCCAGTTGCATGACGCCTGTGATGCCGTCGGTTCGGATGTCGTGGATGAATTCGAATGGGTTGAGTTGTGGCCTGAGATGGTGGGCGGCGCAGTAGGTGGCCGGGTTTTCTGGCATTGGGTACATGGTGAAGCATGCGAGCGCGATGAGGTAGAGCACCACGAGATATGCGGTCAGTGCGGAGGTGAAGCGTAGCCGGTTGTCGCGGTGGTAGAGCAGTGCGAGCACGGGCAGGGTGAGTAGGAGTGAGAGGAATGGCCAGATTGCGATGGCGAGCGCGAATGGCTTGCTGAAGTAGAGGACGTATGACATGGCCGGTTTCCTTTGCTGGGCGTGTGGGATGCGCGTGGTGTGTGCGTGGGTTTCGTTTCCGTTGTTGGTTCAACGGTAGTACGGCTGGTCGTGTCCGTGGCATCGTCCGTCGTATTCATTCCTTGGCGTAAATGTTGGGGTGACTCATCCTCTGGTATGAGATGGCCCGGCGTGTTTCTTCGTGTCTTTTTCCTCTTGCTTTTTCCGTTGGATTGCTTGGCGTCTGATCCGCGCGGAACCAATTTCGGACATCGTCTTCGCCGTCACCGCGGGAATCCTGTTCATGGCGTTCACGCCGAAACTGCTCAGCGAATAACGGAAGTTCCCGCCTTCCACGCGGAAGGCGTGAAAGGCGGGAGCTCTTATGGGAAGACTAAGGCGGATTTTAAATCCGAGGAATAGTCACCTTTTTGGCACCGGTCATGTAATGCCAGAAATCTTCCGTCCCCGGAATAAGGTCATGCAGAACGCCTGATGTTTTTTCGACCGCTACGCTCGGTGTGCCCGGCACCGGATGGTCATCTGTTGAAGACGCGAAATCGAGTCCGATGATCCACGCATCGGCACTCTCCGCGGCACCAATCGCCTTCATTCCAGGATATTCGGCGAGAACGAGATTGATGGCATCGGCCAATATCATCTGACCCTCCTTGCAGCATTCCAGTACTGATTCGTCGGATTCGGCTTTATACGCTTTATACGCGTCAAAACGTCACCGTCCATATTCAAATACCATGAGTCGTTTGCCGATCTCGTTTGCGGAGCGGAGGAATCATTCCGCCTGTTTGACGCGTTCCATCGTAGTATCCGTTGAAGGGCGTTCTTGTTGGTCTTGGTATCCATTCCTCTTATCACGTTTCCGCTGTATGCTTTAGGGAAAGCTGTTATGTGGGAGGATCATGCGGACCACGAAAAGCAAGAAACCCATCACCGTCGTATCGGTATGCGTCGCCGCCGTGGCATGCGCTGTCGGCGCGTACCGGTTCGTCTACCTGCCACTCCGGCCTGCCGATGTCAGTCATGCTCGGATCAGCATCAACGCGACGGGCAAGTTCGACGAATCCCAGATCGACGGCGCGGTGAAGGCGGACCTTGCCAGGCTGAAATCCTGGAACGGTTGCCGCGTGGATGCCGTCCGATATGACGCAAAGCGTTCGGCCGCGCTGCTTGCAGCCGAACACGACGTCACGGCTTCCGGTGGCAGTTCTTCGATTTCCACGGCCATTGACGAATACGGGATGGACAATGTGATTTACCTGTCCAATGACATCTCTTGCCATGCCGGCTCGCAGAACTCGTCCCAAGATGGCTGGGGAAGCTGGTACGCGTGGAATCCCGGTTCCGCGCGGGCGGAACACGGATGGATCTTCATCGACGAGGGATATTAAAAAGTTCAACGGAATACCGTGCACCATGCCATGATGTCGAAACCATACGATGACGATTGGCTTTAGTACAGCATTGATAAAAAGCGGGCCTACGCGTCCTGATCACGCGGAACGCAAACCAGCTTTCGATGGCATAGGCATCGCTTGGCTCATCTGACTACTTGGTCGAGGAACCACTCATCATGACTGGCCACCACCAATGCTCCCGGACAGTCGGCAAGACATCTTGCCAGAGCCACCTTGGACTCTAAGTCAAGATAGTTCGTCGGCTCGTCCATGACAATCAACTGAGGCTGGTCAAGAATGCCCAAGCACAACATGAGCTTGCGCAGTTCGCCCGGAGACGGCGCTTCGTTAGAAAGCAGCTTATCCGGATCGGCGTTGAGCTGGGCGAAGGCGGCCAGCACCTGCGAGCGTTCCTTACCCTGCAATGCGGCGAGTCGTCTCATGGTTTGAGAAAGCGCGGCTTCTCCCGTTTGCTGCTGGACGATCAGACGCGGCAAGTCTTCCGGCATGCTGTCCAGCAATGCGTTCATCACGGTTGTTTTGCCGAGTCCGTTGGCACCGGTCAGTCCGATATGGTCTTGCTGTCCGATGCTGAGTTTTGGTATGGCGACGCCTGGCATCCGTGGTTTTTCACCACTCATCCCTGGATTATGCGCGACTTTCCATTGATGTCCGTCGGCATGCAGTATGGATTGTGTTGGCGTTCTCGCGGCATCGTTCGAGCTGGTCATCCTGCCGCTGCCGAATATGATAATACCTTCCGTGAGATGCAGGAGCTCCTTTCTGTTGCTTGGCCGTATGTCGATCCAGATGTCGCCGTCGTAGCGTTTGGCCGCTACGGTTAGTGAATCTAGTGTGCGCTGTGCTCGTTCAAGACGCTTGTTCATTTGTCGGTATGCGGCGCCCGAAGCGGTATCGGTCTGTTTTTCGATCCATTTGTGGTGATCGAGGGCGCTGTGATCTTTGCGGTCGATTTTCCACCCGTTGCGTTTGCGAGCATATGCGCTTTGCATGGCTTGATGTCGCTGTGCTTGTGCGGACCGCAGTCGTGTGACTTCCTGCCGTGCCGCACGGATTGACTCCTCGTCTCCACGCAGTCTGGACGTCATCAGCTCATGCGCTTGCGTATATCCGCCATCATATGTGCTGATGGCGGTGATGTTACGCCCACTGATGTGCCGTCGTTCGAATATGACGCATCGTGCGCATGTAGCGTCAACCAGTGCGACATCGTGGGATATTACGATGCCTATGCCTTGGTATTGGCGCATGACTTCGACTATGGCTTTCCGTGTTTCACCATCAACGTGGTTGGTGGGTTCGTCAAGCACGAGCACATCGGGACGCGCTGTGATTGCGCAAGCGACCTGCAATCGTTTTGTTTCGCCTCCGGAAAGCGTTTCATAACGGTAGGGCCAGTCATCGCCGATGTGTAACGCGTTGCGTACACGCATGGTTCCGGGCGACCAATCCGTGGCGAAGTCGTCGAGGTTCTTAGGCCTCACCATGTTGTCTTGCGGGCAGGTAGCGATAGTGAGTCCATGCGGGTCCGGGTTGATGCTGCCGGTATCGGCGGGCAACATTCCGATGGCGATGTTCAGTAGAGTCGTTTTGCCGAGTCCGTTGTCGCCGAGCACGGCGGTCCATCCTTGTTGGAAAGATGCGGACACGTGTTCGAACAGTGGTTCAGACATGGACGGGTATGTGTAAGAGATGCCAGTAAGCGTGAGCATTGTTGTCCGGGCCATGTATGGGGCTTCTTTCTCATACAGGCGCACTGCGGGGTCTTGATTGTGAAAAAACGAACGGATACGGGACCGTGAAATGTGCATACGAGCAAGCTACGCGGCAGTGCGCTTCAACGCGCACGGTTCTGCCGACGGTATCCGCCGCCCGTTAGATACGCAATGTCCGTTTCTCTTTCCCGAAAACCCTCTTGGCATATGGGAGGATTTAAATACACTCAACATATTCCATCATCGCAACCCATTCGCCGATTCTGCTCGGTCTGCCGGATGCGGAAATCCTGTCATTCGACGAAAACGGCGTCCATCCCTGCGATTATGAGGATACGGACAGCTATCAAATCACCAGGGTCTTCATCAACCACCGCGAATCACTGCTCCGGCATCTGCTTGGAAATGAAACGTGAGATGAGGTGAAACGGTTGCGGGTGTTCGCTATGATGTTCGATTGGCGTTTGAAGGAACACGAAAGACTAGAGGTATCACGGCATGGCGATTGAGGCGCAGGGACTTGAGATTCAGATCGGTGCGCGCACGTTGCTGCATCCCACCAACTTCCACGTTGCCAAGGGGGACAAGATCGGTCTGGTCGGACGCAATGGAGCAGGCAAGACCACGCTGACCCGTGTGATCACCGGCGATATGCTGCCGACCGCCGGCAAGGTACGTGTCTCCGGCAAACTCGGCTATCTGCCACAGGACACGCATGCCGCCGACCCGGAGCAGACCGCACTGGACCGCATGATGAGCGCGCGAGACATCGCCAGCATCATCAAACGCATACGCAAGGCCGAAAAGGACATGACCGATCCGGATCCGGATGTCATGACCAAGGCGATGAACCGCTACGACAAGGCCATGCAGGATTTCGAAAAGGCCGGAGGCTATGCCGCACAGTCCGAAGCGACCGCGATGGCGGCCAGTCTCGGCCTGCCGCAGGACGTGATGGGCCAGCAGTTGGGTACGCTTTCCGGCGGTCAACGCCGCCGTATCGAACTGGCGCGCATCCTGTTCTCCGATGCGGATACGCTGATCCTTGACGAGCCGACCAACCATTTGGACGCGGATTCCATCGAATGGCTGCGCGGCTATCTGAAAAAATACGAGGGCGGTTTCCTGGTCATCTCCCACTCCACCGAACTGCTTGACGAAGTGGTGAACAAGGTGTGGCATCTGGACGCACAGCTCGGCCAGATCGACATGTACTCGCTCGGCTGGAAGGCCTACCTGCACCAACGCGTGGTCGACGAGGAACGTCGCCGCCGCGAACGTGAAGTCGCAGAGAAGAAGGCCGAACGTCTGATGCAGCAGGGCATCCGCCTGCACGCGAAAGCCACCAAGGCCGTGGCCGCGCAGAACATGATGCGCCGCGCGGAGAAACTGCTGGAGAACACGTCCGAAGCACAGAAGAAGGAGAAGGTGGCGGACATCCGCTTCCCCGAGCCGGCACCTTGCGGACGTACGCCGATCATGGCGAAGGACATCTCCAAAGCGTATGGTTCGAACATCGTGTTCGCAGGCGTGAATCTGGCGATCGACAAAGGTTCACGTGTGGTGATTCTGGGCTATAACGGCGCGGGCAAGACCACCACGCTGCGTCTGCTCGCCCATCTGGAGGATCCCGACACCGGATCCGTGGAATATGGACATGGCTGCAAAATCGGCTATTTCGCACAGGAACACGACACATTGGACCTTGACGCCACCGTGTTGCAGAATCTGATTCACGTGGCACCGGAACTTGACGACACACAGGCACGTTCCATCCTTGGGTCGTTCCTGTTCTCCGGCGATGACGCGCTGAAACCGGCACGAGTGCTTTCCGGCGGCGAGAAGACCCGTCTGGCGTTGGCCACGCTGGTGACGAGCCGCGCGAACGTGCTACTGCTTGATGAACCGACCAACAATCTGGATCCGGCGTCCCGCGACGAGATTCTGAAGGCCATCGCCAAATACGAGGGCGCGATTGTGCTGGTCACCCACGACGAGGGCGCGGTCGAGGCGTTGAATCCGGAACGCGTGCTGCTCATGCCCGACGGCGACGAGGACCTGTGGAACGACTCCTACCTGGATCTGGTGGCCGAGGAATAATCCCACTTCCACCATTTCCGACACGCATATGGGAAAGCCCGGACGAATCAGATCGTCCGGGCTTTCCCATATTGAACGGTTCCTGTTACGCGGGAACCGGTTACGCGTGCACGTGTTTGGTGCTGTAGATGTCCGGCTCGACGTAGATCTCGAAATTGTACCAGGGCAACGCGGTGCGCACGGCCTTCTCGATCTTGTCGACGGTTTCCACGTCATAGTCGCGGTCGAGCTTGCTGGTCTGCACTTTGACGCACAGGAGGATGTCGTCCTCCGACATGTGCACGGTCTGCATGTTCAGCAATCGTTCGACGCCCGGCGTGGTGGTAACCGCCTCGACGATCTTCCCGCGCGTATCAGGATCCACGGCTTCGCCGATCAGCAGCGAACCGGACTTGAACGCCAGTAGAAGCGAACCGACGATCAGGACCAGGCCGACCATAAGACCGCCCAACGCGTCGAACACCTCGTCGTCGAGCGCGATAGCAAGACCGATGCCGAGGCCTGCGAACGCCAGGCCGATCAGGGCGAGCGTGTCCTCCATGATCACCGAAGCCAGTTCGGCGGACTTGGTGCGTCTCCAGAAACGGAACACGCCCATATGCTTCGTGTTCGTGCGTTCCATACGCTCGTTGGCCTCCTTGATGCTCTGGTGCAGGCCGAATCCTTCCAGGCATGCGCTGATGACGACCACGATGAACGCGACGAGCAGTTCCATCCTGTTCACGTCACGCAATGCCGGATCGGCGCTGATCGCGACAAGCTTCTTCACGGCCTCGGACGTCGAGAAGAATCCACCGACGAAGAACAGCAGCGTGGCCACGACGAACGAAGCAAGATATTTGGCGCGATACAGGCCGAACGGATGGTCGCCGTCCGTCTTGCGCTTGGAGAAACGTCCACCCACCATCAATACGATTTCGTTGGAGCAATCCGCGATGGAATGTACCGACTCGGAAAGCATGGCGGACGATCCGGTGAAGAACGCCGCGAGCAGCTTCGCGATGGCGACACCAATGTTCGCACCCAACGCCGCCTTGACGGCCGCGCCCTGATGTTCGGCTTCCCGCACCTCCCCCATGTTGTTCGTGGTCGTACTGTCGCCTGCGGGATCGCGCGATTCGCTCATTGCCTTCCATTCTCGAATGTGTAACGGATAACATCATCCATTCAAGCACGAATACTGGCCGAGAAGCCGTGTGCGCCCGTGTTTCGGGACGTGCGTGTAACCTTCACTAGGTATTTGTCGCTTTCCCAAAAAAAGGGGTATTCAATGGCATACTCGCATAACGCGCCGTTCCGCGCCGACGTGGTCGGCTCCTATCTCCGCCCGGCCGAGCTCAAGGCCGCGCGTGAGGATTTCGCCGCCGGCAAAATCGATGCCGCAGCACTCAAGGCGGTCGAGGACAAGGCCATCACCGAACTCGTCGCCAAGCAGAAGGCCGCCGGCCTGCATGTGATCACCGACGGCGAATTCCGCCGCGGCTGGTGGCATTTCGACTTCATGTGGGGCTTCAACGGCGTGGACCATGCCGCCGCAGCCCACCGCGTCGCCTTCCACGACGAGGTGACCCCGGCCGACACCGCCACCGTGACCGGAAGGATCTCCGGCGAGAACCATCCGTTCGTCGAGCACTTTAAATTTGTCAAGGCGCTCGAGGGGGAGGGCCAGGTCGCGCGGCAAACCATTCCGGCGCCGATCCAGACGTTCTCCGAAGTCACGCTCGACCGCTGCGACGGCCAGCAGGAGAGCCTGCGCGCTGTCTATAAGACCGATGAGGAACTTGCCGACGCCATCGCAGCCGCTTATCGCACGGTGATCGCCGACCTGTACGCAGCAGGCTGCCGCAACATCCAGTTTGATGACTGCACCTGGGGCATCTACTGCGATACCGATTTTGTCGCCAAAACCGGCATGAGCCCGGTCGACCTGCAAAAGGTGAGCGAGCTGGGCGTGGCGCTCAACAACGCCGCCATCGAGGGCAAGCCCGACGACCTGGTCATTAACACGCACGTGTGCCGTGGTAACTACCATTCTACCTATGCCTTCGAGGGCGGCTATGACCCCATCGCGCCGTACCTGTTCGCAAACGAGGATGTCGATGCATTTTACCTGGAGTTCGATACGCCGCGCGCCGGCGGTTTTGAGCCGCTCAAGTACGTTGCCCCGGGCAAGAGGGTCGTGCTGGGCTTGGTAACCACCAAGGCGGCAGAGCTCGAGAACGAGGATGTTATCGTCGAGCGCATCCGTGAAGCCGCAAAGTACGTGCCGCTCGAGAACCTGTATCTGTCGCCTCAGTGCGGCTTTGCCAGCTGCGAGATTGGCAACAAGCTGACCGAGGATGAGCAATGGGCAAAGATCGCGCTGGTCAAGCGCATTGCCGAGCGCGTTTGGAAATAGCGCTAGTGTTTGCAGGTGGCGGCGCGTGCGAGGCATAGTGTATCGCGTACAATGGTTCGGATCGTATCGTTCGGGCAGGTTATCCGATATGCCTGATCGCCCTTCCATTCGAAAGGACATCCATGTCCCAGTCCTCGACGCCCGCCGTCAGCGATGCCATCTACGACGCATCGTCGCTCGGCCGCCCGCGCATGTTCCTGCTCGGCCTACAGCACCTGTTTGCCATGTTTGGCGCCACCGTGCTGGTGCCCGTGCTCACCGGCCTCTCGGTATCGGCAACGCTTTTGTTTGCCGGCTTGGGCACGCTGCTGTTCCACTTCCTGTCGCGCGGTAAGGTGCCGGCATTTTTGGGCTCATCGTTTGCCTTTATTGCCGGTTATGCCGCAATCGCGCCCAACGGCGAGACCGAGCTTTTGCCCTACGCCTGCCTGGGCGTAGCTTGTGCCGGTCTGCTCTATCCGGTGCTGGCGGCGCTCTTCCGCGCGTTTGGCGCCAAGCGTGTCATGCGTTTCTTTCCGCC
>OHFD01000157.1_pt1 | contig 26041 bp, 20 predicted proteins | sample 1567451 | NCBI WGS metagenome assembly OHFD01 (sample SAMEA3879588, study PRJEB24766) | human gut metagenome | biome: human-associated habitat; feature: feces | place: USA | collected 1985/1987 | reverse complement strand
TTCCCCGGAGGGGAGAAGCCTTTTTTCATCACAGATCCAGCTTGTCCCGCTCGACCTTTTCTTCGTTCAGCGCCACCTGCTCTGTCAGGATGCGGACCTTGCTGTCCAGCTGGCTCAGCCGGATCGACATAAAAAACTGCTTGGCCAGCAAAAGAAAGATGATGACAACATAAACAAAGTTGATGGGGCTCATAAAGCCCAGCAGGTTTGCAGCCCAATAGGCGATGCCGGGGAAGATGGCCAGAATCAGCAGGGCCGCGCTGAACAGCAGCCAGAAAATCGTATCCTCGATCTGTACCTTTGCCAGCCGGACACGCCGCAGGATATACCCCGCCGTGATAAGGCTGCCCAGAATCAGGCAGATGCGAATGAGCGTTTGATCGAACATTTCACAGGCTCCTTTCGGGGTAGGGTGTCTCGGTGTCGCGCTTGCGGAACCACTGGATCAGCAGGATGGAGATAGCCATTTTGACCATATACTGCACGCTGCGCCAGAAGGTCAGGTAGCTTTGGCCGGCCATCCGCTCGCCCATCTCGACCTGCACCTCTTTTACGGTTGCACCGTTTTTGATCAGGTAGCTGATGGTGTCCGGTTCGGGGCCGTAGTTCAGATTCTGGGCAAACTCCTCGACCATAGCGCGGTTGAACATCCGCATGCCGCTGGTGGGGTCGCAGATGGCGCGGCCCGTTGTCAGGCGGATGGACCAGCTGATGATATAGCTGCCCAGCATCCGCAGTGTCTTGGGCTTTTTCACGGTCAGAAAGCGGCTGCCGATGACAATATCGCTGCCCTGCTCAAGCTCATGGAGCATTGCCTCGATATACTGCGGCTTGTGCTGGCCGTCAGCGTCCATCTGCATGGCGCAGTCGTAGCCGTTTTCCGCCGCAAAGCGCAGGCCGGTCTGGAATGCCCCCGCCAGCCCCAGATTGACCGGCAGGTCGATCAGGCGGTAGCCGCGGGCGCGGCAGATGGCTGCCGTCTTGTCGCGGCTGCCGTCATTGACGACCACATAGTCGTACTGGGGATAATCGGTCGTCAGTTCCTCAACGACCTGCACGATATTGGCTTCCTCGTTATGGGCGGGGATCACAATGAGTAATTTTGACATCTTAGCTCCTTTTGGCAGACTTTACGACTTCCATCATTGTAGCAAAGACAGCCTGCCATGTAAAGTGGCTGCAAAGGTTTTGGTAGGTGTTCTCGGCACGGGCCTGCGCGGCGGCCGGGTCTGCCAGCAGGGCGGCAAGCCCGGCGCGGATCGCATCAGTGCCGGCATCGGGCAGGAAGATCGCGTAGTCCTCCCCGGGCAGCAGCTCTCCGGTACCTGCCGTGCGGGTCGTCACGATGGGGCAGCGGCAGGCCGCCGCCTCCAGCAGCGTGGTAGGGAAGCCCTCGGCATACTCGGTGGGCAGGCAGTAGGCATCCGCCTGTGCCAGCAGCTGAAGGATCGCATCGTGCGGCAGCGCGCCCAGCGCATGGACCCGGCCGCCCAGTGCGGCCAACGCAGCCTCCTCGGGGCCGGTACCCGCCACGGCCAGTGTGCACCCCGGCAGGGCCTGCACAGCCTCGGCAAGGCGCAGCGCACCCTTTTCGGGGATGAGCCGCCCGATAAACGCAATGAGCTTTCCATCCGCAGGCAGGTGCAGCTTTTCGCGCCAGTTTATGGCACCCTCCGCATGGGCCAGCCTGTCCAGCTCAACGGGGTCCACAGCGTTCGGCAGGCGGCCCGCTGCCCGGATGCCGAAGGTCTGCAGCCAACGACAGACATCCCCGGACACGCCGTAGAAGGGGAACCCGCAGCGGCGGATGCTGCCGCAGGCAAGATGCTCATACATCCGGCCCAGCGCCCCGGTCAGCCCGCCGTGCATCATATAGCCGGTGGAGTGGTCGATGACCAGCGCCGGGATGCCGCGCCGCCTGCACTGGTGCGCAGCCCAGATGCTCTGGGGGTACATGCGGGTCTGGATGACCGCAAAGTCAATGTCCTGCGCCCACAGTACATCGGCGGGGGCAAAGGGCTTCAGCACCGGGAAGCGCCCGCCCATGACCGGCCATGACGGCAGACGGAAGATCTCGATGCCGTCAGCATCGGTTTGCCGCGCGGGCAGGCCCGGCAGCGCCGCCGTAACAACAAGCGCCCTGTGACCGGCGGCAACGCACCGCCGCGCCAGATTCCATGTGTACCGCTCGACCCCGCCGGGGGTGGGGAGGTATTGGGTTGAGAAGAAGCAAATAACCATTACAGTTGGCCTTTTCAAAATAATAGATAATAAATAATATGGGGTTTTTGCCGTGCCGCAAGGCGCGGCTTTTTTTATTTGCAGGATTTTACCTTGCAATAATCGCCAGCATACTATTCACCACCACACCCGCCTGTACAAGCGCGATTGCAATCGTCAGCTTATCCTGCGCGGCGCCCTCATCGGGCACCGTGGCCAAGCGGCGGGGCAGGCAGGCCAACAGCAGCAGCGGCAGGATCGGCAAAAAGTACCGTCCCTGCAAGCCGTACAGCGTTTCATAGCGGATCGGTGTCCAGAGCAGACAGCCCGCTACCGTCAGCAGGCAGCAGAGCGCCGCCGCCGCGCAGCACCAGCCCCGGGCCCTGCCCGTGAGCAGCTGCTTTGCGCCCTGCACCGGCAGGGCTGCGTAGGCCAGCAGCAGATACAGCACAGCGACCCAGCCCCAAGCCAGCTCCACCGTGTAATAGCTCAGGCTGCCGCCGACCAGCGTGCGGATATAGTGATCCCCATTTTTGACGACACTGCGCACAAACAGCAGCGCCGTGGCTGCCGGGTGCCGCAGGATATATCCCGGCGTATAGGTCTCCTTGTCGCCCGCATCCACCGTGCTTTGGGTAGCGCGGGTGGCGCGGGCCGCCTCGACCTGCTCCGCAAGCGCCGTGCGGTCAAGCGGGATGCGGTCATCCATCGTGCCGACCTCAACGCCCAGCCCGGCAAACTGCTCCTGACAGCTGGGCAGGCTGAACAGCTGCTTGTACGCCTGCACCGCGCCGCCCTCGGCAAAATAGGGCAGGTAGGCTTCGGCATTGCCCGCCGTCACATCGGTGCCGAACAGCACGAGCGATGCCTCGGTATAGAACGCCTGCGCGTCCGTGTAGGTGTTGGCCTTATCCGCTGCAAAAAGGAAGCTCTGTCCCAGCACGGCGGGGGTCACATCCTTCTCGCGCAGAGCCTGCACCCAGAAGTCCACCTCGCTCTTGGCGGGCGCGGCGTTATCCTCCACATAATAGTATAGCCGTTTTACATAGTTTTCCAGCGAGTTCTCGTTGATCTGCGCCTCATACTCCCAGTCGGCCGGTGTCGGCGTACCCTTGGCGGCGCGGTCACTGCCGGCCGGCTCGGCCGCTGCGGCTGCAGGCTCCTGCACCGTACCGGTGCGCAGCGTGTCGGTCAGCAGGCCGCTGTTCAGCACCAGCGCCAGCAGCAGGCAGACAGCCAGATAGCCGCATTTTTTCGCCTTGGCATGGTGGCCCAGCCGCGCGGCGGGCACCAGCAGCAGCAGCGCTGCCAGCGGCAGATAGACAAGCTTGCCCGGGGCCAGCACCACGCCGCAGAGCAGCAGCGCCGCCAGCCGGGCAGGGGAGAGCGCCTTGTCCCGGTCGGGGCCGAAGGCTGCATCGAGCAGCAGCGCCGTAAAGGCAAAGCTGCACCCCAGCAGCGGGGCATCCCGGCTGAAGCTGGCCGCCAGATGCAGCGTCATCGGCAGCAGCGCTGCCGCCGTAAACACCCGCTTGCCGAAGGGCGCCGCCCTGACAGCCAGCGCCGCCAGCGCCGCAAACAGCAGCAGGTTTGCCAGCCGGCCCAGCAGCAGCGCGGGGGCGAACCCCAGATGCAGCAGGTAGGCGAGAAAGACCGCCGCCGCGCTGGCCAGATAGAGCAGCGGGTTCTGGTCGGTCTGCAGCTCGTTGTACTCCTGATGGCTGTCAAACGGCTCCTCGGTCGTGGTCAAAAGCTGCGAGGTGAACGCCTCCCATGTAAACACGGTCGTGTTTTCGTTCTGCAGGTCGGCGTCCTCGTCCCCCACACGGCGGAAGGTCGTTGTCGTGGGGACACGGCCCATCCGCCATTCCTCGCGGGACAGATCATTGGCCCAGCGGCTGGCAAGGGTGAAGCTCTGGTTGATATGGTATTTCTCATCCGGTGCGGCGTAGGGCGGCAGCACAAAGCTGTACAGCAGCCCAAAGCCCAGAACCAGCACAAACACAAGACGGTGCAGCGCCAGTTTTTTGCCAAGCACTGCCCAGACAGCGAACGCCGCCAGCACGGCAGCAAGGCCCGCCACAAGCAGGAAAAACCGCGTCAGATAGCCGCCGATGCGCTGGTAGGTGATCTGCATCGCCATCGTGCCGTCCACAGCGCGGCCGCTGACCGACATCTGCTCCTTCCAGAGTGCCACACCATCGCTATGGCCCACAGCAAGGATCGCATCGGTCGTGTAATGGGGCGTGACGGTCAGCCGGTAACGGCGGCCCTCCCGGCCGGTCACTGCCGGGTCCAGCCCCAGGGTCGTATACTGGTCAGGCACGATATAATCCATCGTGCCGACCGAGCGGGACAGCTCTGCGCCGGTATCGGCGTCATATAGCACCACCTCCAGCGCACCGCTGGGCTGCTCCCCGGGCAGGTAAAACTCCAGCCCGATCGTCAGCAGATCCTTGTCGTAGGTGAACACCTGCTCAGCGGTCTCGCCGTCATGGATCAGCTCTGCGCGCAGAAAATCTGTAATGATCTCGCTGCGGCCCTTCGTCACCTGCGGGCGCACCTCGGCCAGCCAGAGCAGCACCACCGCTGCCAGCAGCACAATGAGCGTTGCCAGCGCGGCCAACAGGGGGGTATATTTTTTTTGTTTTGGATTTTTCATGCAATCTCCCGCAAATGCGAAATCACAACACCGCGCCGAACGCCTTTTCCACCGCGTCGTTCCAGCGTCCATCGCTGCGCAAAATTTTCTCGACCGCGCCGCGCACGGCACCTTCGCCGCCGCGCTGGGGGCAGATATAATCTGCGCGGGCCTTTACCTCCTCGGCAGCGTCCGCCGGGCAGGCCACAAAGCCGCACAGCGCCATAGCCGCCAGATCGTTGAGGTCATCGCCGCAGTAGGCGGTCTGTGCCCGGGTATAGCCGTTTTCCGCCATAAACGCCTGCAGAAATGCAGCTTTCTGCCCGACATTCTGGTATACATCGGTAATTTTCAAATCGGCGGCGCGGCGGCGGACGGCCTCGCTCTGCCGCCCGGTGCAGATCATCACGCGGATGCCTGCCGTGCGGGCCAGTACCAGCCCGGCCCCGTCCTTGATGGCAAACTTCTTCATCTCATTGCCGGTGGCATCGTAGTAAACGCCGCCATCGGTCATCGTGCCGTCCACATCCAGCACCAGCAAGCGTATCATAGTCAGGCCCTCTCATACTCACTGGGGGTGATGAATCGCACCGGCAGCCCCGCCGCACGGATGGCACCGGCCATCTGGGCGTTGTAGGCCGCGCCGCGGCCTGTGTGGGTGTGCAGGCCCGCATCGGCATAGGCCGCCGTGCCCGTGCGGTAACCATCGGCACCGGCCAGCAGCACACCCGCCGCGCCGCACTGGCGCAGCAGCCGCAGCAGCATCAGCACGCTGTTGCCGCCCTGCGCATCGGTGGCGGAAAGCCGGTCATAATTCACAACAGCGGCATCCTTATCAGCGCGCAGGTTGCTGGTCAGGATCAGCGGGCAGGGGTAGGCTGCGGCCTCATCAAAGCGTTTTGCGTTGGTAAAGAAGGCGTAGTCCGGCCGCATAAAGCCCGGCACAAAGTTGGCAGATACCGTCACATCGGCAGCTGCAGCCGCCACAGCGGCGCGGCCTGCCTCTGCGGCAAGGCTGGCACCGGGGGCCAGCACCAGCACCGTCTTGCCCGCAAAGGCAGCCTGCAGGGCAGCCAGCGCGGCGGTATCATCGGTGCGGCGGTTCTTGTACTCGGTGTACAGGGCATCGGCGTAGGCCGCATCAAACACTGTCTTTTTGTCGGGGGCAATGTCCGCCAGAATATGGTTGATGTCCCGGTTGGTCAGATCGCCCTTGCCGAGGTAATGCTCCGCATAGTTGCGGTGCAGATTGAACTTGGCCGACAGGAAATACGCCGGTGTATAGCCCCATGCGCACGCCCCCTTGATGGGCGCAATGTGATCCTGAATGGCGTCCATCAAATCATCAATGTTGTAGTGGCTGCCGAAATACTCGTTCATATAATCGGCGATCAGCTCGATCGGCAGGTTGCCGGGGATACGGCCCATGCCCATCAGGCTGCCGTCCACAGCCAGATCGCGGCGCAGGTGTTTATCCAAAAACTCCTGCGCCAGACAGAAGCTCAGGGCCATGTTCTCATGCAGGTGCAGCGCCAGGCGGATGTCCGGGGCCAAATTGTGGTCCGCCATGCTGACGATGCGCTCCAGATCGCGGCGGCGCATGCTGCCGAAGGTATCCACGATGGAGAACTGCCACGGGTGGATGGCGTTGACCTGCTCAAAGATCCAGAGCAGATCTTTATCGCTGTAGCCCATGATGTTGATGGGGTTGATGGAGACCTTGTAGCCCAGTTCTTTAATGCGGCGGGCAAAGTCCATGCCGTCTTTAATGTCGTAATCGTGCGCGGTGATGCGGATGATCTCGATGCCGTGTCCATCGTAGGGGGACAGCTTTTCGATGTCGTAGTTGGAGCGCATCGCCATGCCGGAGTACATCGTGCGGCCGCGCTGGCTCTCGTCAGGCAGCAGGCGGTTCAGCTCCTCAATGGTGTTGCAGACCGTGACATCGGGGTCGTAGCCGTCCACATTGCGCAGAAAGCCCACCTCGACCACATCAACGCCCGCGCGGGTCAGCGTCTGGATGATGCGCCGTGCCTGCCCGAAGCCCCACTGCCAGTCATTGACATAGCCGCCGTCGCGCAGGGTGCAGTCCAGCAGTTTGATATCAGCCATGCTGCTTCTCCTTCAGAATTTCATTGACCAGCGCCAAATCTTTAGGCGTGTCCACGCTGACCGTCTTGTACGGGCTAACGATGGCGTGTACCTTGTGGCCGTTCTCGATAAAGCGCATCATGTCGTTTTCCTCGGCCTTTTCCAGAATAGATTTCGGCGTATCATGGTAAAATTTCAGTGCCTGCTTGCTGTACAGCTGAATGCCGGTCACCTTCTCATACTCAAAATCCAGCGTGCCCTTCGGGTAGGGGATGGGGCTGCGGGAAATCAGCAGGATCTCCCGCGCGGCGTTGGTCACGACCTTCTGGTTGGAAAAATCAATGACATCGGCCGGGTGCTCCATAATATTGGTCAGCACAGCGACATAATAAGGGTCAGCCGGTAGGGCGCTGGGCAGGATCAGGTCAAACGCGGCCGGGTTGACCAGCGGCTCATCGCCCATGAGCTGCAGATACAGGTCGGCGTCCTCCACGGTGCTGACCTCCCAGATGCGGCCGGTAGGGGTGTCATGGTCGGGGCTGGTCATCAGATATTTCATATCATACTTCTTGCAGGCCTCAGCAATGCGGTCATCGTCGGTGGCGATCAGCACATCGTCCAGCTTCGGGCAGGCCTTGGCGGCCTTGTACACCCACCAGATCATCGGCTTGCCCAACACATCGGCCAGCGGCTTGCCCGGCATCCGCGTACTCGCATACCGCGCCGGAATCACAGCGATTGTTTTCATGGTATTATACCTCGCATATTTGGCTTATATATAAAATGAACCACGCATGTAGGGGCCGGGCATGCCCGGCCCACAGCTTTACGGAAAGCGCTCTATTACGATCAGGTTGAGGGCGGGACATGTCCCGCCCCTACAGTTGCAACCCTTCACACCAGCGCCCTCGCTTCGTCCAGCGTCAGCAGGATTTTTTCTTCGGCGGCGGTAAAGCCGCGCAAAACGAAGCTCTGTACCGTTACGGCGCGGGCAAAGGTAAACGGCAGGCAAAAGTTCAGCACCTCGCTGGGCATCGTGCGCTCCAGCACGACCGCCTCGGGGAAAAGCGCCTGATAATCGGTCGCATCGCGCGGGTGCGTCTTGATAAACAGCGGCCCGGCAGCATATTTTGCCGCCACCGCCTTGAACATCGCGTCCTGCTGTCCCTGAGTCATCAAGCCGTCCGCCACAAAGCTGCGGGGCAGCAAAAGCGTGGCGCCATCGGCCTTTTCCGGCAGGGGCCGGGTCAAAAATACGCGGCGCACCATTGCTTTTTCGTCCTCGGTCAGGCTTTCCAACAGTTTAGCCTTGCTGTCCGTCACCATGCGGTCGGCGGCAAACAGCGTACACTTCGCGGCGTCCTCGCTCTCGACGCAGCGGCACCACGGGCTGTCACCCCAGTAGAGGTAGCCTTTTCCGCGCTGCTTCGCGGCGAAATCGGCCGCCGCGCGCTGGTCGGTCACAAGATGCTGGTCGGGGCCGAGCGTACTGCCGAAGGTATCCTCACAGAGGATATACCCGGCGCGGCAGTCCTGCAGGTAGCGGCCCAGCACGCTCCAATCGTTGTGGATGTAGACATTTTCATACGCTGTACGGTCAAATTTCCATCCGCACAGCTTTTCAAACGCCCGGGCGGCCCGCTGGTGGGCAAAGGGGCCGGTCACAGTGCCGGGCCACTTTGTCTCCTCGACAATGACCGTCTTGACAACGCCGGTCGCGTCCAGCCGGGCCGCCAGCGCAGCGGTGTCGGGCACAGACGCGGAAAGCACCATCGTATGCGGCCCATTTTCACAGGCGCAGCGCCCGGCCCGCAGCAGATCAACAAGCACCTGATAGGCCGTGTGGCAGATGTAAAGATTCGGTTTCATGCGTCACTCCTGCACGAGCTTGACGGGCGGGAAGTGGATGCGTCCCCAGCCGGACGCCCATTCAGGCATCGTCAGATCGCTGTTGGTCACTTCAAAGGCGAACTCGGTCACCGGCTTGTCCAGACAGACCGCATGGGCCAGCGCGCCGTCAAAAATATCGAGATAGAAGAAATACTGTCCCTCACCCAGCAGGCTCGGGTCAAATTCAAACACCGAGGTGTAGAGCTTGCCCGGCTCAGCGGGGCCGAGGTCGACCGGGTGGGTGATGCCCACGGGGGAGGAGTCCCGCGCGTGGAGGTTCATCTTCATGTGGATGCCTGCAAACGGCTCCGACACGCGCCATGTGATCTTGACGCGCATCTTCTCGGTGTCCGCAAAGACGCTGGACTCCTTATCCACAAAGTCGAGCGTTTCCAGCCGGAACCGCTTACCGGCGCTGCCGGTCATGCGGGCAACATCGGCCAGATCGTAGTGGACCACATTCACATCGGTCGTGTCCATATAGACGGCAATCGCCTGCTCCACATCTCCGTCAAAGATGACCTTGCCCTTGTCCAGCACGACACAGCGGCTGCAGAGCTGGCGGATGGTGGACATATTGTGGCTGACATACAGCACCGTGCGGCCGTCCTGATTGGCAACATCGCTCATCTTGCCGAGGCATTTCTGCTGGAACTTCATATCGCCGACTGCCAGCACCTCGTCCATGACCATGATCTCGCTGTCGAGGTGGGCGGCCACAGCAAAGGCAAGTTTCACGAACATACCGCTGGAATAGCGCTTGACCGGCGTGTCGATAAAGTCGCCGCACTCGGAAAATTCGATGATCTGCGGCAGCTTGGCATCGATCTCGGCCTTGGTCATGCCGAGGATCGCGCCGTTCATATAGATATTCTCGCGGCCCGTCATCTCATTGTTGAAGCCGGTGCCGACCTCCAGCATCGAGGCCACGCGGCCGCGAATTTTGATTTCACCCTCGGTGGGGGCCGTGATGCGGGACAGCAGCTTTAACAGCGTAGATTTGCCCGCGCCGTTGCGGCCGATGATGCCCAGTGCCTCCCCCTGATAGACCGTCAGATCCACGCCGTTCAGCGCCATAAAGGTTTGCCCAAACAGCCGCTGGTCGGTGCCGATGACGGTGTTCGGGTCCTCCTTGCCGCGCACGCGCGCCCACCAGCTCTGCAGGTCGTGCGTCAGCGTGCCGCCGCCGATCTGGCCGAGTTTGTATTGCTTTTTCAGCCCTGTAACCTCAATGACAGGGCGTTTTTCGGTTGTAGACATAATACGCCCTCCCTCAGACGGTATCCATAAAGGTTTTTTCGATGCGGCTGAACAGCACAACACCCAGCACCAGCGCGGCGGCTGTGAACACCAGACTGTACACGATGCCGAACATCGTGACCGTGCCGGTGCCTAAGGTCGCCATGCGGAAGATCTCGATCGGGGAGGTCATGGGGTTCAGCTGGACCAGCACGCGCAGACGGGGGCTTGCGTCCAGCATCGACAGCGGGTAGACAACGGGGGAGGCGTACATCCAAAGCTGCACGCCGAAGCCCACGGCAATGGCAAGGTCGCGGTATTTTGTCGTCAACGAGGATACGATGATGCCGACACCGAGGCCGAGCAGCATGACCTCCAGAATGACAAAGGGCACCGCCAGCACCCACAGCGTAAAGGCCACGCCGCTGCCGGTGGCAAAAAACCACACCCAGAAAAGCAGGTACATCACCGCCTGAATGCCAAAGTTGATCAGGCTGGTCAGCACCTGACTGACCGGCATCGTCAGGCGGGGGAAGTAAACCTTGCCGAAGATCTGCGAGTTCGTCACAAAGGTGTTGGCCGTGTTGTTGACGCAGTTTGCAAAAAAAGTCCAGACCGTGTTGCCCGCCATATAGAACAAAAAGCCGGGCACGCCATCGGTAGGCATGTTGGCCATGCCGCCGAACACGATATTGAAGATGACCGTTGTGATGAGCGGGTTCAGGATGATCCACGCAGGGCCGAGGATCGTCTGCTTATACAGCACGGTAAAGTTGCGCTTGACAAACATCGTGATCAGGTCGCGGTAACGCCAGAGCTCCTGCAGATCAATGTCGAACCAGCCGGTCCTGGGGCGTATAACGGTGGTCCAGCCCTCCTCGGCCGGGCGGGTGGTTTGCAAATTTTCAGCCATAAAAATACCTGTTCCTTGTGTGTATGATCGTGTTTGCACAGTTATCCATAATAATAGTGATATTTTACCACATTTCGCGCAAAGAATCAACTTGCCGCAGCGTTTAATAATTATGGTAGGGGGCCCGGCCCGGTTGTGAAAGGCAAACGGGCGTTTCCGGAAGGCTGCGGGCCGCACATGTGCGGCCTCTACAGGCAGCAAGAAAGCGGCCTGCCGAAAATCCATCGGCAGACCGCTTTTATACATTCACTATTTTACAGCACCTTTGACAAAAATGCCTTCAAGCGCTCGTTTTCGGGGTTGGCAAAGAACTCCTGCGGGGCCTTATCGACCTTGACGATGCCCTCATCGATGAAGATGATGCGGTTTGCGACCTCGCGGGCAAAGCCCATCTCATGGGTGACACAGACCATCGTCATGCCGCCGCGGGCCAGCTCCTTCATCAATTCCAACACCTCGCCGACCATCTCGGGGTCAAGGGCGGAGGTCGGCTCGTCAAACAGCAGCACATCGGGGTTCATCGCCAGCGCACGCACAATGGCAATGCGCTGCTTCTGGCCACCGGACAGCATGTTGGGGTAGGTGTCGGCCTTGTCGGCCAGACCGATGCGCTCCAGCAGCTCCATGGCTTTCTTGTCGGCCTCGGGCTGCTTCATCAGGCCCAGACGCACGGGGGCCAGCGTGATGTTCTTCTTCACCGTCAGGTGGGGGAAGAGGTTGAAATGCTGGAACACCATGCCCATCTTCTGGCGCACATGGTCAATGTCGTGGTCGGTGACTTCCTTGCCGTTGAAGATGATGTGGCCGCCGTCCGGCTCCTCCAGACGGTTCAGGCAGCGCAGAAAGGTGGATTTGCCGCAGCCGGAGGGACCGACCAGCACAACGCAGTCACCCTTGTTGATGGTCAGGTCCACGCCCTTGAGCACCTGCAGGCCGCCGTAGTTCTTCTTCAGTCCTTTAACGTCTATCACTTTGCGCCAGCCTCCTCTCAAATTTTGCCAGCAGCGCGCTGAACAGCATGACCAGCACCAGATAGGTCGCGGCCACGCCGAGCAGCGGGAACATAGGCTCATAGGTACGGTTCATGATGCCCTGCGCAGCATACAGCAGCTCCTTGCCGCCGATGACCGTGATCAGCGAGGAGTCCTTCAGCAGCATGATGAACTCATTGCCCAGCGCAGGCAGGATGGAGCGGATAGCCTGCGGGATGATGATTTCAAACATCGTGGTCATGTAGTTAAGACCAAGGCTGCGGCCCGCCTCCATCTGGCCGGGGTCAACGGCCATCAGGCCGCCGCGGATGATTTCGGAGACATATGCGCCGGAGTTGATGCCCAGTGCCAGTGCGCCGACCATCGTGAAGTTGCGGCTGCTGGCAAAGATGACCATGCTCATGATAAGCAGCTGCACCATCATGGGCGTGCCGCGGATGACTGTGACATACACCTGCGCCACTGCGTTGAAAATCCCCAGAATCGGGTTGCGGTGGTGGGGCTTCTGCTGGGCATAGCCCACGCGGATCATGGCAACGATAGCACCCAGCACAACGCCCAGCACCAGCGCAATGGCCGTGACCAGCAGGGTCGTGCCCACGCCCTTGATATACTGCTGCCACCGGTCCGAATACAAAAATGCCTGGTAGAATTTTACGAAGAAGTCCTGGCCGAAGCTCAGCTGCTGGCCGTTCTTGACCAGCTCCGAGAGCGCTTCAAACTGCGCCTCCATCCGCAACACAACCTTTCTTTTTGGGCCGCCCCTGGCTTTCCGGCAAGCTTCTGCCTGCCGGAGGGTTGCGGGCCGCACATGTGCGGCCCCTACAAAGCGGCAATGATTTTACATGATATTGCTGATTATACCATACTTATAAGAAAAATCACAGCATAATAAAAGAAAAGCGCGCCGGGTTCCGGCGTGCCTTTCGGTAAGCTACAAAACGCTTATTCAGCGTTGATGTACTTGTCCACAATGGCCTGCAGGGTGCCGTCAGCCTTGAGCTCCTCGAGCGCGCCGTTGATGGCGTTCAGCAGCTCCGTGTTGCCCTTGGCAACGCCGATGGCGTAATCCTCCTGCGCATAAGCGGTGTCGAGGATCTTCAGGCCGGGGTTGGCCTCCACGAACTCCTTGGCGGGAGCGTTGTCGATGACGACGGCGTCAACCTGACCATTGTTCAGGGCCTGCACAGCGGTCAGACCGTCGTCGTAGGCGATGACGTTGTCCTCACCGAAGTCGTCGGTGCAGTAAATGTAACCGGTAGTGCCGCGCTGGGTGCCGATGGCCTTGCCTGTCAGATCGTCAGCAGAGGCAATGTCGGAGCCCTCAGGCACGATGATGGACTGGATGCCCTCGGCGTAGGTGTCGGAGAAGTCCATGACCTTCAGGCGCTCGTCGGTGACGGTGACACCGGCCATGACGATGTCGCTCTTGCCGTTCTGGGCAGCCAGCAGAGCGGCGTCAAAGTCCATGTCGTCGACCTGCAGCTCCAAGCCGAGCTTCTTGGCGATGGCATCCGCAACCTCAATGTCGATGCCCTCAAAGTCACCGCTGTCGGTGGTCATCTCATACGGGGGGAAAGCGGCGTTGGTGGACATCGTCAGCTTGCCGGCGGTGACTGTGGTCAGCGCCGCAGGTGCAGCCTCAGCAGTGGAGACAGCCTCGCTGGAAGCAGCCTCAGAGGAAACGGCCTCGCTGGAAACAGCATCGGTGGAAGCGGAACCGCCGCAGGCGGCCAGACTCAGCATCATAGCGGAGCTGAGCATCAGAGCAGTGATTTTTTTCATGATGATCTCCTCGATTCATTGTATCTCAAATGTTTGTACCTTCCCAAGCCCTCACTTGGTTGATGTATACAGTATAACTGCATAAATATGTAAAGTCAATGTATATTTAATAACTTCGGCGTTTTACATGGGCAGAGCAGGGGAGTGGAAAGTTTTTTGTGCAATCTGGCGGAGGTATGTATGTAGGGGCCGGGCATGCCCGGCCTGCAGCTTTACGGCAGACGCCTGCTTATATTTAAGCTGCGGGCCGCACATGTGCGGCCCCTACAGCCTCAACATTCCAAATTTTTCTACTTGACTTAAAGCCGCACTTGTGCTATAAATAACTTAACTTCATCCTGTACAAAGCCATGAGGCAGACAAACGGGATGCGGTGCCTTGTATAAGAGAGAACCGCCGCGGATTTTCCGCGTGGTGCAAGCGGTTTTACAGCGGCCCGCAGCCTTACCACTGCCGAGCGCGGGGGCGAACCTCCGCCGGGTACGGCCCGTTACAGCCGGCTTGAGCGGCGCTTTCCTTATATTAAGGCAAGGCGCAATTTGGGTGGAACCGTGGAGCTTTTCAATGCTTCATCCCTTGTATGTCGTAAGGGATGGAGCATTTTTTGTTTGCAGCTATGCAAAAGGAGCGTACAACCATGAAGATCATCTACAAGGACGGCACCGTTGCCGAGTGCCCGCAGGAAGAAGAACTGCACGTTCTGCGCCACACGGCAGCCCACATCATGGCCCAGGCCATCAAGCGCCTCTACCCGCAGGCGGACTTTGCCTTTGGCCCCGCGACCGAGAACGGCTTCTTCTACGATGTTGATCTGGGCGACACCAAGCTCAGCGATGAGGATCTGGCCAACATCGAGAAAGAGATGAAGAAGATCTGCAAGGAGAATCTTCCCCTCAAGCCGTTCATCCTGCCGCGTGATGAGGCCGTCAAGCTGATGGAGGAGCGTCAGGAGCATTACAAGATCGAGCATATCGCCGATCTGGCCGACGAGACCGAGTTCAGTTTCTATCAGCAGGGCGAGTATGTTGACATGTGCATCGGACCCCACCTGTGCTACACCAAGGCACTCAAGGCCTTCAAGATCACCCAGCAGTCCGGTGCTTACTGGAAGAACGACAAAGAGAACAAGATGCTGACCCGCATCAATGGCGTTGCCTTCCGCAATCAGGAGGAGCTGGACGCTTGGGAGAAGCAGCAGCAGGAGGCCCGTGAGCGCGACCACCGCAAGATCGGCAAGGAGATGCGTCTGTTCATGACGGACGACCTCGTCGGCCGCGGCCTGCCGATGTTCCTGCCCAACGGCTACACCGTCTGGCAGCAGCTGGAGGAGTATATCAAGGGCAAGGAGCGCGAGCGCGGCTACCTGCATGTCATGACCCCCTGCATCGGCACCGTGAACCTGTACAAGACCTCCGGTCACTGGGATCACTACCGTGAGAACATGTTCCCCGCCATGGAGATGGAGGGCGAGAGCTATGTGCTGCGCCCGATGAACTGCCCCCACCACATGATGATCTACGCCAACCAGCCGCACAGCTACCGCCAGCTGCCCATCCGCATCGGCGAGATCGCCCACGACTTCCGCTATGAGTCCTCCGGCACGCTGAAGGGCATCGAGCGCGGCCGTCACTTCTGCCAGAATGACGCCCACCTGTTCTGCACGCCCGAGCAGATCAAGAGCGAGGTTGCCGATGTCTGCAACCTGATCTTTGATGTCTACAAGGACTTCAACATCACCGACTACCGCTGCGTGCTGTCCCTGCGCGACCCCGCTGACAAGAAGAAGTACCATGACGATGACGCCATGTGGAACCATGCCGAGAACGCCCTGCGCGAGGTTCTGACCGAGCTGGGCATCCACTTCACCGAGGAGATCGGCGAGGCCGCCTTCTACGGCCCGAAGCTGGATGTCAATGTCAAGCCCGCTGTCGGTGCCGAGTACACGCTGTCCACCTGCCAGCTGGACTTCTGCCTGCCCGCCAAGTTCCACCTGACCTATGTGGACAAGGACGGCAGCGAAAAGACCCCCGTTGTGCTGCACCGCGCGATCCTCGGCTCTCTCGACCGTTTCATGGCCTACCTGATCGAGGAGACGAAGGGCCGTTTCCCGACCTGGCTGGCTCCCACGCAGGTCAAGGTGCTGCCCGTCAGCGAAAAGACGCTGGACTACGCGAAGGATGTCACTGCCAAGCTGCAGGCCGCCGGCGTCCGCGTCGTGCTGGATGAATCCAACGAGAAGATCGGCTACAAGATTCGTCAGGCCCAGCAGGTCGACCGTGTGCCCTACATGCTGGTTCTGGGCGCGAAGGAAGTCGAGGCCAACAACATCAGCGTGCGTGACCGCAAGGGCGACACCACCACGATGGAGCTGGACGCCTTCATCGCCAAGGTTGTTGATGAAATCAAGAACCGCGTGAATAACGGCTAATATCGGTTTATAAAAATACCGCTGTCAGGAAATGACAGCGGTATTTTTTATTGGTACCGGCGGCAATGTGCCAATGCCCCTCCGGCATCGTTTTACTCGGCCGCCTCCCCACTGCGTGAGGAGGCCTACACGCGAGCTTTTCCTGCTACACCGCTCCCGCTCTTCTTGCCTTTCGGCGATACTCTGTCGGGCCACAGCCGTAGACCTGCCGGAACGACCGCGCAAAATAGCTGCCGTCCTGAAAGCCGCACTGCCCGGCGATCTCGGTCACGCTCAGACCGGTGCCGCACAAAAGCTCTGCCGCACGCTGGGCGCGCCGGTCCCGCAGATACTGGTTCGGCGTTGTACCGATCATATCATGGAAGCACCGCAGGCACTCACTGGCACTGATGGAGGCGCTGGCCGCGATTTGATCGACCGAGACATTCTCGGCGTAGTGATCCTGAATGTACTGGAGCATCCGCTTGATGCGGTCGGCACTGCGCAGCGCCTTTTTGGGGATAGGCCGGGCGGACGGCGCATGGGTCACCAGCTGCCAGATCATCTCCGACAGGGCGGCCCGCGCCTTGAACTCATAGCCCGGCACCTCATTGACCACGGCGCGGTAGGCCTGCTCCATTGCCTCCAGCGCCTGCCGCTGCCACGGGATCTCCCGGTGCAGCACCGCGCAGGGGCGGGTAGGGTCGGTCAGCAGCGGCTGCAGATACTTCTGCCAGAACACACTGTCGGCGCTGCCGCCCACCAGCCGCGGGTGAAACACCATGCTGCGCAGCCGGCAGGGGACGGCCGATGCCTGCCAGTCGGCATGCAGCACCCCCGCATTGATAAAGATACCGTCACCGACCGGCAGTGCGCACTTTTCGCCGCCTGCGGCGGCCAGCACCGTGCCCTCGGTCACGACCAGCACCTCCAGCTCCTCATGCCAGTGCCATGGCACCGGGTCGATCTCAAGTCGATCATGGTAGCACGCGACCGGAAACGCCGCCGTGCCGTGGGCGTTCAGCTCACGCCCGTTTTCGTCCAGCTCTGTGCAGCAGGGGCTAAGTGCCATCCCAATCACCTCCATTTTGACGGAATTGTACCGGAATCTCGGCGGATCTATCGCATTGTTCCGCCGCTTTTGATGGTATAATCATAGTGTTCCGATTTCAAATTGTCAAGAGGTATTTGTATGGTTTCTTTGCTTTTACCGGTCATCTATCTGGCGTTCATCAGCCTTGGTCTGCCGGATGCCCTGCTGGGCGCGGCGTGGCCGAGCATGTACCCCCAGCTGGGCGCGGGCGTGTCGTGGGCGGGCGGCGTATCGATGATCATCTCCGCCGGGACCATCGTGTCCAGCCTTGCAAGCGAGCGGCTCAACACCCGCCTCGGCACCGGGCGGGTCACGGCGCTGAGCGTGGCCACCACCGCTGTGGCACTGCTCGGCTTTTCCACCTGCACAGAGTTCTGGCAGCTCTGCCTGTGGGGCATCCCCTACGGGCTGGGTGCCGGCAGCGTGGACGCCGCGCTGAACAACTATGTGGCCCTGCACTATGAGAGCCGCCACATGAGTTGGCTCCACTGCATGTGGGGCATCGGCGCAGCGGGCGGCCCGGTCATCATGGGCTGGGCGCTGGCGGGCAGCACCTGGCAGAGCGGCTACCGCATCATCTCGATTCTGCAAATCGTCTTGACCGCTGTGCTGCTACTCAGCCTGCCGCTGTGGCAGAGCCCCGCCGATGCCGGAGCAGGGGAGGACTTTACCCCCGAGCATCGCACCTTTCCGCTGCTGATGAAAGTGCCCGGCGTACCGGAGGTGATGGGCTGCTTCGCGCTATACAACGGTTTGGAGGCCGTGGCCGGCATGTGGGCGGCCAGCTACTGCACACTGGTACGCGGTTTGGATGCGACGACCGCCGCCAGCTGGGCAAGCCTGTTTTACTTGGGCATCACGGTCGGGCGGTTTTTCAGCGGCTTTTTGACGATGAAATTCAACGACCAGCAGATGATCCGTCTGGGGCAGACACTCATCGCCGTGGGTATTGCGCTGCTGCTTCTGCCGGGCAGCGCTGCGCTGCCGGTGGGCCTTGTGGTCATCGGACTGGGCTGCGCGCCGATCTACCCCTGCATCATCCACGAGACGCCCGCCAACTTCGGCAAAAACCTGAGCATGGCGATGACCGGCATCCAGATGGCCGCCGCCTACATTGGCGTGACGCTGCTCTCGCCGTTTTTCGGCGTGTTAGCGCAGAACATCACGATGCAGCTCTACCCGTGGGCACTGCTCGCCATGCTGGTACTGATGTTTATCCTGTCAGAGCAGCTGCATAAAAAAACGGCCGCGAGGCGGGCGGGGAAGGTCTAAATAAAGCCTCCCTTGTCAAAGGGAGGTGCCGAGCGTTAGCGAAGGCGGAGGGATTCCTGCCCGGCTGCGGGTGTGACGAGCAGCTATGGCACGGCCCGTCAGAATCCCTCCGGCCGCCTACGGCGTCCACCTCCCTTTGACAAGGGAGGCTTTTATCCTGTATAATGAGTAAAAAAGGAGGCGATACCATGCAAAAATGCAGCCTGTGCGGCGGGCGGGTCGTCAATGGCCGATGTGAGGAATGCGGCATGCCCATCCCGCCCGAACATACCTACACCCTGCGGGGCGAAAGCGCCCACTACCACCGCGTCAACGGCGAGGATGTGCTGCACCGCGTGCGGCCCACCGGCAGCCGCCCCAAGGTGGACGGCTACGACGAGGAAGAGCGCACCGCCCATGTACACGAGAGCGGCAGCGACCGGCATGAGTCCCCGCGCGCCGTTGTGCGCACCGCCCGCCGTGCCGGGATCCGCACCGCCAAGCGTACCGGCACTGCCGCATGGAGCCTTATCACTGCGGTGCTGTTCCTGCTGCTGCCCGCCCTCTATCTCTTGCTGCAGCGCAGCACAGTCACCCCTGTCCCCGAGCCGCCCCTGCCTGCCGAGGAACAGGCAACAGCGGCCTACAGCAACGCCTATGACGACCTGCGCGGCACTGTGCCCGCCGCGGGTGCGGACTGGGACGGCGACCTGACGGCGGGCCTGTACACCGTAGGGCAGGATCTGCCCGAGGGCACCTACACCATCCAGTGTGCCGAGAGCAATACATCCATTGACCTGCACATCGTCAGCGATGCGTACGGTGTTGAAATCTACGAGGATCTGTCCACTAACGGCTATGACGCCATCGACAGTGAGCGGGACGATGTTCCGCTGCCGGCAGGCACCGTGCTGTTTCTGAGCGGCAATGGCACGCTGTACTTCCACAGCAGCAACGCCCAAGTCGATGCGCTGCCCACTGAAACCGCCCCCAATCCGCTGGTCGGCGATGCGGCGTACACCCTCGGCGACAGTGATGAGAGCCTGTATCTTCTGGTAGGTGAGGATATTGAGCCGGGTGTCTACGATGTGACCTGCACGGCGGGCACCGGATATTTTTCCTTTGTCCTGCCGATGGAAAATACCCGCACAATGTACTGCAGCGCATGGCTCTACGGCGACCCCGACTATGTCGATACGCTCCGCCACATCACCCTGACCGAGGACACCGAGGTCACTCTCTCCAACTACAGCGATATGGATTTTACCGTGACGCTGACCCCCAGTGAAACGGTGTATGTGCATGAATAAAAAAACGGCCACTCAAAAATGAGTGGCCATTTTTTTAATAGCGTTGCAGGGGCCGGACCTGTCCGGCCCCTGCCGTGCGGTGGAAATCACACCTTCTGCCGCAATTTCTCCACTTCTTCCTCCGTCAGCTCCCGCCATTGGCCGGGGGCCAGTGCGGCATCCAGAGCCACACCGCCGATGCTCCGGCGGTGCAGGGCATTCACACCCGCGCCGTAGACGCCGAACATCCGCTTGATCTGGTGGTACACGCCCTGCCGCAGCGTCACCAGAACGGCTTTTCCGTCATCGGTCAGCGGCTCTGCCCCTGCCGGGGCCATCGTCTCACCGTCCGCAAGCGTGACGCCTGCGGCAAAGCCGCGGCGCATCTCCTCGGTCAGTGCTGTGTCGAGCGTAACAACATATTGCTTTTCAACATGATGCGCGGGGGAGAGGATGTCGTGCGCCAGCGCGCCGTCATCGGTCAGCAGCACAAAGCCGGTGCTGGTCTTATCCAGCCGCCCGGCCGGAAACAGCTCCCGCCGGGGGTAGGCGTCCCCTACCAGGTCCACCACGGTGGTGTCCCGTTTATCGGTAGAGGCGCTCACCACCCCCTCGGGCTTATTGAGCATGAGGTAGACGAACTTCTGATAGCGCAGCGGCGCGCCGTCCACTGCCACGGTGTCGGTATCCTTCAGCTGAGTGTCCCCTTTTTTGCACACCGCGCCGTTTACCTGCACGCGCCCCTTTGCCAGCATGGTTTTGGCCTCGCTGCGGGTGCACTGGGCAGTTTCGGCCAGATATTTATCCAAACGCATAAGCGGTTCTCCTTTGTTGATGATGCCCTCAGTGTAACATGACAGACAAAATCGTGCAAGGCACAAACGCAAAAAGGAGAAGCCCGTAGGCTTCTCCTTTTTGCAATTGATCCTATTATCAGACGCTCAGGGAGGCGTGCTGCTCCACATCCTCGGGGTCAGCATCGAAGATGGGCTGCAGGACGTTGGCGATAAACTCCTCCACCTGCTGGGGTGCACGGCCCACAAAGTTCTCCGGCACAAGCCCCGCCACGATCTCCTCGCGGGTCAGGCCAAAGGCCGGGTCTGCGGCAATGCGGTCCACCATATCGTTGGGCAGGCCCTCTTCCTTGACCTGCTTACCGGCGGCGATGGCGTGCTGGCGCAGGCGCTCGTGCAGCTCCTGACGGTTGCCGCCCTTTTCCACAGCCTGCATCATGATGTTCTCGCTGGCCATGAAGGGCAGCTCGGCCATCAGGCGGCTGCGCACCACCTTGGGGTACACCACCAGACCATCGGTGACGTTGAGCATGATGTTCAGGATGGCATCAGTGGCAAGGAAGCCCTCGGCCATAGCCACGCGCTTGTTGGCGCTGTCGTCCAGCGTGCGCTCAAACCACTGGGTGCCGGTGGTAAAGCTGGGGTTCAACACATCCACCATCAGGTAGCGGGCAAGGGCGCAGATGCGCTCGCAGCGCATGGGGTTACGCTTATAGGGCATAGCGGAAGAACCGATCTGGTTCTTCTCAAACGGCTCCTCCATCTCCTTGAAGTTTGCCAGCAGGCGCAGGTCGGTGGCAAACTTCATGCAGCTCTGGCCAATACCGGCCAGTGCGTTCAGGATAAAGGCATCCACCTTGCGGCTGTAAGTCTGACCGGACACCGGCACAACAGCCTTGGGGTCAAAGCCCATCTCCTTTGCAATGGAAGCATCCACGGCGCGGATCTTGTCGGCATCGCCCTTGAACAGCTCCATAAAGGAAGCCTGCGTACCGGTGGTGCCCTTGACACCGCGCAGCTGCAGGGTAGCCAGACGATGGTCGATCTCGGCCAGATCCATCACCAGTTCGTTGGCCCACAGGGTAGCACGCTTGCCCACGGTGGTGGGCTGTGCGGGCTGGCAGTGGGTGTAGGCCATGCAGGGCATATCCTTGTACTCCTTGGCGAAGTGCGCCAGCTTTGCCAGCACGCCCACCAGCTTTTTGCGCACCAGTTCAAGACCCTGCCGCATCACGATGATGTCGGTGTTATCGCCCACATAGCAGCTGGTGGCACCCAGATGGATAATGCCTGCTGCCTTGGGACACTGCTGACCGTAGGCGTAGACGTGGCTCATGACGTCGTGGCGCACCAGCTTTTCCCGCTCGATGGCCACTTCGTAGTTGATATCGTCCACATGAGCCTCCAGCTCGGCTACCATATCCGGGGTGATGTTGGTCAGGCCCTGATCCATTTCGGCACGAGCCAGCGCCACCCACAGCCGCCGCCATGTGCGGAACTTGTTGTCGTCCGAGAAGATATACTGCATCTCATCGGAAGCGTAGCGGGTGGAAAAAGGGCTGATATAGCGATCATGCTGTGACATTGGTTGTTTCCTCCTGAAAGTAACTCCCCCAGTCGCCTTCCGGCGACAGCCCCCTCTTTGAGGGGGGCCTTTCAGCCTCCCTCTCCGAGGGAGGTGGCATCGCGTCAGCGATGACGGAAGGAGTTTTTCTCTATTCTACCATCAAACCTTGAAATAGTCCACGCCGCCCTCAAAGATCGGCTGGTATTTATCGCCGGTGACGTTCTTGTACAGGTACTCGCCGCTGCGCTCCGAGTGACCCATCTTGCCGAACACGCGGCCGTCCGGGCTGGTGATGCCCTCGATAGCCAGCACAGAGCCGTTGGGGTTGAAGCTCTGATCCATGGTGGGCACACCGGTCAGATCCACATACTGGGTGGCAACCTGACCGTTGCGCAGCATGGTGTCCAGCACCTCCTGCGGAGCCACAAAACGGCCCTCGCCGTGGCTGATGGCGATGGTGTGCATCTCGCCCACCTCGCACTTGCTGAGCCACGGGCTGCCGGTGGAAGCCACGCGAGTGTGCACCAGCATGCTCTGGTGACGGCCGATGGTGTTGAAGGTCAGGGTGGGGTCGCAGGCGGTGATGGGGCGGATATCGCCGTAGGGCACAAGACCCAGCTTGATCAGAGCCTGGAAGCCGTTGCAGATGCCCAGCATCAGGCCATCGCGCTGCTGCAGCAGACGGCGCACAGCCTCGGTGACCGCAGGATTGCGGAAGAAGGAGGCGATGAACTTGGCGCTGCCGTCCGGCTCGTCGCCGCCGGAGAAGCCGCCGGGCAGCATGACGATCTGGCTTGCGTCAATGGCCTTGACCAGTGCCTCGCAGCTCTCGGCAACGTCGGCGGGGGTCAGGTTGCGCACCACCAGAATCTCGGGGTCGGCACCGGCGCGGGCAAAGGCCTTGGCGGTGTCGTACTCGCAGTTGGTGCCGGGGAACACCGGGATGATGACCTTGGGCTTTGCCACACCGATCTTGGGTGCGGCGGGGGCGGTCAGGCTGCCGTTGATCTTTTCCACAGCGGGGCCGGCCTTGCGGTAGGGATACACAGGCTCCAGCTTGCTCTCCCAGATCTCCTGCAGTTCGGCCATATCCAGCTTTTCGCCGCAGGACTCGAAGGTGTACTCCTTGGTAGTCTCGCCCAGCAGCATACCGGCGGGAGAATCAGACACCATTTCCAGAATGATGGAGCCATACATGGGCTCAAACATCTGATGGGTGGTCATGTCCGCACGCATCTTGAAGCCGATGCGGTTGCCTAGACCCATCTTGAACAGTGCCTCGGCAATGCCGCCGTAGCCCACGGAGCAGGCAGAAGCGACCATGCCTTCTTCGATCATGTTCTCCACGATCTTGTAGTTGGCCTTCAGGGAGAAGAAGTTGGGGCAGCCGGTCTCCGGGTCAATGATGGGGCGCACGAGCACCACGGTGCTCTCGGGCTTCTTGAACTCGGTGGAGACTACGCGGCTTGCCTTGCCAATGGCAGTGGCAAAGGACACCAGCGTGGGGGGCACATCCAGCTGCTCAAAGGAGCCGGACATGCTGTCCTTGCCGCCGATGGAAGCAATGCCAAGACCGATCTGTGCATCCAGTGCGCCCAGCAGGGCAGCCAGCGGCTTGCCCCAGCGCTCGGGCTTGTTGCCCAGACGCTCGAAGTACTCCTGGAAGGTCAGGTAAGCGTCCTCGTAGCGGAAGCCGGTGGCAACCAGCTTGGTCACGCTCTCAATAACAGCCATCCGTGCACCCACATACTGGTTGGCGCTCATCAGATAGGGGTTATAGCCCCATGCCATGCCGGAGCAGGTGGTGGTCTCGCCGTCCACCGGCAGCTTTGCTACCATGGCGTTCTGGGGGGTCAGCTGGTATGCACCGCCAAAGGGCATGAGCACGGTGGCTGCACCGATGGTGGAGTCGAACCGCTCGGAAAGGCCCTTCTTGCTGCAGACGTTCAAATCGCCCACCATGGACTTCATCTTCTGGCTGAAGGTCAGGCCTGCCCACTGGGGCTGCCAGACGCTGCCCTTTTCCACATGGACGTTCTGGTGCTTCTCTGCACCGTTGGAGTTCAAAAACTCACGGCTGATGTTCACGATGGAAACGCCGTTCCACACCATGTTCAGGCGCTTTTCCTCGGTAACCTTAGCCACAGGGGTAGCCTCGAGGTTCTCCTCGGTGGCAATGGCGATGAACTTGTCCACATCCTCCGGGGCAAGGGCCACAGCCATGCGCTCCTGGCTCTCGCTGATGGCCAGCTCGGTGCCGTCCAGACCCTCGTACTTCTTGGTGACCTTGTTCAGGTCGATGTACAGGCCGTCGGCCAGCTCACCGATGGCAACGGAAACGCCGCCGGCACCAAAGTCGTTGCAGCGCTTGATCATCTTGCAGGCGTCCTCGCGGCGGAACAGGCGCTGCAGCTTGCGCTCGATGGGCGCATTGCCCTTCTGCACCTCGGCACCGCAGTGCTCAAGGCTGTCCAGCTTGTGTGCCTTGGAGGAGCCGGTAGCGCCGCCGATGCCGTCACGGCCGGTGCGGCCGCCCAGCAACACGATCACATCGCCGGGAGCGGGGCACTCGCGGCGGACGTGGGAAGCAGGGGTAGCGCCCACAACAGCGCCGATCTCCATGCGCTTTGCCACATAGCCGGGGTGGTAGATCTCGTCCACCTGACCGGTAGCCAGACCGATCTGGTTGCCGTAGGAGGAGTAACCGGCGGCTGCGGTGGTGACCAGCTTACGCTGGGGCAGCTTGCCGGGCATGGTCTCGCTGACCGGCTTGAGCGGGTCGCCTGCGCCGGTGACACGCATAGCCTGATAGACGTAGCTGCGGCCGGACAGCGGGTCGCGGATGGCACCGCCGATGCAGGTTGCAGCGCCGCCGAAGGGCTCGATCTCGGTGGGGTGGTTGTGGGTCTCGTTCTTGAACAGGAACAGCCAGTCCTCGTCCTTGCCGTTGACATCGCACTTGATCTTGACGGTGCAGGCGTTGATTTCCTCAGACTCATCCAGATTCTTCAGGATACCCTGCTTCTTCAGCTCCTTGGCGCCAATGGTGGCAAGATCCATCATGCAGCGGGGCTTGTTCTCGCGGCCCAGCTCGGTGCGCATCGCCATGTAGCGGTCAAAGGCCTCCTGCACCACAGCGTCGTCGATCTGCACATCGTCCAGAATGGTGCCAAAGGTGGTGTGGCGGCAGTGATCGGACCAGTAGGTGTCGATCATCTTGATTTCGGTGATGGTGGGGTCGCGCTGCTCGGAGCGGAAGTACTCCTGACAGAACTTGATGTCCCCCAGATCCATAGCCAGACCCTTTTCCTCGATGAACTTGGCAAGGCCAGCCTCATCCAGCTGGTTGAAGCCCTCCAGCACTGCCACGGCAGTGGGCACGGGGTACTCCATCTTCAGGGTCTCTTTGGTCTCCAGAGAAGCCTCGCGGGCTTCCACAGGGTTGATGACATACTTTTTGATCTCAGCCACCTGCTCGGGGGTCAGAGCGCCCTCCAGCAGGTAGACACGGGCAGAGCGCACCAGCGGGCGCTCGCCCTGACTGATGAGCTGGATGCACTCAGCGGCAGAGGCTGCGCGCTGGTCGAACTGACCGGGCAGGTACTCCACCGCGAAGGACACGCCCTCGGCAGCGGGCAGTTCGGCGTAGGTGTTATCCACCGGCGGCTCGCTGAATACGGTGCTGACGCACTGGTTGAACAGTGCCTCGTCGATGCCTTCCACATCGTAGCGGTTCAGCAGGCGCAGACCGGTCAGGTCCTTGATGCCCAGCAGGCTGGTGAGTTCGTTTTTCAGACCGTTTGCCTCGACATCAAAGCCGGGCTTTTTTTCCACATAAATACGATAGACCATTGGGTAGGTTCCCCCTT
>OHFD01000156.1_pt1 | contig 26104 bp, 30 predicted proteins | sample 1567451 | NCBI WGS metagenome assembly OHFD01 (sample SAMEA3879588, study PRJEB24766) | human gut metagenome | biome: human-associated habitat; feature: feces | place: USA | collected 1985/1987 | reverse complement strand
AGCGTGTTCATCGACGCGCAGTCGCCCGCCATGAGCCTGCTGCCGGAACTGAAGAAAGCACATGTGAAGGTCACGGTCACGAACATGCAGGAGATGGGCCGAGCATGCGGCCGGTTCCTCGACATGCTCAAAGCCGGAACGCTCAAGCACCCGCGGGACGAATACCAGCCGCAGCTGGCCGCGGCCGTCAAGGGTGCGACCACGCGTCCATTGGGACAGTCCGGCGCGACCGCTTGGAACAAACTCGGCAGTGATGTCGACATCACGCCGCTCGTGTCCACCACGCTCGCCCTGTACGGGGCGTTCACGACGCTCCGACATCCCGGAAGACGACAGATCATCGGAGGAATCTAAATGAGCGACATCCAGACAACGGCAGCGCCGGACGGGTGGAAACCTACGGGAGGAGCCGGAACGGTGCCGAAACTCGTCGTGCCGACGCACATCGACGGACTCTCCGGTGAGGAGAACGCGCTGCTGCGCGAACTCGCCGAGGTATGGACGCGCCACGCGAGCCGCAACCGAACACTCACCGCCTACTACGAAGCCAAGGAGCCACTGGTTGATTTTGGACTGACTGTGCCGAAGTCCATCAAGGATCATTACACGCCGCTTGGGTGGGCACGCAAGGCTGTGGATATGCTCGCTGAGCTTTGCGTGTTCGAGGGATTCGTCTCGCCGGGCGTGGACGACCCATTCGAACTGCAGGACTTCATGAGCCGCATCGGATTCACTAGCGTTCTGCAGCAGGCCATCCAGACTGCGCTCATTCACGGCTGTTCGTTCCTCAGCGTCGTCCGGGACTTCGAAGGAAGACCGCTCATCCGCACGCATACCGCGGAAAGCTCGGCCGCCGTCTGGGATTACCCTAACCGGCGGGTCAGGGCGTGCATGGCCATCACCGACGTTGACGACAACAACGAGGCCACCGGACTCGTGCTCTACATGCCCGACCGCAACATCAGCGTGCAGCGCCGTCTCGGCTACTGGTGGCGCGTGGACGATGAGCAACCCACCATCGACAACGAGTGCAGCGTGTTCCGCCTCGCCTACAAGGCTACCGAGGTCAAACCGTTCGGACGCTCCCGCATCAGCCGGGACGCTATGGCCATCATCGACGGCGCGAACCGCACTATCGTGCGCGCCGAAGCGAATGCCGAATTCTACGCGTTCCCAAAAATCCTGCTGACAGGCACTTCCGAAGAACTCGCCTCGTTGGGCACGGACGACGCGTTAAAGCTTTATATGGGTCGCTACAACATGATCAGCAAGGACATCGACGGGCAGTCCCCGACCGTGACGCAACTGGCCGCGTCGAGTATGGACCCGCATCTGACGATGCTGAAAAGTTGGGCGGCGATGTTCGCCAGTGCGATGAACATTCCAGCCAGCTCGCTAGGCATCGTGTCCGACGCGAACCCGACGTCCGCCGACGCGACCGAGGCACAACGTGAGGACCTGATTATCGAGGCGCGCCATTGCGACCGGGATTTCGGTGAATCGATCCTGCAGGCAGCCCGTCTTGTGGCACGGATGCAGGATCCATCCGTGCCCGACGAGGAGCTGATGAAACTGCAGGTCGACTGGAAGAACCCGAACACGCCGTCGAGCTCCATGAGCGCCGACGCATTCAGCAAGCTCGCTGGAAGCATCGACTCGTTCGCCAACAGCGAGGTCGGCATGACACGCGCCGGATTGAGCCGAAGCGAGATCGTCCGGCTGAAGGCCGACCAGCGCAAGGCCCAGGCCGGTCAGGTACTCGATCAGATTCGAGGCATGCGCCAACAGACGGAGCAGCAGACCGATACGGCGGCGAGGGAAGGCGGTATGAATGAGCCCGAACAGTCTGAACCTGCCGCCGGAACGACGCAGAAGGCTTGAACTCGACCTCAATGATTTGTACGAGGATTACACGGACACCATGAGCCGCCTGCAGAAGGAGGCCGGCAACAGTGTCTCGGGCCTCGTCTGGGACGGTGAAAGCCAGGAGCTCATCAAAGCGGAGATCAACCGGTATGCCGACGCCGCCAGCAGGCTCGCATCCGACTACTACGGCCACGTACGCGACCTGTGGGCGCAGTACGGCGGAATCGATATGCCGGAATACGAGCCGCCTTCCATCACCGCCGACCGCGCGGTCTGGCAGATGGAAGGCGGTTTCAACAACACTGACTTCATGGGATTGCACTACAAGGATGTCATTCCAGATGAAAACGGAGCCGTTCACAACAACGCCGGAAGAACCATCGACGACCTGTGGCCCACGTTCGCTGACGAGGAGCAGGCGCTGGAATACGTGCAGAATCTGATTCAGACCGTCGGGCGGCTGACCATGCAGAGGGCTGTGGCCAACGATCCCACCAAGCCTCGCTGGGCGCGTGTGCCGCGAGGGGCTAAGACATGCGCGTTCTGCCTTATGCTCGCCTCGCGTGGCTTCGCCTACCTGAGCGAGGACACCGCCGGACGGCAGATGCAATACCATACGGACTGCGACTGCGACATCGTGCCAAGCTGGGGCAGCAGCAAACTCAAAGGATACGATCCGGACAAGTATCGTGAAATGTACCAGGCAGCCAAGGCTGCGGCCGGCGATGACGGCGACTGGCGTGACACGCTAGCCCAATTGAGACGCATCTATCACGATGAGGTCAATGATGGTGTGACTGCCCAACCGACGATTCGATGGAGCGGCAAATCGATTCCAATCAGTGCTTCCGAACTATCGAGATTGTCGGATTATAGCGTCAGGATGCCTGGAGATAGATTCTCCAACGACGAGAAGATCGCGGCTTTGATGGATTGGACCGGAGACAGCTACAAAAGTATCAACGGCTACCTGTTCGGCGGACGAAACCCGTCGAAAGACGTCATCCATCAGGTCGAATGCATCGACGAAGCGATATCCGACCATATCACCCGAGAACGTTTCACGGTCGACAGGCAGATGCGGTTGTCGACGTTCCACGTCAACGACATGGAGTCGCTTTTCGATTTGAATACCGGTCGCACCTTCGAACACATCGGCTACATGGCCACCAGCATCAAGGAGGGAGGCATTGACGTTGATGGGGAAGACCGCATCGCCACAAGAATTCTGGTACCGCCGGGAAGCGCCGGCGTGTATGTGGAGCCGATCACTCAGCATCCGGGAGAATACGAAATTCTTCTGCCGAGAGGAAGGGCTCTTCGTTTCGAAGGGCTTGGAGCATCCGACGGCAGACCGATCGTTTATCTGAGACTGCTATGATTGAGCCTATGGATCGTTCCGACCGTTTCACGTTTATGCCCGGTGATTTGAAGGAAGTCACCGATGAGCGCCATCTTGCGGAAATCAAACGCAAGTATGGCGATATCTCCATGCCGCAGGACGAATATGAATGGGTCAGGAACGAAGGAAAGAAGCGCTGGTCCGTCGGCGACTATGTGTCGACCGACGAGCTGCGGTCCGAATACGCGCGAAGAAAAGCGCTGGGAAATCTCTGAATCCCAGAAAGCCATCACGTCGAAACGTGATGGCTTTTCTTTTACCTTTCACACCCCAGCGATGGGGCGGGGCGCAGCCATGCGCGAAACCAACAAGAATGGCCGTCAACTCGCCGGCGTCAGGCGTGGAAACCAAGAACAAGCAAAGGAGCCACCAACCATGGCAGAAGAAAACCAGACCGGCGCGGACGGCCAACAGGAGCCGGAACAGCACTCTCCGGCCCCAAAGGACGTGAACAACGCGAAGCTGAGGACCTTCACCCAGGAGGAAGTCGACCGCATAATCAACGAGCGTCTCGGCAGGGAACGCGGCAGGAAAAGCGACTACGAGGAGCTCAAGGAGAAGGCCGGACAGACTGCCGACCTCGAATCGAAACTCTCCAAGGCGCTCGAGGAGAACGAGAAGCTCAAAAGCGAAGCCAAACAGGCTGAACACGAGAAGGAGCTCTCCACGATACGCGCCAACGTCGCGGCCAAACACGGCATCACCGACCCGAGCGTCCTCGCGGGCGACGACGAGAAGCAGATTGGCGAATACGCCGAGAAACTCATGAAGGTGTTCGTCGACATGCGTTCCCGCGGCACGGTTGCGGACCAGAGCGCCCGTACCGGACAGGCCAAGGCTAAACATTCCAGCCGTGAGGACTTCGTTAACGCCATGAGCAATACGCTCCTGTGATTCAACCAGCGAAAACATTCATTTGAAAGGACAAATCATGACAGATCCGTCCATGACACGAAAAAGCAACGGTCTAGACCTCACCCCTGAAACCCAGGCGGAGATCTGGCAGACCGCAAAATACCAGAGCGCGTTCATGCAGCTCGTGCCGGAGATGAAGCTGCCCGGCAACGGTGCTCGCGTGCCGATCATCATCGGCGATCCGGAGGCCGCATGGGTCAATGAGGGTGCGGAGAAGCCGAAGAGTGGCGTCACCTTCGGTAAGAAGGACATGCTGCCGTACACCATCGCGGTCATCATGCCGTTCTCCAACCAGTTCCGCCGAGACTTCGGCGCTCTCTACGACCAAGTGGTCGCGAAGGGTCCGGGAGCCATCGCCCGCACGTTTGACAAGACCATCATGGGTCTCGTCGACGCTCCGGGTGCGGACTTCGACACCCTGAAGAGCGCGCAGACCGTCAGCATCGGCAAGGACGTGTGGAAGAACCTGAACAAGGCCGACGACCTCGTGTCCGAAGCGGATGGAACCGTGGACGGTTGGGCGTTGAGCACCCAGGGTCGCAGTGTGCTCCGGCAGGCGACCGACAACAACGGACGCCCCCTGTTCCTCAACGGCACCGCCGCCTCCGACGTGAGCACCGTGCTCGGCAACCGCACCTACATCAGCAAGGGCGTTCACGTGCCCGCCGTATCCGAGACACCGGGACCTGCCAAGGCAGAGATCCTTGGCGTGTGCGGAGAATTCTCCTCCGCCGCATGGGGTTCCGTCGAAGGAATGCAGACCAGCATCTCTGACCAGGCGTCCATCACCATCGACGGCAAGCAGGTCAACCTGTGGGAGCACAACATGTTCGCCGTGCGAATCGAAATCGAGGTCGGCTTCCGTATCCGCGACATCAACCGCTTCGTCCTGCTCACCGCCTGACGGAGTCCGACATGACTGTCGAACCAGACGTGTTCGCCACCTCCGTCGACCTCGAACAGAGGTGGCACAAACTCACCGACGAGGAACGTGAGAAGGCCGACACGCATCTCGCGGACGTGACCGACTACATCAAGGAACGCTCCCCGAACTGGCAACGTCTCCAAAAAGAACGGCCACGCCTGCTGACGAAGATCACATGCGACATCGTCCGCAGGATCATGCAGGCCGACCCGTACGACATTCCCGGCGGCATCACGCAGATGAACCAGACCACCGGCAGCTTCAGCGAACAATACAGTTTCGGAGCGCCCACCGGCGATCTCTGGCTGCGCGACGACGAGAAACGCATCCTTGGCATCAACGCTCAGCGCGCGTTCAGCGTCGACATGGCAACGGGGGAGACGTCCTAGTGGAAACCATCGAAGTGTGGCGCGGCCAGTCCACCACCGACACGGACGGCAACCCCATCCAGGGCAAACCCGTCCGCGTCGGCACGTTCCAGGCGATGGTCGCGCCAACCTCTACCACCGACCAGACCGAGGAGAACGCCAGCCCGCAGACCATCGAATACACGATCCACATCCGCGGTAGCCAGCCGACAGGCATCCAAGCCACCGACCTGATCAAAGTCAGAGGCATCCTCCTGCCCGTCAAAGGAAAGCCGCAAGTGTGGAACAACCTCCACGGACGCCACATCGGCGACGTCATCACCGTGGGCGAACGGGAAGGATAACCCATGGCCAAACGATGCAGATTCGTGTTCAACCGAAAGGCATTCAGCCAGCAGGTGCTGAAGAACGAGACCCTGCGGGGCCGCATGCGCGACGCCGCCAACGAGGCCGTCACCGACAGCCGGTGCATGGTTCGCGACCATAACGGCGCGAACCGAAACGGCGTGGCCATCCTCTGCCCCGCACCCGTGGAGAAGGCGCACGGCACATTGGAGGACACGCTCGGAAGGATGCGCGTATGAGCATCCCCATCACCCCACGGCGCACGGAGCCGCTGCTCCTGCCCAGGCTGCGGGAGCTGTTCCCGGACGTGACGTTCGACACGATCGAACGCAACGACCTCGAACCTCCCTTCACCGAAGCCACATTGGCCGACTCCATGCAAGGCATGAGCACTCCCATCTCCCAGGCCGTGCGACTGCGGCTGAGCGTGCGCTGCATGAGAGAGGACCATACGGGCGACTGGGACAAGGCCGCCCGCCTGTGGGCGGCAATCGCGAGGGAGATCATCAGGCTCGGAACCGTCGCGCCGCTCATCAGCGCGTCACTGGAATCCGGGCCGGTACGCATGACCGACGAGGACAAGAGACTGGTGAGCGCGTACGGCGTGCTCCTGCTCGAGGTATCCGTCGCCTGAACTGAAAACACAAGAAAAGACAAGCAAAGACGTGCCGCCACACGCAGAACGGAAGCGAGGTGCAGACAGGAATGTCTGACAGCAACGAAGAACCCATCGCCGTCGAACAGACGGCATCCGAAACCAGCCTGCAGGACGGGCTCGGATCGACCGACTATGGGTACGTGTCCAACGGCAATACCGCCGGCAACGTGCGTCTGATCAAGAACTACGCGCTGTTCCTGTTCCCCAAGGGCGACAGCACTTTCGTCGCGCCGACCGGCGTGAACTGGACGCCGCCGTCCAACAAGAAGCCGATCGGATACAGCACCGAGGACGGCGCCGTCCTGCATCCGGAGCCGGGCGACAGCACCGACTACAAGGCGCACAACGGCGACATCGTCCTGTCCGACACGGACCCGGGCTACTGGACGCTCCAGCTCGCCGCGATGGAAGGCCGCAAGGACGTGGTATCCGCCTACTTCGACGTGGACGTGGAATCCGACGGCGGCATCAGCATCAAGGGCGCCGGCCTGAAGAAGGAATGGATCCTCGTCCTGGTCGCGCTCGACCAGCAGGACCGCCCCTTCCTCCTGTACGGCACCAACGCGAAGGTGTCCGACCGCGACGACGTGAGCCTGAAATCCAGCGAGATCATGAACTTCAGCATGACGTTCAAGATGCTCAAGGGCACTAACGGCGAACAGTTCCACGCATGGGGCCTCGTCACCGAAGACGCCAAGTAGCCCATTGATTCTTCCCGTGCGGCCGATGGCGGTCGGCCGCACGGGACCATTACCCATAACCGCCGATAACCATGAAACGGAGACGAAATGAGCGACAACACCTACCATGTCGTGGACGTGGACCTTACCGACGCGGAGGAGCTCAAGCCCGACGTGCACCTCGAGGTCGCCGGAGCGAAACTCGACCTGCCGAACCTCAACAACGCGGAACTGCCCATCGAACTCGTGCAGGCCATCCTCCTGGTCAAAAGCAGGCCCGCATTGTCCGACGAGGAAACCACGGCCTGCGTGAGCACGTTCCTCGCCTACTTCCAGACGATGCAGCCGAACTTCTGGAACGTGCTGCGCAAGACCAAACGTCCGATGGCCTACCTCACCGCGACCATCAAGGCGTGGGCCGAGGAATCCGGACTGGACCCAAAAGCGTTTACCTCGCCCACCTCTGGAACAACAATCGCGCGGCGCTAGCCTACGACTGGATCCGAGCGTACGGGCAGATCTACAGGCCCGTACGCTTCCGGGAATGGGTTGAAGGCCAACGTCCACGAGTCGATTGGGGACTCGCCTGGGCGTTGACCCGCGAAATCCTCAAAGACCATACGAGCCACTCGTGGATGGCGTTGCAGAACGCCGTCTACGTGCCCGACGGAGCCGAACAGGCCATGTGGCTGACCGCTCCCGAGCAAAAGAAACGCCCATGGTTCGACCACGAGCACGACCCGCTCCGCCCGCCAACCCCGACGCACAGCCTCACCCGCCGTCAACGCGAGGACAGGGAACGGCTCAAAGCCTACTTCCACATCAACGACGACCTCTGACTCCGACCGCCATCGGAATCCCAACCTACGAATAAGGAAACACGATGGCAGCACAGGACATAGGCGTCGCATACGTCCACGTCGAACCATCCGGCAAAGGATTCGGCAAAAGCATCGAAGGCGACATCGGCGACGCCGTCAACAAAGCCTCCAAGAAAAGCTTCAGCACCCTCATCTCGAAGATCGGCGGAGCATTCGGCAAAATCGGCAAGGTCGGCACAGGCGCGATCGCCACCCTCGCCGGCGGCATCACCGCACTGGCCGCCAAAGGCGGCTTCACCCGCGCCCTCAACATCGAGAACGCGCAGGCCAAGCTCAAAGGCCTCGGCCACGACAGCGCGAGCGTCACCGAAATCATGAACGACGCCCTCGCATCCGTCAAGGGCACCGCATTCGGCCTGGGCGACGCCGCGACCGTGGCGGCCAGCCTGTCGGCCTCCGGCGTCAAGGAGGGCGGCGAGCTCACCCAGGTGCTCAAGACCGTCGCCGACACCGCGCAGATCAGCGGCAGGAGCCTGACCGACATCGGCACGATCTTCGGATCGGTCGCCGCGCGAGGAAAACTCCAGGGCGACGACATGCTCCAGCTCATGTCGAGCGGCATCCCGGTCCTCCAGATGCTCGGCAAGCACCTGAACAAGACCAGCGCCGAAGTTTCCGACATGGTCTCGGACGGCAAGATCGACTTCCAGACCTTCGCCGACGCCATGAAGGAGGGCCTCGGCGGCGCCGCCCAGAGCGCCGGCACCACGTTCACCGGCGCGCTGGCGAACGTGAAGGCCGCGTTGAGCCGACTCGGCGAAACCGCGGCCACGCCGGTCCTCAACGGCCTGCGCGGCCTGTTCAACCAGGCCATACCGCTCATCGACGCGTTCACCGCCGCCGTGAAACCGACGCTGGAGAAAGTCGGCGCGGGATTGCAGAAGGGATTGGAACAGGCCATCCCCACGGTCACCGCCTTCTTCGACAAGCTCGGCAAAAGCCAGACCGTCCAGCAGTTCGCCTCCTATCTCGCTTCCCTCAAGGACGATCTGAAGGAACTCGGCTCATCCCTGTCGGGAGCTGCCGGAGCCGTCTGGAACGTCATCTCCGAACCGCTCTCCGAACTCTACAATCAGGCGAAAGGACAATTGCCTGCAATCGCTGACGGATTCAAAACACTCCTGCATGCCGTGTCAGGTCTTCTTGACTACGTGTCGGCCCACGCGGACAGCATCATCCCGCTGGCCAAGGGAATCACCGCGTTCGTCCTAGCCAGCAAAGGCATCGGCGCGGTATCAGCCGGCTTCAAAGCATTGCCAGCCGCATTGGACGGCATCAGCAGAAGCGCCACTGGAATCACCACAGCGGCAAAAGGCATCTCAGGATTCGTCAACCTTGCCACCGACCTCGGCGGCATCGGCCCGGCATTGAAAGCCACCGCAGGCAACTTCGGCATCGTGCAGACAGCCGTCGGAACGTTCAAAACAGTCGCCACCGCGGCGCGAACCACATGGGGACTGTTCGCAGGACTCCTCGCCTCGAACCCATTCGTCCTTGTCATCGCAGGCATCACCGCGGTCGTGGCCGCACTGACCTGGTTCTTCACCCAAACCGAAACGGGCAAACGACTCTGGAACAGCTTCACCACATGGTTCACGGGAATCTGGAACCAGATCAGCACAGCATGCCAACCCGCACTGCAAGCCATCGGAACATTCATCACCCAGACCATGAGCCAAATCCAGCAAATCTGGCAAACCGGATGGACACTCATCACTACCGTCCTCCAAAACGTCTGGAACACGATCGGCCCCATCATCATGATCGCACTCACCGCGATCATCACCGGCATCCAAACATTCATCACCATCATCACGCCACTCCTGCAAGCCGGAATGCAGATCATCCAAACCATCTTCCAAACCGCCGTCACAATCATCAGCACGGTCTGGAACGGACTATGGAACACCATATCCACCGTCGCACAAGGCGCATGGACCATCGTCACCACAATCATCAGCACCGCACTCGCCGTCATCCAAGGCATCATCCAACTGGCGCTCGCGGTCGTCAACGGGAACTGGAGCGCCGCGTGGTCGGCCATCCAGGGCATCGTGTCGGCAGTGTGGGGCGGCATCCAAGGTGTCGTCTCCGCTGGTATCGGCATGGTCAGCGGAGTGGTATCCGCCGCATGCTCGACCATCCGGAGCGTGTGGGCCGCGTTGTGGAATGGCGTCAGAAGCATTGTGTCGAGCGTCTGGGGCGGCATCGTCGGCACCGTAAGCAACATGGTTGGCCGTGTCGGGAGCGTCGTGAGCGGGATCGGCGGAACCGTCCGGAGCGCGGTGTCCGGCGCGGGAAGCTGGCTCGTCAGCGCGGGACGCAACATCATCCAGGGATTGATCAACGGCATCACGGGAATGGTCGGCTCGTTGTATTCCAGCATCACCAACGCGTTGTCGGGCTTGGTGGACAAGGCCAAGAACGCTTTGGGCATCCATTCCCCGTCGCGTGTGTTCCGTGACGAGGTGGGCGTGATGATAGGCCGTGGCATGGCGCTGGGCATCGACGATTCGGCCGCCGTGGTCAGCCGTTCCATGGATTCGCTCGTCTCCTCGATGAGCCTCGACGGCGCGGACTGGTCGAAGACTGGCAGGCTGAACGTCACGGCAGGCGCCGGCGCCAATGCCGGTGCCGGCGATCTGCGGGAACTCATCGCGGCCGTCGAATCGCTGCACGACGACCTCGGATCGATCATCGCCAGGTACACGCCGACGATAGGGGACCGCGACTTCGCAAGGAAGGTGAGAAGTGCAATCGCTTGAATACGCGTGCGCCGCCACAGGTGAGCGAATCGGCTTCGAAGGGCCTCTGTACGGCGAAACGCTCGCCGGACTGCGCGGCCGCGTCTGGGACTACAGCATCGGCGCACGCGGCCTGACCGGCGTCACCCGCAAGACACGAGAAACGAACGTCACGGTGAGGATCCATGATTCGCCGGCCACGCTCGACCTGCTGCGCCGCCTCGCCGACGCCGACATGGCAGCCGGCACGCCCGGCACCCTCGTGGCCGACGGCGAATGGGAGACCAGGGCGTGGATCGCGAAGAGCGAGCCGCAGACCATCACGCCCACGATGGTCGAGACGCAGCTGACCATCGTGCTTGCAGACGGCGTGTGGCGACGCGGGACCACCGAACACCACGACCCGCGAACCGACAAGGCCGGCGGCGACCTCGACTACCCGCACGACTACCCGCACGACTACGCCGGCATGAGCATCCTCGGCACCGTGACCAACGCGACCGGCATGCCGCAGCCGGTGAAGCTCACGATCTTCGGCCCGTGCGTCAACCCGTACATCATCATCGGCACGAACCGGTACGAGGTCGACGCGACCATACCTGCCGGAAGCCGCCTCGAGATTGACGCGGCCTCCGATAGCAGAACCGTCACGATGATCTCGGACACCGGCCTACGCACCAACCTCTTCGGCAAAGCCGTGCGAGGCGCCGGGCGAGGATCCGGAACCTACGTCTTCGAACCGCTGCCGCCCGGCACAAGCAGCATCAGCTGGGCCGGCGGATTCGAATTCGACCTGACGGCAATCGAGGAGAGGAGCGAACCTCCATGGACCTGATCGTCACCGACGCGGCCGGCATCCCGACTGGCTCATACGCCTCATGGACGCTTGACCTGGCATACGGGTCGGGGGAGAACGACTTCGACCTCCGATGCCCGGCACGTCTGCAGCCCGGATGCCGGTGGTGGGTCGACGGGACAGGCTGGGGCGGCATCGTCGACGACGTGCGGACCAGCGTCACTGGAGGCGAAGGCGAGCTGACCTACCACGGGCGCGACTGGCACGGCCTGCTCGCCTCGAAGATCCTCGAACCGGACAAGGGCAGGGACTACCTGACCATGAGCGGCACGATCGGCACGCTCCTGCGCACGGTGATCTCGCGAATCGGACTGCAAGGCCTCCTCACCGTCACCGAAACCAGTGCAAAAACGGCGAACTGGCAGGCCGAACGGTACACGGACGCATGGAGCGGACTTGCGAAGATGCTGCGCGGCTCCGGCCTGCGCCTTCGGTTCACCGCCACGCAGAACGGCATCCAGATCGACGCGCCGCCCATCACCGCGGCCGGAGACAGCATCGACTCCGACCTCATCGACTTCGACGCGACCCTCGCCTCGCATCCGATCAACCACCTGATCTGCCTCGGCAAGGGCGAACTCAAGGACAGGATCGTCGTCCACTGGTACGCCGACCAGAAAGGCACGCTCAGCCACACGCAGACCATCAAGGGGGCGGACGAGCGCACAAGCGTGTACGAGCTCAGCAACGCCGACGCCGCCGAACTCGAGACCAAAGGCAAGCAGAAGCTCCTGGAACTGCGCGACAGCGGCAGCATCGACGTGACCGTTGCGGACGGGCTCGACCTCGACGTGGGCGACACCGTGACCGGCCGCGACAACACCACCGGTCTGCAAGTCACCGCCGAAATCACCAAGAAGATCGTCAAGATTTCGGACGGCCTGCCGACCATCACCTACGAGGCGACCACCGCATCCACGGAATCGACCGGCGAGACCGGCGGCGGTGGATCAAGCTCCGGAGACGGCCACGCCTACTACGCCGGCGAAGGGCTTACACTCACCGGATGGACGTTCAGCGCCGACGTGACCACAAGCGACCTCGAAGCAGTGCGCAGGACCGCCACCGAGGCGAACAAGGCCGCAAGCGACGCAGCCGCCGAAATCGGAGGCGCCAGAGACCTCGCCACCCAGGCGGACGGCAAGGCCGACAAGGCTCAAACCACCGCGGATGCGGCGAACACGCTCGCAGCCCAGGCGAACGACACGGCACAGGAGCGGGTGAAGACCATCGCCGCCGGCACAGGCGTCACCGCCACCCGCGCCGGAAGCACGGTGACCCTGACCGCGCCGCACACGCTGCCCGCGCCCACCAGCCTCACCAGCATCGACCTCAACACGCTCAAAACCGGCTGGGGCGCCTACTGGGCGGGCGGCGGCAACACCTGCTCGCACAAGCCAAGCGGCGTCGGACACTTCGGCCTGATCGTGCAGCGCACCGCACTCGGCTGGACCACGCAGATCCTCACCGACCCGCAGACCGGGAAGATCTGGCGCCGCACCTATAACTTCAACAGCTGGAACGACTGGAAGGCGCTGGCCGACGACCGGGACGCGACCACGACGATCCACGGCCTCATGAGCAGCGGAGACAAGCAAAAGCTCGACAGCATCCAGGACGGAGCGAACGCCTACACTCTGCCCGTGGCCGCAACGGATACCATCGGCGGCGTCAAACCCGACGGTAAAACCATCACCATCGGCGAGGACGGCACCATCACCGCACAATCCAGCGCGACAGCGGCATCCTTCCTCGCCGCACACCCAATCGGCTCGCTCTACTGGTGCGTCGCCGGAGACCCCACCGACCAGGGCGGCACATGGAAGGAAATCCCCACCATCATCGGCGGACACGTCTGGCAAAGACTCGCCTGAAAGGACCACCAATGGCAAAAACCACGAACATCACCAAATACGCGTGCGACCGCTGCCACGACAGCGCATACCTCACCGACGGAGATCCGCGCACGTCGAGCGACTGGCACCAGATCAAACACACCACCGCGGACGGAGTGACGCAGGAGGCGCTCGTTTGCACCTCATGCCAGCAGGAATTCAAGAAACTCGCCGCCACGCAGGACGCGGCCTACACGGCATGGCTTACCGAGGGAAAGGACTGACATGACCACCACGCTCATCACAGGCAAGGGCGGCACACCGCACATCACCAGCGGCGACATGGGCGCCATGCAGGCCGGAATCATCGGCAACGGCAGCTACCTGCTGCAGGGCAGCGACGGCACTTTCCCCACGGTGACCATGCAGGATGCGAATCACGCGCTGATCCCCGTCCTCAACCTCGTGGTCGAAGGACGATACGCGCGAGTCACCGAGGCCGAGACCGCGACCATCGAAAGCGGCGTGAGCGGCCAGAACCGCAACGACCTCGTCTGCCTCAAATACACGCGGAACAATCAGAACATCGAGACCGCTGCCATCGCCGTACTCAAAGGCACGCCAAACACCGGAACGGCCGCCGACCCGACCGTCCCGTCGGGCAGCATCCACTCGGCCTCCGCCACGGCGTGGATCCCGATCTCCCGCATCCCGATCAGCGGGATCACGCCCGGCACGCCGGTCATGCTCATCAAACAGCTGCCTCCCATGTCGAAGCTGTGGGATTCCGTAACACTCACGAGACCAAACGCTAACTGGGACGTGAATTATCGCACCGCGTTTGTCGGCGGGATGTTGATCGTCGCGTTTCATGCCATCCGGCTCAACACGAGCTGGAATGCCGCGAAGGAGTGGGAGGTGTCCCAGCTTTTCACGCTTCCGGCTGGATTGGAGGCCGCGTTCGAGGTGCATTGCGCCGCGGTGTCCAATTCGAGCGTGGGGCTTCATGGCGTCGATGTGCAGACCGCTGGCAACGAGATCGCCCTTCGCTCGTCCGCGAAGATGACGATCGGCAAAGGCGGTTGGGTCGAGGGTTGCATCACGGTGCCGCTCTGACCATCGATTAGACGACCGGATAGCAGAGCGAGCCGACGCAACCCTGATTGCTGCCAGCGGCTCCCATGTTCGCGCATTGGATGATTCCGTCCGGCTTGACGATGAGCATTCTCGCCGTCTGCCCATTGGAAACGCACACCATCGCATTGAGCTCGACAGGCGGGCGCAGTTCGGCGGGCAGCACGTATTCGCATTGCACTGAATCCCAACTGCCATTACCGATATTGCCGGAATATCTGACGAGCATCATCATGCCGGTGTGGATGACCGTGAAGCCCTTCGCGTTGTACAGGGTTACGGAAAGCTATTGCAGTGCCGTCCAACAGCCGTGCGCCGTGGAGTAAGCGGATTTCGGGTCGCCTAGCATCTTCACCTTCCCGCCACGCTCGACAAGCAGGCTGAAGCCGCAGGACGGGAACTCGATGATGCTCATATCGGCGAGTGGGCGGAACGCTTCTGGGATGGTCTCATTCGCCGTCGAGTAGTTCTGCTGTCCACTGCCGTCGAACTTGACGTTGCCGTTGATCGTGACGATGCGTCCGACGCGACATAGAGTGAGTCTGCTGTTCGTGTATGGAGGTTTCCATGGCTGGGTTACGGAAAGCTATTCGGTCGGCCATGCGCCTTGCCACAGGTAATGGTGGCCGACAGTCAACGTTCCGAACACGCTGATTCGCCCATCGGGATGAATCAGCGCTGATGCAACGTCACCACCATGACTGACTGAAGTCATGATTGCGTCAAACGATGATGGTCTGAATCCATTCGCAATGGTCTCATTAGCGGTCACATTGTAAAGATTCTTCGATGTGGATTTTGGAGATGAGCTAACTGTCGCGATCACAAGCCCATTGCGTTTTTGCAATCGCAGGACATCGCCAAAAAACGGGAAAGGCTGCCATTCAAGGGTTACGGAATCCCTTACCGCATGATTGCCTTCTCCCACAGCTTCTGCGCGTCCTTGAGCACTGTCACGTCCGGCCGCAGGTAATAGCGGGCCGTGGTCTCGATGCTCGAATGACCCAGGGCACGGCTCACCACCGCCACGTCCACGCCGGCGGCAAGGGCGCTTGTGGCCCATGAATGGCGCAGATTCTCCCTAGGCACGAACGGCAGATGCTGCTCGCGGCACCATCGTCGGTACCGACGGTCGACCTGCCCTGGGTTCAACCCGCCGACAAGCCGCCCGTCACCGCGTCCGCGAATCTGGCGCAGCCGAATGATCGCGAACCTGGGAAGCACAACATCACGCGCCGACAGATCGGTCTTCGGCTCGACAACGACCTCGTGGCCGGATACCCATTGCACACCGCGACGGATCCGTACCAGTCCACTGCGCAGGTCGATGTCCGACCATTCGAGACCGAGCGCCTCCTCCGGCCTGAGCCCCAGCGTTACACTGCAGATGAGCCATGCCTCGAGCTCATGTCCCCAGAAGCCGCGCAGCAGTGCAGAGATCTGCCGTGCGTCGAGCACGCGTGGCTGGTGATCCGTCCTCTTCGGTCCCCTGACGCGCGTGGTCACATCCACACTGCTCACGCCCCACCTGAATGCCTTGCGGAGCATCGCCCGGAGAACGCCCCATGCCTTGCGCGCCGCGCCGCGCGGCATGCCGGCCATCCACGTCTCGATCATGTCGGCAGTGATTGAATCGATCTCAAGCCCGCCAAAAGCGTCCACGATATGGCATCGCCACGCGCTCTCATATCCGACCATGGTGCATTCCCTCAGATTCGCGCACGACGGAAGCCACACCTCGTCATGGAAAACGGACAACAGCATCTTTTAACCTCCAAATCCCACACGCCACAGCGGCCTGTCCGCAATGGTCGGCGTGTGGGATTCCACAGTAGAAAGGCCTGTGATGCAACTGCTCGATCAGATCGTCGCATGGCTCGTGCCCGCCATGTGCGGCGGTGCGGTCACGCTCGCCGCGGTGGTGTGGAGGTACGGGCGTGCGATGATCCACGGCCTGCGTGTCCTGCTCCGTGCGGAGATCATCCGGATCCATCGCGAATACGTGCAGTCCGGCCGACCGATACCCGTCGAGGTGATGGACGAGGCCGACGACGCGTACGACGCGTACAGCGCGCTCGGCGGCAACGGGACGGGAACGAAGATGCACGACGAGATCATGGCCGCGCACAACGGCCCGAGAAAGGAGAAGCCATGACATTGGTCCATTTCCACTTGACGGACGCGGAGGGCTCCGGCCTTTCCGGCAGCGTGAGCCTCGTGCCCACAAGACGTGTGACGGTGCGTGACGCGATCCGCCTGCCGGTCGCGCAGACGGTGAGGCTCGATGCCGGCGAGGCCGTTGCGGAGGTGATGCCCTCGACCACCTAGTGGGTGTGGAGGGTGAGCGAGCTGGTGGCTGCCGGCGCCACCCGCTACGTGGAGGTGCCCGATTCCGTCCAGACGGTCGAGTACGCCGGGCTGGTGGACGTGGATCCCGCCACGCTCGATCCGAGCTCGGAGACGGTGGCGGCGTGGGAGACTGTGACCCGAGCCGCACAGTCCGCTCTGGATCAGATAGAGTCGATCGACGACAAGGTGTCCCGCGCGGAACGGTCCGCGCAGGCGGCGAAGGCCAGCGAAGGAGTGGCCGGGCAGGAGAGCGCGAAGGCGTCCGACGCGGCCGCGAAGGCACTCGCGTCGCAGATGGCGGCGGCATCCAGCGCCAGTCTCGCGCACGAAGCCGAGACCACGGCGCAGGGGCTGATCGGCGAGGCGCGGTCGATCGCCGCGCAGATCACCGACAAGGCCGCGCAGGCCAAGAGTGATGCGGCCACCGCCGACACCGCAGCCAAGACCGCTGGCGACAAGGCCACGCAGGCCATCGACGCCCAAAGCAAGGCCGAAGCGGCAAGGCAGGCCGCGGAGACGGCCATGAGGGCCGCGACCGAGCAGGCTACTGCGGCTGGTGAGAGCGCCAGTGCGGCGAATGCAAGTGAGACCGCTGCCGCGAAGTCGGCCGAGAGCGCGGCGCAGTCGCAGTCGGCTGCGGCGGCATCCGAATCAAATGCCGCCCGATCCGCTCAATCCGCGTCCGGCTCGGCCGACAAGGCGCAGGCCAGCGAGACCGCCGCCGATGCCAGCGCGGCAAGCGCGAAGACGGATGCCCAGGCGGCTAGTGGGTCTGCACGGGAAGCCGGCGGTAAGGCAGCCGGGGCCGCGGCCAGTGCGGCCAACGCGAAGGCGTCCGAATCGGCCGCGCAGGCCTCGCAGACAGCCGCCGCCAAATCCGCCGCGCAGGCCGCCGATAGCGCCGCCGCCGTCCCCAAGTGGATCCAGTGCACGAACGCCGCCGACGCCGCCGCCAAAAGCGCCGCCGACCCGAGCGGATTCTACTGGTGGCCGAGGGAGGCATCGGCATGAGCGGCGTCAATATCAGGGGAAGGGAGGTGGGCGGAGCGTGCCGTGCGGGCCGCATGATAGGACTCTCGCATTCCGGCACGCGCCTCGTACTGCCCAATCCCGCTGACAATCTCATCGTCAACGGCGGGTTCGAGCAGGGGCTGACGGGATGGACGGCGATAGGCGACGGCTCTGTCGTCACATCATCATCGGCAAATTCTGCCGTCCACGATCCGCATGGCGGACTCGCATGGTATATGAGCCGCAGCAATGACGGCGGGGTGTCGCAGACCGTGGCCGTCAGCCCCGGCTCACGCTACCGCCTCGACTTCTGGCATGCCGTCGGAGATGGAGGCTCATGGCGCACAGCCACGGCGACGATCACGGCCGGAGACGCGGTGGTGGCATCAGCCAAAACGCCAATCAGGGCTGATACGCAATGGCATGAAGTCACTCTCGGCTTCACCGCGCCCAAGGACTGCACGGCCGTTACCGTCACGATCACGGAAAACACATGGCTGAGGGTCGATGACGTGAGCCTTGTAGAAATCATCTAAGGAGGAATCATGGCGGAACAGCTTCGGGGGGGGGGGTATGCCTCCACGGGCTTGAAGTCGCGGGAGCCTACCATGCCGGGAAAAAGATAGGACTCGGCAAGGCGGGGAGCCTGCTGTTGCCCGCGCTCGGCAGGAACCTCATCACCAACGGAGACTTCGAGACAGGCGACCTGACCGGGTGGACTCGTACGGGAGACATCACGATGCAGACACGCGAAAACTCCAACAATGTCGTCGAGCCGCACGGCGGAAACTATTGGGTAATGATGGGGAATGTCGGCTCTGTCCTGCAATCGTCTTTCTTCCATGTCAAGCTCGGCAGCACGCTTGAAATCTCCCTATGGAAGGCCGAAGCGTGGGAAATACGTAAGCACACCGTATCCATGGTGTTCACAGACGGCACCAGCGTGGACATCCTCGATTTGCCTGCCATCGACCGCAAATACCTCTACCAGTGGCTCCACTTCACGACCTCATGGGCCGTGCCCGAAAACACCACCAGCGCCGCACTGCGCATCAGAAACACCGCATACGGCTACGGGCGCTTCGACGACATCAGCGTTCGGCAGATCATCTAAGGAGACAATAATGACCGATTATCCGCTTCGGGGGGGGGTATGCGTCAATGGCCTGCCGGTCGCCGGAATCTGCCATGCCGGCCGGCGCATCGGCCTGACACGCGACGGCGCACTGCTCGTGCCCAGCGGCAAGAACCTGCTCCGCTGGTCGGAGATGACGGCCTTCGACGGACTGGTCAAGACCGCTGTGACCGACGACGGCGGCCTGCACGTGAAGGTGAAAGCCGGCCTGCACTGCTGGCGCGGGATCTCATGGGACATCGCCTGCGCCGACATCGGCGTGAGCCCCGGCGACACGCTCACCGCAAGCCTCGCGGACGACGAGCAGCTGGGTGGAGGGATGCTGCTGAACCTCAAGTTCCTCACCAACTCCTACGGCAGCTACGCGGAGCAGCAGAACTTCGGCTGGGGTAACATCTCCACCTTTACCGTCCCGGAGAAGACCATCGTCATCCAGTTCACGGTCATGGCCACAACAGACATCTCGGCCGACCTGTCCAAGACCATCCACCCGCAATTGGAGCGCGGGTCGGCCCGCACCTGCTGGGAGCCGCCCGAAAACCTGCGGGGGGGGGCGTCCTAAAAGACCTTAACCTGTGCGGCATGTGGCCGTCCGCGACACCGGAATGGATGCGGCTGGACGCTTGGCAGGGAGGCGGGCACACGGCCCACATCAAACGGTCCACGACCCGGAGCACGTGGGTGTCCATCGACACGGCGAAGGTCACGCTCCCGGCCGGCGTGTACGGCATCCGCTGCGACGGCCTGGTATCCGGCATCGCCTGCGAATTCCGCGACGCCGGGGCGGACCGCAATCTCGGATACATCTCCGACGCCTGGAAGACCCTCACCGTGACGGAGCCGACGACGGTGACCCCACGATTGGTCATCAGTCCGAATTGGACCGGCGAGGCCACAGTCACGCCAGCCATCCTGGAAGGCGATTGGTGGGGGGGGGTGAGCCTCTAGGCCTGGAGAACCTGTGGCCGCAAGCCGACCAGGCGAAGCGGACAGATCTCTATACGATCACGCAGACGGACGGCCTGCTCACCATCGAGATCGACAGGGACATGACCAAAGCCGACGGATGGGCTGGGGTGAGCGTTGGAAAGATCCGGCTCGACGAGCCGACATGGGTCGCATGGACGCCAGAAAGCGACACCGGCACCGAAAGCGCAATGTCGGATTTCACAGACCATGTGAAATACGCGATCAATCCCACCAACGCCATGCCGAGACTGATGCCCGCGGGGGAGTACGACATGTGCGTCTCGCTCCGCCTCGCCCAGGCCGGCGCATACGCGTGCCGTCCGCACGTATACAGGATCCCTGTCTGACGCATTCCATTTTTCCAACAAACCGCAAGGCCATCTCTTTGGAGGTGGCCTTTTCTATTGCCCCGAATCGGGGCGGGAAGGAGAGGAATTTGAACATCCTCAACAAAGGCAAGCCGGCACATAGGCACGCGCGCATCCCGCGCAGGATCCGCACGCCGCTGGCCGCGCTGGCGGTGGCCGTCTGCATGGCGGCAGCACCCGCGGCCAGCGCGAACATGAACGTCATCGACGTGTCCGGTTGGCAGTCGGCCGACATCACGCGCGTGGTGGACGCGGACGCCGCGATCGTGAAGATCACCGAGGGTTCGTGGTACGCGAACCCGTCCTGGCGCAGCCAGACCGATTGGGCGCGTCAGACCGGCAAGGCCTGCGGCGGCTACCATTACGCCGACGGCGGCAACGTCACGGCGGAGGTCAATCATTATCTCAGCCAGTTCAACGGCCATGTGGGCCAGTGCGTGCTCGCGTTGGACTGGGAATCCAACGGGAACGCGGCGTGGGGCAACGGCGACTGGGTGCGCCAGTGGGTCAACCAGGTGTATGCACGCACCAAGGTCTGGCCGATCGTGTATGTGCAGGATTCCGCCGTCTCGCAGATCCCGTCCGACGTGCGCTCCCACTGCATGCTGTGGAAGGCGCAGTACGCGAACATGAACGCGACCGGCTGGCAGTCCACGCCATGGAACGCGGGCAGCAGGGGAGAGGGCATGGTCCAGTACGCCTCGACCGGCTACCTCAACGGCGTCGGTCCGCTCGACCTGAACCTGTTCTTCGGCGAACGCGACGCCTGGCAGAGGATCGCCAACGGCGACAGGGGCAAGACCGGGACCGAAGTGAGGCATGATCCGGTGAAGCCGCAGGTCACCGCCGCACCGGACTACGACGCCATGGCCACCAGGGTCATCCGAGGCGACTTCGGCAACGACCCGCAGCGCAGACAGGCGCTGGGCGGAGCCTACACGTCGGTGATGGCCATCGTCAACCGGCGTCTGGGCGGCGGAACCGCCTCGACCGGCGCGAACTGCGGCGGCGTGTGCGTGACGGTCCGCGCCGGAGACACGCTCGGTTCCATCGCCGCCCGCAACGGCGGCACCTGGAGCCAGTGGACCGGCTACCGCAGCGGCAATCCGGACCTCATCTACGCGGGCGAGACCGTATGTCGACGGGCAGCCGGCTCCTCGACCGCCATCGCCTCCGCAGCCGGAGGCCATGTGGTGCGCTCGGGCGAGAGCCTGTGGGCCATCTACGGCCCGTCGGGATGGCAGGCGGCCGCGCAACGCAACGGCCTCAGCTACCCCTACGTCATCCACCCCGGCCAGGTGCTCCGCTGATAAAACACTCCCGCAACGCAAACGTTGCGGGAGCCATATCTACAACACTTGGAAAGGATCAAGATGGACATCTCCAACGCAACGGCGCTCGCGTCCGCGATCGTCGCACTCGTCGCAGTGGTGGGCGTCTCGCAGGCCGTGTACGTGCTGGTCAATCAGGCATTCGGCGGCAAGCTCAGCAAGGATCGGATCTCTGACTAAGAGTCCATATATAGCCATATAGCCCCTTCCGTGGTATTCGCTCCATGGAAGGGGCTTTTTCTTCATTCCGCATACAAACCGCATACAAAGACCGTCACGTTGCGTTCCATACAGTCATAACCAATCACAACTTGCAGGATGGCAAAAGCGTTGAAATACCAATGTTTCCCAATCTCTAAACATTCTGTCAAACCAAACCTAAAAACCACCAGATATAACAGAATGTCGCAGGTTCAAATCCTGTCAGCCCGACAACGAAAGTAATGTCCTCCGCAATCGGATAGATTGCGGAGGACATTTAGTTATATACGCGATCGCATCAGTCCTGAATGACGGTGCCGACAATGCCGGAGACGATGGCCATAATCAGCGATCCGATTACGGACCACCAGAATCCATCGATGGTTACTCCCACGTCGAACAGGCTTATGGCCAGCCAAGACGCAAGCTCCATGAACAGCCAGTTGATGATTAACGCGATTAGTCCGAACGAGAGAATCGAAAATGGCAATGCGATGGTGTGCACGATCGGTTTGATCGACGCGTTGATCAACGCAAGGAACAACGCGAACGCGCCGATGCCGAGAATGGGTGGTTCGCCAACGGCGTGCATGCCGGGAAGCAGTGTGACCATGACCCCGGCCGCAATGGTCAAAACCAACCAACGTGAAATGAAATGCTCCATGACAGCATCGTATTACATTGCGTTGTCTTATGAAAAAGGAATGTATTTGTGGAACATGCCAGGAAGACGACCTATGCGAGACGGGCGCGGCGTTTTCCACATGGTTTGGTTACCATGAACCATATGGAAGCACTTCATGAGAACCTGTGGCCGGCACCGTATGCCGGCAAACCGTTGAACGCCACTGTGGTGGTACCGGGCAGCAAATCACTGTCGAACCGTTATCTCATTCTCGCGGCGCTCGGACATCGACCCGTGCGATTGGTCGGTCTATTGCGTTCACGTGACACCGAGTTGATGATGGACGCGTTGCGCGCGTTGGGAGTGCGCTGCGAAATCGACGAGCAGGTTGACACCACGGTTACAGTGGTGCCGCCGTCCGACGGCCGGTTCCACGGTGGTACGAAGGTGTTCTGCGGTCTTGCGGGAACGGTGATGCGCTTTGTGCCCGGTCTTGCCATGTTCGCGGACGGTCCTGTGGCTTTCGACGGTGACGAGCAGGCGTACGCGCGTCCGATGAAGCCGGTGTTGGACGGTCTTGAACAGTTGGGGGCATGTATCGAATACCACGGCGAGGAAGGTCGACTGCCATTTACAATCACTCCACCTCAAACGGTGAGCCAGTGCGCTGAGCCGAGCGTGGTCAGCATTGATTCTTCGGGATCCTCGCAGTTCATTTCAGGACTATTGCTCATCGGCTCTCGAGTGCCAGGCGGTTTGGAACTGCATCACACGGGGGAGAAGACGCCGAGTTTGCCGCATATTCGCATGACCGTGGCCGATCTGCATGGTTCCGGCGTGCGTGTCAACGCAGACGAACACGCTCGCGTGTGGACCGTGCAGCCGGGAGCCGTGCAGTTGCCCGAAACTGTGACGGTCGAACCTGACCTGTCGAATGCCGCCCCGTTCCTTGGCGCAGCGCTCATCGCCGGAGGAACCGTGCGTGTACCTCATTGGCCGGAATCCACTACGCAACCCGGAGGCATGCTTCCGGGATATTTGGAACGTATGGGAGCCGAGATCAGCTTCCCGGTGATTGACGACGTCCGGTACTGCGAAGTGACCGGCAACGGTCATGTCAGCGGCCTAGGTGATTTCGACTTGACGGCGGCAGGTGAGATCGCGCCGTCGCTTGCAGCGATTCTGGTTTTTGCGGACAAGCCTACCCGCATGATCGGCATCGGTCATTTACGAGGGCATGAGACGAACCGTCTGGAGGCTTTGGCCAACGAGATTACGCGCGTTGGGGGAGCTGCCCACGAACTGCCCGATGGATTGGAGATAACCCCTGTGTCGGCGAATCGTCTTAGACCATCCGTGATGGAGACTTATGCCGATCATCGTATGGCCACATTCGCGGCGATGCTTGGCCTACGCATCAAAGGCATCCAAGTGAAGAACGTCGCCACGACGGCGAAAACCCTACCGAATTTCGTGGATCTGTGGAATGACATGCTTGTTTGACGGATATGCAAAAGTGACGTCGGGGGACGTTCGGTCCGTCTGACGAGAGCGGACTTGTTTCCGTAACATAGCGGAAGGGGCTTTCCACAAGAATAGTTTGTGGAAAGCCCCTTCCGCTATGCGTCAAGCCTGCGGGCTCACTCCCATTCGATGGTTGCCGGCGGCTTGGAAGTGCAGTCAAGCACCACGCGGTTGATCTGACGGCATTCGTTGGTAATACGCGTCGAGATGGTGGCGAGCACGTCGTACGGGATACGCGACCAGTCGGCGGTCATGGCGTCTTCGGACGACACCGGACGCAACACGATCGGCGAGCCGTAGGTGCGTTCGTCACCCTGCACGCCCACGGAATGCACGTCGGCAAGCAGCACGACCGGGCACTGCCAGATGTCGCGGTCGAGGCCGGCCTTGGAAAGCTCCTCACGTGCGATGGCATCAGCTTCGCGCAACAGGTCAAGACGTTCCTTGGTGATTTCGCCGATGATGCGGATGCCGAGACCCGGACCCGGGAATGGCTGACGCCAGACAATCTCATCCGGCAGACCGAGTTCGGTGCCAATGGCGCGCACCTCATCCTTGAACAGGGTGCGCAGCGGCTCGATGAGCTGGAATTTGATGTCCTTCGGCAGGCCGCCCACATTGTGGTGCGATTTGATGTTGGCCGCGCCATCGCCGCAGCCGGACTCTACGACGTCCGGATACAGCGTGCCCTGCACGAGGAATTTGACTTCCTTGCCGGAGGCACCGGCCTCTTCGATGACCTGACGCTGCGCCTTCTCAAAAGTGCGGATGAACTTCTCTCCGATGATCTTGCGCTTCTTCTCCGGCTCGCTCACGCCCTTCAACGCGGTGAGGAAGTCTTCGGAGGCGTCCACGGCGATGAGCTTGATGCCGGTGGCCTTGACGAAATCATGCTTGACCTGCTCGGCCTCGCCCTTGCGCAGCAGGCCGTGGTCCACGAATACGCAGGTCAGCTGATCGCCGATGGCCTTGTGCACCAGCGCGGCGGCGACGGCGGAATCGACACCGCCGGACAGGCCACAGATCACCTGTGCGTCGCCGACCTTCTCGCGGATCTTCGTCACCTGGTCGTCGATGATGTTGGATGCGTTCCAGTTGTCACCAAGGCCGGCGCATTTGTGCAGGAAGTTCTCGATGAGCTTCTGGCCCATCGGAGTGTGCTTGACTTCCGGATGCCACTGCACGCCGTACAGTTTGCGGGACTCGTCCTGCATGGCGGCGACCGGTGCGCCTTCGGTGTGGGCGAGCACTTCGAAGCCTTCCGGCGCGGTCTTGACGGCCACGCCATGGCTCATCCACGTGCTTTGCTCTGCGGGAGAGCCGTCGAGCAGACCCTCCGCCTTGTCAATGGTGGTTTCCGTTTTGCCGTATTCGCCCAGGGCGGCCTTGTCGACATCCGCGCCCAACGCGTATGCCATGGCTTGGAAGCCGTAGCAGATGCCGAGCACCGGAACGCCCGCGTCGAACAGCTTCTTGTCGACGCGCGGAGCGCCCGGTTCGAACACGGAAGCGGGGCCACCGGACAGGATGATGGCCTGCGGATCCTTGGCCAGCATCTCATCGACCGGCATGGAATGCGGCACGAGCTCCGAATAAACATTGGCCTCACGCACGCGACGTGCGATCAGCTGGGCGTACTGGGCTCCGAAATCGACAACGAGCACAGGACCTGCAGCCATAACACTCTCCCTTTAATATGAGGTATCAAGAAACGGACAATACTAACTGCTCTATTGTGACGTTGCAAGGAGACATTGGAAACACGTGAACGGAGAATGAACGAATCTCACAATTGCTTACTCCCACCTACTCAACACGCCGCGTGTGTATCTAGGGAAACGAACGTGGGAAACATATGTTAACCGACTAAAAACGTTGATTTTGAGCCGTTTTTCAATCTTTTTGATAGAGTGTGAAGTACGCACAAAAAACCCGATAAAAGCACACATTTGCGTACAGAAAAATAACAATTGAACACACAG
>OHFD01000141.1_pt1 | contig 27252 bp, 17 predicted proteins | sample 1567451 | NCBI WGS metagenome assembly OHFD01 (sample SAMEA3879588, study PRJEB24766) | human gut metagenome | biome: human-associated habitat; feature: feces | place: USA | collected 1985/1987 | reverse complement strand
TGCGGAGGCGACCAAAGGGCATGAAAACAGACGAATGTCTGCGGTCGCCCTTTGGAAACCTTCGGCGCCGCCACTTTTGGGGTTAATCCATCTTGACGACAACCGAAGCGTTAGTTGGCGGAAACCGAATTGTCCCCCATCTGCGCCACAATCCTTTCCACATGCCGCCGCGCCTGATTCGCAAACTGCTCCGCCTGCTCCGGGGACTGCGGCGCGTCGCCCATCAGCCCCACAAATTGGCTGACCTTCAAGCCCAACGCTTCCTGCATCACTGCGTCCGAACCCTGCGGCGCAACAAGGTAGTAGCACAGGAGCGAATCCTCCTGCCCCATGCGGTGCGCGCGGTCCTCCGCCTGTGAATGCACTGCCGGCGACCAGTCCAGTTCGCCAAAGACCACGCACGTCGCGCGCTGGAGATTGAGACCGCTTGCCGCGCGCAGGCTGATGCACAGCACGTCCGTCCGCCCGGATTGGAAGCGGTCAACCGCGTTCATTTTCGCCAGCGTCGTCTCCCGCCCGGTGATGAACCCCGGCGAAAACGCCTTCAATTCCTGCTTGTAGATGTCCATCACCTGATGGTGGTGTGCAAACAGCAGCACTTTTTCGCCGCCGTCCAGCAGCGCGCGCACAAATTGGCACACATACGGCGCTTTCGCCACGCCCGTGGCCTGCCGCGCGTGCTGGCTGATGGATTCCTCCAGCATCGCCCGCTCCTGCGCAGAAAGCTGGTCGTCCTGTTTCCAGCGCAGCACGTCGCGCATCACGGGCGCCATCAGCTGGGCGTATACCTTGTCGTTCCAGTCCAGCTCCTGCACCAGGCGGCGCTTCGGCGGCAGCTCGCGCAGCACTTCCTGCTTCGTCCGGCGGAGCATCAGCCCCTCCCGCCGCAGGTACGCGCCGAGCAAATCGGGTTTCAGCACAAGCTGATTGCCGTAGCCGCTGCACCACTCGCGCGAAAACGACTCCCAGTCGCCTAAGAAGTGGTAGTCGAGAATGTTGATGACGTTCCAGATTTCGCCGCCGCGGTTGTAAATCGGCGTGCCGGACAGCCCGATAACGCGCTCGCAGCTTTCCGACAGCAGCGACGCGGCGGAGTACTTTTCCGTCCCCGCGTGGCGCAGCTCCTGGATTTCGTCGAAGATGACCGAGCGAAAAGGCAGCGTCGGCAGCACGCTCTTCCATCCGCGCAGAAGCAGATAGTGCATGATGTACACGTCCGCTTCCGGCAGGTCGTAGGGCTTCAGCCCGCGGATCGTGTGTACGCGCGGCGCTTTGCCGTCCACCCGCAGGAAACGCAGCGTTTCCTCCTGCCAGTTGCGGGTCAGGTGCGCGGGCGGAATCACCAGCGCGGGCAATGAACCGGTGGAGGATAGAAACGCCAGCGCCTGCACCGTCTTGCCTAAGCCCATTTCGTCCGCCAGCAGGCATCGGTCGTGGCTGCACAGGTACGACAGCCCCTCCTCCTGAAATGGGCGGAGCGTCCCCAGAAACGCGCCGTCGGGCGGGGTCATGCGCACGGGCATGGTCGATAACTTTGCCTGACGAACCGCGTATTCCCGCGCGCCCGTGACCGCCTTTTCCCACAACGCGCGGTCGCTTGCCTTGATTTCCAGCGGGAAGCGCATCATCAGCCAGCAGAGGTCGCCCACCGCCCGCCGGTGCGCCGTGAACCGCGCTTCGCCGCGCCGGCTGCCCGCGCTGCCCGGAAACAGCCGCTTGCACACCTCCGTCACCGACGGGTCGCCCTTCACCACCCAGCACTTGCTGCGGCGGTTGTAGCTCAGCGTTCCCAGCGGTGTGCCGGAGGGCGGGTACGGGCGCAGGTACGGCGGTAGCAGTTCCGCTTCTTCTTCATTCATAGTGCAATTCCCCACAGCCGGTTCAGGCATACGCACGAAATCGGCTTTCCGTGAATTCGATTGGGTACGGCGACTGTCCGCTCAGTCACGAGAATTAAACTGCTGATTTGCCCGCACGCGGCGTAGCGGGTCAGCTGCATCACAATGCGCTTGCGGTCAGGCTGCCCGCGCTTGATTTCGATGCCGATGCCGCCGGGGCAAAGCAAGTCGATGCGGCAGCGCGGCGCGAGCGAGACTTCGTGCGCGCAGGGGATGCCTGATTCCACCAGCGCGGCGCGCACGAGGTCGTGCAGGTCGTATTCGCCTTGCTGGATGGGGGCGCGGATGCCGCGCAATGCGTGGAGGATTTCTGCGAGAGAATCCGCCGCCGTGTTTGTTGATGTATCCATTAGTAGAGACCCGCCATCGCCTGTGTCAGCTGCCCCATCGCGGACGCAACTTCCGCCGTTGTCGGGGCGGGGAGGGAGATGACGTATTCCAGATTCGTGATGGCGGACTGAATCGCGGAGTAGCGCTGCGCGTCGTTTACAATGTCCATGCTCTGCAATTGCGCGTAGGCTTGCGAAAGCAGAATCTTCGCATCGGGAATCAGCGTGTTCTCCACCATCGTGTTGCTGCCGGAGCTGGATGCGCTCGTGTGGTACGGGCAGGTGCCGCTTGCGCCCAAGACCGCGTAGCTGCCGAGGTACTCAATCAGCACATCCTCATATTCCGTGCCGATGAAGGATGCCAGCGGGTGTCCCGACGGAATCGTCAGCACGCCGCGTGTGACCGTGTCCGGGCAGTAGGGGGAGGCGAGCAAGCCGCTGACGGAGCAAATCGTCTGCGTCGTGTGCATCTGGCAGGAAACCGTCGGTTCTGTGCCGGCTTTCCAGTAGTCCGTCACGACCCCGTAGCCCATCGCGTCGCTGCGGCAAGCGTCGGTGGCAAGCTGCCCCGATACCGCGCATGTCGTCACCTTCACCAAGCCGTAGTCGCTGGCGCTGCCCTCCAGAATGTCGCGGTTGGACAGCCCCTGATGAATCTTGCTCATGTAGCTCTGCCACAGCGGGGCGGCGGAGCGGGAGCCGGTGGATTTCGACGACAGCGCCTTGTAGTTGTCGTGCCCAACCCACAGGGCGGAGGAGTAGTAGCCCGTCATGCCAGCGAAGAAAACGCCCTTCTGGTCGGAGTTCGTGCCAGTTTTGCCCGCGACGGTCTGCCCCTTGATTTTCGCGTTTGTGCCCGTGCCGGAGGAAACCGCCTGCTTGAGCATGTCCACGACCATGTACGCCGTGGATTCGCTGAACACGCGGTGACGCTCCTGCTGCTGGTGGCCGTCCCAGATGACTTTGCCCGTGCTGTCGGAAATGCCGAGGACGGAGATGGGCTGCTGATACACGCCGCCGTTCGCCAGCACGCCGAAGGCAACCGCCATCTGCATGGGCGTGATGCCGCTGGAGCCGAGGGACAAGCCGAACGGCGTTGCGTCAATGTGCGCATCGTCAATGCCCATCGCGTGCAGGAAGGCAACGGAATTGTCCACGCCCACGAGGGTCATCAGCGCCTGTGCGGCAGCGGTGTTGTGGCTGTTGACGAGCGCCTTGCGCAGCGTCTCCGGGCCGGCGTAGGAGCTGCCGCCGTAGTTGCGCGGCCATGAATCCTGTCCGTTTGACCCGCGCCAGCCGGAAATCGGCAGCGGCATGTTCATCACGATGCTCGCGGGGGATGCGCCAAGCTCAATCGCAGGTGCATACACGGCAATCGGCTTGATGGACGAGCCGACGGGCATGGTCATATCCACCGCACGGTTGAAGGTTTTCATGGCGGTCGGGCGCGTGCGGCTGCCGACAATGGCTTTGATTTCGCCCGTGTGGTAGTCCACAACGACGGCGGCGGCCTGCGGCTCAACCGTTTCGTCGTATGTGCCGTCGGAATTGCGCGTGCGGTAGACCTTGTCCGCCGGGTCGCGCAGGGAAGGGTAGTTCGTCCAGTTTTCCAGCGTATCCTCGACGGTGGACTGAATGGAGGTGTCGATGGCGAGCTGGACGTGGTAGCCGCCGGTGCGCAGCTTGTTTTCCATGGCGTTGCGGTTGGCGGAGGTGTCCTCAAGGTTGTTCAGCTGCAGCAGAATGTCGATGACCTCATCCACCGCGTATTCGACGTAGTGCGCGTAGGCGTACATGCCGGTGGATGTGTTCGGGTCTTTCTCCAGCACATGCGCGGTCGCCGGGTCAAGCGCCTCCTGATACTGCTCATAGGTGATGTACTGGTTTTCGTACATGCAGCGCAGGACGTAGTTGGTGCGGTCGTTGGTGATGGCGGGGTAATCCACGCCCTCCTTCTGCCGCGTGTAGAAATTCCGGCGCGGATTGTAGTAGTAGGGCGAGTTGCATGTGCCCGCCAGCATGGCGCATTCGCGGAGCGTCAGTTCGCCCAGCGATTTGCCGAAATACCCCTGCGCGGCGGTGTACACGCCGTAGTAGTTTTCGCCGAGGTAGATGGTGTTCAGGTAGCTTTCGAGAATCTGATCCTTTGTGTAGCGCGTTTCCAGCTGCATGGCGAGGTACGCTTCCTGAATTTTGCGCTTGTAGCTCTGCTCGGAGGAAAGGAGCGTGTTCTTAATCAGCTGCTGGGTGATGGTCGAGCCGCCCTGCGTGGAGGAGGAGGACAGGTTCGACACGAACGCGCCGATAATGCGCTTGATGTCCACGCCGTTGTGCGTGTAGAAGCGCGCGTCCTCCACGGCGATAAAAGCGTGCTGGAGGTATGTCGGCATGGCCTGAATCGACACTATGACGCGGTTCTCCGAGCCTTTGTATTCGGTGATGAGGTTGCCGTTGGCGTCGTAGATGAAGGAGGTCTGCGCCTGATCGTCAATCGCGGCGAGGTCAAGCGTCGGGGCAGTTTCCATGTACCCTTTCGCAATGCCGACCACCGCGCCGACTGCCGCCAGCCCTGCCACCAGCACCAGCACCGCGAAAATGCGGATGACGTTGACGGCAATCGACAGCACGAAGTTCGGCTTCTTCATCTCCGGCTTGAAAATGGAGTGCTTGTAGACCTTTTCCTCCTCCGGCAGCGCTTCGCTATCATCCGCCGAAGCGTTCCAGAAGTCCTCGTGCGCGAACATGTCCGCCTGCCCCGCAACTTCCACGGGGTCGTCGTCGTCCGCCCAGTTCGGGTCGTACTCGTCAGGATCATCGCCCTGCGGGTCGTCGGGATGACCGTCCTGATAGGCAAAATCGTCGTTTTCCGGCACAAAGTCCGGGAAATCGTTGCGTTTCTTCACTGCTTCAGCCCCTTTGCGCCGTCAGCGGCATGATGCGCGCCTCGGCGGAATATGAAGGAATGCGGAATGCTATTTTCGGATTCGCCTGCGCCATCTGCTCGCGCCTTGGCGCATTTTCATTCGAAAATAGCATAACCCGCAGAGCATACAGAATTACATCCTATATTATAGCACATATTCGCGCATCCTGCAATGGCAGGCGACGAAAGGAGGATGCACCATGCCCCAGACAAACAACGAATCAGAAGCGAAAATTCCTGCAAAGCGGCGAAAATCTCCCCGGCGGCGGTGGAAACGCGCGCTGCTGCTGCTTGTGCTGATGACGCTGCTGATTCTCCGCGTCGAGCGCAACGTGACCGACGTCGTGCTGACGCTCTCGCAGGCGACGGCGCGGTCGCTGGCGATTCAGGCGCTCAACGAGGCAGCGTCGGAGATGCTCGGACTCGGCGTGCATTACGCCGACCTGATGACCGTCGAGAAGGACGAACAAGGGCAAGTGCGCCTGATTCAGGCGAATACCCCGGAGATGAACCGTCTGGCGGCGCAGGCGTCCCTGCTTGCGCAGGAGAGATTGACCGCCATGGGGCAGAAAACCGTCGTCGTGCCGCTGGGCAGTGCCGTCGGGCTGACGCTGCTGGCGGGCGCTGGGCCGGGCATCGCCGTGCAGATTCTGCCTGTCGGCTCGGTGCAGGCGGCGTTCAGCACCGATTTCACCACCGCTGGCATCAACCAGACACGCCACCGCATTTCCCTCGTCCTGACTGCGAACGTGCAAATCGTCATTCCGACCGGCGCGAAAAACGTGCAGGCCAGCACGCAGATGGCGATGGCGGAAAGCATCATCGTCGGGCAAGTGCCGGATTCCTTCGCCGAGGGCGGCAGCGACAACAGCATCATCGACCTTGCGCCGTGAGGGGGAATGGGGTATAATAGAACGGAAATCCCGCTGATTTCAGCAGAAAGAAGCATTACCATGCGCGTTCTCGACATTGACCTCGACTTTTTCCTCGCCGACTGCTGCCCTCTTGCCGAATTAGGACACCGCCCGTCCCTCCCCGGACATGAGCCGTGGGAAGCATCCGCCGTCCGCGCATTCCTCGAAACCCAGTGCGGCCTGTCCCGCACCGCCCCCAAGCCAGGGCGCATTTTCGAGACGCACGACGGCGCGCTCCGCTTCTGGGAGGAGCAAATCGCCGCCGGACGCCTGACCGCCCCCTTCGATGTCACCCATGTTGACGCGCACAGCGACCTCGGCATCGGCTATCCCGGCCCGAACTTCGTGCTGTTCAACGTCCTGTCCATGCCCGTCCAAAAGCGGCTGGACTACGCCGCCTTCTATGCCCAGAAGAAGCTCGATGAGGCGAATTACCTGCTGTTCGCGCTGGCGATGCGGCGGATTTCGTCGCTGGATAACGTGCGCAATCCGCGTTCGCGGGCGGATATTCCGCAAGTGCTGCTTGACGCGGACGGCAACATCCATCTCAATTCGCTGACCGCGCAGATGTTCGCCGCGAAAAACGGCGCAGAGCCGACCGTGCCCTTCCGCGTGTACGACGACTACCGCGATTTCCGTGCGGCGGGGGCGTATGACTTCGTGACGCTCGCGATTTCGCCGAGGTACGCGCCGAAGGAGGCGGATGCGCTGGTGGAGGTCGTGGGGGAATATATTCGTCACATCTAATGCACTGCAAAAAAATGGCGACGTGACTTGACAAAACAAAAAGCACATGCTATATTACAAATGAAGATACTGGCATGAAAAACGAACGATACAGAAAGGCGTGAATCCCATGGGGCAGACAGCGCGGCAATCGTAATCCTACTGTGACAGATAAAGGAGAAGCGAATGAAAAAGTTTCTGTCGCTGATGCTCTGCGCCGCTCTGCCCCTGTGCGCTTTTGCCGCCCACGCGGAAAATGCAGAACTGAACATTGCCACCAATCAGTATTATGCCTTGATGGAACGCATGGAGCAGTTTGAACAGGAAAGCGGCATCAGCATCACCTGCGAAAAGTCCGTAGACATCATGGACACGATTTCGACCGCCTACGTTATCAAGAATCCCGACATTGATTTGTTTGCTTTCACTGCTTACGACGGCTTATATACCCTCAAAAACATGAAATACTACGCGCCGCTAACCGGCAGCGCGATTTTGCAGGGCGCTTTCCAGCATGTCTATCCCGCTCTGCGCCCCGTCTGCACGGATGACGATACGCTGATGGGCTGGATAATAGATGCTTCCCCGATGGGCATGATGGTCTTGACGGAATATCTGGACGAATGGGGAATGAAGTCGCCCGAAACCTTCGACGAACTGCTGGATGTGTGCAACGAAATTCTGGAAGAAGGGCTTCTGCCGGAAGAGACAGGGCTTCTGATGCAGAAATACACCCAGTCGGGCATGATGGACTTGTTCATGAAGTATTACATCATGACCTCCCTGCAGGAGGGACGCAGGCTGGACTTTACGGACGAAACGTTTCTGCATTACGTCCAGCGCATCAAGGACGAACTGCCCGCGGAAGAAGAGCCGCGCATGGCATTTGAAAATATTTTCATGATTCCGGGTGCTTCGTCCGCCCCGTCGCAGATGATTCAATTCGTGCCGCGCATTTTCCCGGAGCAGAACAGCGCGGTTGAAACGTATGTGACCATTGCTGTGGTGAACCCCTACGGCAAGAATCAGGAAGCCGCGATTCAGTTTTTGGAATACTGCGCGACACATCTGACAGATGGAAGTTACTTTATCTATGACAACCTGACCGAGCCGATTGAAAATCCGTCGATGGTGGCGCAGCTGGATGAACTTGCGGAAAAAATCGCACTGCTGGAACAGAAAGCAGATAAAGAGCGCGCGGACGAGGACACCCTGCGCGACTTGCAGGATCAGTACGCAAACATGGAGCAGTGGCGTTATTTCTCTTCGGCGGAGGATATTGCCTACTATCATGAGATGGCGAAATCGCTGTATGTGTCCGAGGGTTCGCCGCTGACGTATGATGACGCGCTTCAGGTGTTGGTGCAGCGCTATCTGAACGGCGCGTTTGATGCGGCGACGTTCGCGAAGGAATGCCAGAATCATGTGGAAATGATTTACGCGGAAATCGGCGAATAATCAATAGAACCAAAAAACCTCGCGGCATCACCTGTCGCGAGGTTTTTATGTGCAAATCAAATCCCCGTCGCGGATTTCGCGGACGTGGCGATATTCTCCGCGTGGTCGCCGATACGTTCGAGGTTCGTCAGCATGTCCAGATAAATCATGCCGTTCTTCGCAGAACACTTGTGGTTCTTCAAGCGGTCCATGTGGTGGCTGCGGAGGGCTTCGGTCGTCGTGTCGATTTCGTCCTCCACGCCCTCCACTTCGCCCAGCAGCGTGTCGTCCGTTACCTGCGCCTTGAACATGTCCAGCGACCGCTGCATCTGCGCGCGCACAAGGTTCGACAGGCTTTCCAGCTCCTGCACCGCCTTGGGCGAGAATTTCACCTCGTCCTGATTCTTCAGCTGCGCCGATTCCATGATGTTCTGGCTGTGGTCGCCAATGCGCTCCATGTCGTTGACGACGTGGAACATCGAGCCGACCAGCTTCGTGTCCTTCTCGGACAGGTCAAGCCCCTTCACTTCCACCAGCGAATCGGTGATTTCGCGGTTCAGGTAGTCCAGCACGTCCTCGTTCCGCGCCAGCTCTTCGGACTTCTTCGCGTCCCACTCGTTGAAGCACTCCATCGCCCGCTGGAAGTTGCCCATCGCGATGCCGCCCATGCGCTGCACTTCGTTGAACAGCTGCGCCACGGCAATCGGCGGCGTTTTGAGCATACGCGCGTCAAAGTAGAGCAGCTTCATTTCCTCGGCGGTCGAGCCGTCGCCCTTGATCAGCAGGCACGCCAGCTTCTCCAGCCAGCTTGCGGCGGGCAGCAGCAGCGCCGTCGTCGTGACGTTGAAGAGAATGTGGACGATGGCGATTTGCAGCTTGAGGTTGCCGGGGGAGAGCATCTCGACCCAGCTTGCCAGCGGCAGGCAGCAGGCGATGATGACGAAAATCACCGTGCCGATGACGTTGAAGAGCAGGTGCACCGTCGCTGCGCGCTTGGCGGTGGAGTTTGTGCCCGCGCACGCCAGCAGCGCCGTGACGCAAGTGCCGATATTCTGCCCGAAGAGGATGAAGATGGCGCCATCCAGCCCAATCAGCCCCTGCGCGACGAGCGTTTGCAGGATGCCGATGCTGGCGGCGGAGGATTGCAGGACGGCGGTGATGCCCGCGCCAATCAGCACGCCCAGAATCGGGTTGTTGATGGACGCCATCGCCGTCTGGAAGCCCTCCCACGTCCGCAGCGGCTCCATCGCGCCGGACATGGTGTTCATGCCGATGAACAGGATGCCCAGACCCATCGTGATGGTGCCGAACTGCTTGGCGGTTCTGTACTTGTCGGGAAGATTCGAGAGAATCAGCCCCAGAAACGTGAAGATGGCGGCGAAATCAATCTGCACAGACAGCAGCAGCGACGTGACCGTTGTGCCGATGTTTGCACCCATAATCACGCCGACCGCCTGCGTCAGGGACATCAGCCCCGCGTTGACGAAACCGACGACCATGACCGTCGTCGCGGAAGAGGACTGCACCACCGCCGTGATGGTGATGCCCGCGAGCATGGCGAGGAAGCGGTTGCCCGTCACCATGCCGAGGAGCTTTTTCAGCCGTGTACCCGCCGCTTTTTCCAGCGCTTCGCCCATCAGCTGCATCCCGAACAGGAACAGCCCAAGTCCGCCGAACAGGGATAAGACATTCATAATCGTCATGGTGGTTCGTTTCCTCCGAGCGTGCCGCAATGCAGCAGAATTCCGCCTGTGCGGGGAAAAATCGCATACATATCTACTTTACCACACTTTGCGCTTGTTTTCAACTGAATTTTACATATTCATAGAGATTTTAGGCGGCGTTCAGCGGGGGAACAAAAGGTTCTTCACGGAATCTTGGGGGGAAGAGCAGCTTGGAGGCGCGTCTGCGGACGCGCAGAGTTACTGGCAGGGACGCTTCGCTGCCTGCACCTTTGTTGACGGCTTCCTTAGGATTGGTCGGACGCGGAACAGTTGGGGCGTTGCCCCAAACCCCACAAGGGACGCTGTCCCTTGACCCTGCAAGGGGCAATTGCCCCTTGACCCCTTTTCGCGATTGGGTTGGTCGCACTTTCATGCTCCTTCCGCGTGCAGCTTTTGGGGGCTTCGCCTAAGCCCTTGTTTGCTTTCCCAACTTTCCGTGAAGAACCAAACAAAAAGCCGCCCCGAAAGGCGGCGAATGTCAAATTCGCAGCGGATGCCGCTGGGCAAATCAACATCTTGCGCGGAATCATCCCTGCGCCTGGCGCACCATATGGTAAAACGTCCCTTCTCCGCTGAGCGTCACCCGCTTCACCGGCTCGCCCACCACCCGGAATCCCGCCTTCTCGTAGCAGCGAACGGCGCGCGTGTTCCACGTCCGCACTTCCAGATACATCGGCTTGCCCGGATACAGCCGCTGGGATAAATCCCACGCCAGCGCCGTCATCTGCGTGCCGTACCCCTGTCCGCAGTGGTCGGGATGCGCCCCGATGCCGAAAAACACCTCGCTGCCCTCATCGGACAGGTTCACGAAGCCCACCAGCGTTTCGCCATCGTAAAAGGAATAGAAATTGTTTGCCGGATTCGCAAAACCGTATCCGTGCTTCTTCTGCTCGGCATACGGCGGATTGTTGTACATCGCGTATTCGCCGGGGTACTGCCACGCGCAGATGGCTTCCTTCTCGGCTTCGGTGGTCGGATGATACGTCAGCATGGGCGTTTTCCTCCTTGGGGATATTTCCGATTTCATGATAATCCAGCTTGCGGAAAAATGCAAGGGAAGAAGCATCAAAAAGGTTCTTCACGGAATCTTGGGAAGAGTAGCTTGGGGGCGCGTCTGCGGACGCGCAAAGTTACTGGCAGGGACGCTTCGCTGCCTGCGCCTTTGTTGAGCGCGTTTGGCATACTGGTCACCCGCGGAACAGTTGGGGCGTTGCCCCAAACCCCACCAGAGGCGCCGCCTCTGGACTCCGCAAGGGGCAGACGAAAAGGGACGAAGTCCCCCCCTTGACCCCTTCGCGCGATTGAGTTGAGTTCTCTTCCTTACGCCTTCCGCGTGGAGCTTTTTGGGTGTTTTGCTGCCAGCAAAAACCGGGGATGCCGCCAAGCACCCCCGGTCAAATCCTCGATTATTGCAGCACAATGCCTTCCGCTTCCAGCTCCGCGCGGGTGCAGAGCCGCAGCGTCACAAAGTTCTGCTGGCAGATGATATAGCTGCCGCCTTCGCGCGTGTCCTTGTTCTCCAGCGTCACGATGCCCTGCGCGATGCAGTCGTGGTCGGCGCAGCTGGCGTCGGTCATCTCGATGCTCGACTCCGTGACGTGGATGATGTTCACGCACACGCCGTGGATCAGCCGGTAGTACCCGTCCTCCAGCAGCGGAATCGGCTCGTATGTCTTTGTGCCGACCGTCACAAGCAGGAACGCGACGGCTTCCGACGGGTCGCGAACCGCGCTTGCCATCGGGGAGGGCGCAATGCCGGGGTCAGTGCCGCGCGTCGCCGGGTTCAGCTTCGCGAAGCTCAGCGATTCGTTCGATGCCGCCAGAATCGCCTGCGCGTCGGCGAGGGTTTCCTGCGTCGTCGTCAATTCCGCCTCTGTCGCGGCAAGGGTTGCCTTTGTGGCTTCCAGCTCCGTCGTGGCGGTGGTCAGGCTGTCCTTCGTTGCGGCAAGTTCGTTTTCCGCGGCGGTCAGGGTGTCCTTCGTCGCGGCGAGTTCGGATTCCTTCGCGGTCAGGGTGTCCTTCGTTGCGGTGAGTTCGGCTTCCTTCGCGGTCAGACTGTCCTTCGTCGCGGCGAGTTCCGCTTCCTTTGCGGTCAGGCTGTCCTTCGTCGCGGTGAGTTCGGCTTCCTTCGCGGTCAGGGTGTCCTTCGTCGCGGTGAGTTCGGCTTCCTTTGCGGTCAGGCTGTCCTTCGTCGTCGTGAGCTCGGCTTCGGTGGCGGTCAGCGCCGTCTTGGTGTCGGACAATTCCGTCGTGGCGGCGGCAAGGGTGTCCTTCGTCGTGGTCAGCTCGGTTTCAGTGGCGGACAGGCTGGTTTTTGTGTCGGACAGCTCCGTCTGCGCGGCAGTCAGCGTGTTCTGCGTCACCGCCAGTTCGGCTTCCGTCGCGGCGAGCGCTTCCTTCGTGTTCTCCAGTTCATATTCCTTTGCCGGCAGGGATGCCTTCAAGGTGTCCAGTTCGTTCTGCGTGGTGGACAGCGTGTCCTTCACTGCCGCCAGTTTGGTCTGGGTGATCATCAGCGTGTCCTTCGTGGATGCCAGCGTGGTGTCGCGGCTGTTCAGGGCAGTCTGCGTTTCGGCGAGGGTGGCTTCGGTGGACGCGAGGGTGTCCTTTGTGGCGGACAGTTCGGTTTCGCGGTCAGCAAGCGTGTCCTGCGTTTCGGCGAGGGTAGCTTCGGTGGATGCGAGGGTGTCCTTCGTCGCGGACAGTTCAGTTTCGCGGTCAGCAAGCGTGCCCTGCGTTTCGGCGAGGGTGGCTTCGGTGGACGCAAGGGTGTCCTTTGTGGCGGACAGCTCGGTTTCGCGGTCAGCAAGCGTGCCCTGCGTTTCGGCGAGGGTGGCTTCGGTGGACGCAAGGGTGGTCTGGGTATCCGTCAAGGCGGCGGCGGTCGTGTCCAGCGTGGTCTGCGTGTCCGCGAGGGTCGCTTCGGTGGATGCGAGGGTGTCCTTCGCGGCGGACAGGCTGTTTTCGGTGTCCGCTAAGGTGGATTGGGTGGAGGACAGCGCGCTCTGCGTGTCCGTCAGCTGATTCCGGGTGTCCGTCAGCGAATTGTGGCTGACGATGAGACTGGCGCCAAGTGCGATGGAAGAGACTGCCAGCACGATGGCGGCAATCATCCAGATGATGGTCTTTTTCCGGGCGGCAATGGGGCTCATAGCAATCCTCCTAACAAGCGACGAAAATGGGCAGAAACCTTCCGTTTTTTCCAGTTTACCACCATCGGGGGAAGTTGTCAATCTCGAATTTCGCGGAAGCACAAAAAACGCCCCTCCGCCGACAAAAGCAGAGGGGCAGGGGAAGGAAGATTATTCCTGCTTGAGCGCGTCGCGGCTGACGATGGTCATCGTGATTTCGCCCAGCGCAAGGCAGTTGTGGTCGGCACTGGCGTTGACCAGTTCAATGCCGTCCGCGGTGATGTGGAACAGATTCATGTTGATGCCGTGGATCAGGCAGAAGTAGCTGCCCTCTTCCGGCATCGGGATGGGCGCGCAGGTCTGCTCGCCGACGGTGACGATGAGGTAGTTTTCCGCGTCCAGCGCGGTGGTGTCCGTGCCGGTCAGGGTGGCAGCGTCGGTGGAGAGCAGGTGCAGGAAGAGCATCGGTTTCTTCGCCGCCAGTTCCGCGTCCTTTTCCGCCAGTGCAGCCTTTGCAGCGGTCAGTTCATCCACCGTCGCCGACAGCGTGAGGTTCGTGTCCGCCAGTACCGTGCGGGTGCTGTCCAGCGCTGCCTGCGTGTCCTTCGTCGCCGCCAGTTCCGCTTCAGCGGCTTCCTGCGCCGCCACGGCGTTCGCTGCGACGCCATCCTTCGCCACCAGCGATTCCTTGATAATCGTAATCAGCGATTCGTTCGTGCCAAGGGCATCCTGCGTCAGCGCCAGCACGTTCTCTGTCGCGGCGAGGGTGTTCTGCACGTTCGCCAGTTCGTTTTCCTTCGCGGTCAGGGCAGCCTGTGCGGCGTCGCGGTCAGCTTCCGCAGCAGTCTGCGCGTCCTTGGCGCAAAGAAAAAACCTCCGAAACACAGCCGCGTTTCGGAGGAAGAAAGATGCATATATAGATGAAGTTACTTCTTCAATTCAATCCCTTGCCCCTTCAGCCGCGCAACCACGCCGTCAACAACCGCCTGCACTTCGTCGCGGGTGAGCGTGCGCTCCGGGTGCGAGAAGGAGAGGCGAATCGTGATGGTCTTGCCGGTGATGTCGCTGTATGTGCCCAGCACGGTCACCTTCTGCACCAGCGGGGAGTTCTCCGCCTTCACCGCGTCCAGAATCGGCTGGCAGCGATTGACCACGAAGGTCAAATCCTGCTCCATGCCGGGGAAGCGGGACGGCTCGCGGTAGACGATGGGCGCGGGCGCGATGGACGCAAGCGCTTCCATGTCGATTTCGGCAAACACAATCGCCGCCTTCTTGTCAATGTTCTTGCCGACAACCGGGTGCGCCACGCCGATTTCGCCGAGGTCAACGCCGTCCAGCACGATGGCGTTCAGGTTCTTCGGATGCTCATAGGAGTGGGTCGCGGTCATTGCGTGGAAGGACAAATCCTTGTGCAGGATGTCGCTCACGGCGACGCACAGCATGTCGCGCAGGCGGAAATACAGCGTTTCCACGTTATCGACCTTGCTGAAGAGCGTCACGCACAGCTTCTTGTGTTCCTTCGCCAGGTTGTTCTCGTCCACGCCATCGACGATGTGACCAATCTCGAAGATGCCGCACGACGGCGCATAGCCCGTGTTGACCTTCACCTGGCACAGCTGGGTGGGAATCATGGAGCGGCGCAGCGTCTCGATGTTGGGGTTGGAGGCGTTGAGCAGCTTCACGTTGTCCTCAACGGCGATGCCGAGCTTCTTGTAGTCGTCGGCGTACTGCCAGATGTAGGAATGCACCTCGTGCAGCGAATAGCGCTTGACGAGGATGTCCTTCAATTTGTCCTCGACCGTCTTTTCGGTGGACATGCGAACCGGGTAGAGCGGGGATTCCGCCGTGTGCAGGTCGAAGTTGTCGTAGCCGTAGATGCGGGTGATTTCCTCAATGATATCCGCCTTGATGGTTACGTCCTTCGTCGCGCGCCAGGAGGGGACGTCCGCGGTGAAGGAATCGCCGTCCCGCGTCATGCCGAAGCCCAGCGCGGTCAGCGTGTGCATGATTTCGTCGGAGGAGATGTTGATGCCGGTGTAGCGGTCAACAAACGCCTTGTCAAAGGACAATTGCACCTTCGGATAGTGGAAGGCGTACTCGTCGGTCAGGCGGGAGGTGACGCGCATTTCCGGGTCGTATTCCTGGAGAAGCTTGACGAAGCGGGCGATGGCGACGGTCGTCATTTCCGGGTCAAGGCTCTTTTCGTAGCGGGCGGAGGCGTCGGTGCGGTGGGCGAGGCGGACGCTGCTCTTGCGGACGGACGCCGCGTCGAACGTGGCGGATTCCAGCGTCAGGCTCGTCGTGTCATCGACGATTTCGCTGTCCAGACCGCCCATGATGCCCGCGATGGCAACCGGCTTGTCGCCGTTGCAGATCATCAGCGTGTTCGGGTCGATGGTGCGCTCCACCTTGTCCAGCGTCTGGAAAGGGAAGCTCTCCGGGAAGCGGCGGATGCGGATTTTCTCCACCTTGCGGCTGTCGAAGGCGTGCATCGGCTGCCCCATTTCCAGCATCAGGTAGTTCGTCAGGTCGGCAAGGAAGTTGATGTCGCGCATACCGCAGTAGTTCAGGCGGATACGCATCGCCATCGGGCTGACGTGGCGGTTGATGTTCTCCACCCGCAGGCAGGAGTAGCGCTGGCACAGCGGGTCTTCAATCTTCATGTCGATGGCGGGCAGATTGTTGTACGCCGCCAAATCCGCCACGGGCAGGGCTTTCAGCGGACGGCCGGACAGGGTGGAGAATTCGCGCGCCATGCCGTAGTGCCCCCACAGGTCGGGGCGGTTCGTCAGGGACTTGTTGTCCACCTCGAAGATAATGTCGTCAATGGGGTAGAGCGCCTTCAAGTCCGTGCCGCAGGGAACGTCCTCCGGGATGACCATGATGCCGGAATTGTCATCGCTGATGCCGATTTCCTTCTCCGAGCAGCACATGCCGTAGGACGTGTACCCGGCGAGCTTGCGCGGGCTGATGGTGATGTCGCCCAGCTGCGCGCCCACCTTGGCGAACGCGGTTTTCATGCCCAGCTGCACGTTCGGCGCGCCGCAGACCACGTCGGTCAGCTGCCCGTCGCCCGCGTCCACCTTCAGCAGGTGCAGCTTGTGGGATTCGGGGTGATTCTCTACGCTGACGATCTGCGCGGCGACAACGCCGGACAAATCCGCGCCCTTGTGGAAAATTTCATTCTCAACTTCCGCCGTGGACAGGGAGAACTGGCGAATCAGCGCCATTTTGTCAAGACCCGTCAGGTCAACGAAGTCGGAAATCCAGTTCATTGAGATCAGCATGTTCGTCTTTCCTCCGCATTACTCGTCGTCCGTGAACTGCGCCAAGCGCGTCAGGCTGCCGCTGTTCAGGTCGCGAATGTCCTTCACGCCGTACTTCATCATGGCAAGGCGCGTCATGCCCAAGCCGAACGCGAAGCCGGTGTACTGCTCCGGGTCGATGCCGCCGGCCTTCAATACTTCGGGGTGAATCATGCCGCAGGGGCACAGCTCCAGCCAGCCGGAATGCTTGCACGACGGGCAGCCCGCGCCGCCGCAGATGAGGCAGGAAATATCCAGCTCAAAGCCCGGCTCAACGAACGGGAAGAAGCCCGGACGCAGGCGGACTTTGATGTCCTTGCGGAACACCTCGCTCAACATCGTTTTCATGAAGTAGATCAGGTTCGCGATGGAAATATCCTTGTCCACCATGATGCCTTCCATCTGGAAGAACGTGTTCTCATGGCAGGCGTCGGTCGCCTCGTTGCGGAAGCAGCGGCCGGGGAAAATCGCCTTAATCGGCACGCCGTCGTTCACCAGCGCGTCGCGGTAGCGGCGGTAGATGGCGTTCTGGGCGGCGGAGGTCTGCGTTTTGAGCAGCTGCCCGTTGTCCAGATAATAGGTGTCCTGCATGTCGCGCGCGGGGTGGAACTTCGGAATGTTCAGGCTCTCGAAGCACTCGTAGTCCGTCACGACCTCGGCGTAATCCTCCACCGTGAAGCCCATCGACTTGAACACCTGCTCGCACTGGCGCTGCACCAGCGTGATCGGGTGATACGACCCGCGGGTCATGTCCGGCGGCATGGAGATGTCAAATTCGGGCAGGGCGTTGATTTCGCGCTGCAATTCCTGTGCCTTGAGCGCTTCCAGCTTTTCCGCCAAGGCGACGGTGATGGCGGTCTTCAGCTCGTTCGTCTCGCGCCCGACGGTCTTTTTCTGCTCGTCGGTCAAGCCGCCCATGCCTTTGAGCGCGTCGGTCACTTTGCCCTTGCGGCCGAGGTAATTCACGCGCAGGGCTTCCAGATCCACCATGTTGGCGATCTTCTTCAGCTCGGAATCAAAGCTGCTTTTCAGGGCTTCGATCTTCTCGTTCATTCCGGATGTTCCTCCTTACAGTTGGATGAAAAAAGCCCGTCCCATCGTTTGATGAGACGGACTGAATCCGCGGTACCACTCGTCTTGCGGCAAAGGAAAAAAATCCCGCTGCCGCCGCTTGATAGGCGATAAGGCTGCCCACGCCCCAAAACTCACGGGATGAAGGTTCACGCCGTGCGCCCTGCCGCCTCGCACCACCCGGCGGCTCTCTGATATCCTATTTCCTGCATTCGCCTGTGCCATCTGCTCGCGCCTTTTTCCTTCTGGCGTCCGCTCGTTCCACTTAGCGTAGCGCTGCTACGCTGCGTTTCACTCCCGTTAGCCAGCAGAAAAAATTCGCTTCGCATCTTGGCACATTCTCATTTGGAAATAGGAAGGGGACTTGCACGCGCTACTGTTTCCCGGTCATCGTTTCCAATATTTCGCTGACTTTCGTCGGCACGCTCTATCTTACCATAGGTTGAGGCGTTTTGCAAGGGGGCAAATTCGGAATTTGGAATGCGGAATGCGGAATAAAAATCGCACGGAAGTGGAATTCTTTCCATCTTACAGGCGAACAAACCGTGAATTTTTCCGATTTCTTATTTACAAGCCATTTTTTTGTGCTATACTGTAAGATGCGTTATCATGTAAAGCGCGATTCAGGCGCTTGCGTGAAAGTCCGCGCGGGGGAGGGACAAAATGCCCTCCGCACAAGGCGCGGCAGGGAACTTCGCGCACAAACGCGCGGAAGAAAGGAAAGGAAGCCGGATGAGCAACAGCCGTCCACCCTATGATGGCGCCGGGGACGCCGGACAGAATCCTCAGCAGCCTGGTTTTTCGCAGGGCAATTATCCGCCGGCGCAGGGCTATGCCCCGAATGGCGGCTACGCGCCCAATGATGCCTATGGTCAGGGCTACGCGCCGCAAAACGGCTATGGGCAGCCGCAATATGGTCAGCAGGGGTATGCGGATTATCAGCAGCCCTATGGTCAGCAGGGATATCAGCAGCCATACGGAGGTTATCAGCAGCCATACGGTCAGCAGGGCTACGAGCAGCAGGGTTATCAGCAGCCGTATGGGCAGCAGGGCTATCAGCAGCCATACGCCCAGCAGCCTTATCAGCAGCAGCCGTATGACCAGCAGGGGTTTGTGCAGCCCGGCGGGTATCAGCAGCCCTACGAGCAGCAGGGGTATCAGCAGGGGTACAGCCAGCAGAATCCGCAGGAAACGGATTTGCCGCCGGAGCAGCAGTACGCGCAGTACACCCCCGACGGTCAGCGTGTGTACCCGACGTCGGGGCGCAGCGGCTTCCGGGTGCAGCCGGCGGCGCGCAGGGAAATCCCGTGGGATACGATTGCAAAAGTATTGATGTTCGGCGTGCTGCCGATTCTTTTCATCTTGAGCATGGTCTTTGCGTGGACGGCGGTGAAGTGGGTCGTCCTCGTCGGCGCGGTGGCGAGCATCGCCGCGATGTGGCTCCGCGAGCTGGTCACGCCCAACGCGCGGCTGGTGCTGTCGCTTTTGCTGGCGTCGGCGGCGGTCGTCTGCCTCGTCAGCGCACTGGCGACGAATGCGGCGGACAATCAGAACCCCGCGCAGCCGAATCAGCCCGGTCAGATGCAGCAGGGGAGTACATCGGGCAATAGCCTCGATGTCAACCTGACCGCGACGGACACGCCCAATCCCGCGCCCACGCCCACCGCGACGCCTGTGGATGACTCCGAGGAGTGCTACGCGCAGCTGCATTCCTTCTTCACGCTGTGGAAGAACAACGCCATCAGCCAAATGGTCAACCTGACGGCCCCGTCGTGGCGCAGCAGCATCAAGGGCGGCACGGACGCGGTGACGCAGAAGCTCTTCGGCGAGGTGCTGACCAACCGCACGCCCGTCAGCTGGGATTTCACGGCCATCACGGGCACATCGAACGACATCGCCCGCATGGTCACCGTGCGCGCCGTCATCAACAAGAACAACACCCTGGGCGAAAGCGTCTACCTGTGGAAGGTGCGCATGGTCAAGGAGGACGGCGTGTGGTACGTTGACCCCGCGACGCTGCAAAGCAACGAGCAGGAAAGCACCGCCACCCCGACCAACGCCCTTGCCACCCAGCCCGTGCTGAACACCAGCCATCCGGACTTGATTCTCTACTACAACCAAAACGGCGGAACGTATTACCACATCGACCCGAACTGCGCGTCCATCAATCAGCGGTATCGCCCGCTGACGGCATCCTTCAAGTGGACGCAGATTGACGACGAACCGTACAAAAACCTGGAGCAGTGCAAGGTGTGCGGCGCACCCCTGCGCGAAGACAAGAGCAACTGATACTCACATATAATATTAGGAGGACAACACGATGGACACCAATGCCAAGCTGTATCAAGACATGACGAAGATTCTCGTCAAGCGTGAGGACATCCAGAAGGCCGTTGCCCAGCTGGGACGGGAAATCACCCGCGACTATCAGGGACGCGATCTGGTGATGGTCTGCATTTTGAAGGGCGCGAGCGTCTTCTTCTCCGACCTCATCCGCGAGGTCGATTTGCCCGTGACGCTGGATTTCATGGCGCTTTCGAGCTATCGCAACTCCACCAAGTCCTCCGGCGTGGTCAATCTGGAGAAAGACCTGTCCGTTTCCATTAAGGGGCGCGACGTGCTGATTGTGGAGGACATTGTGGACAGCGGCAACACGCTGTTCTACCTCGGCAAGTATTTGATGGGCCGCGGCGCGTCCTCCATCCGCATTGCAACGCTGCTGGACAAGCCCGACCGCCGCAATCCTGAACACAACCTGACGGTGGATTACCACTGCTTCAAGATTCCGGATGAGTTCGTCGTCGGCTACGGGCTGGATTTCGCCGAGAAGTACCGCAATCTGCCGGACATCGGCGTGCTGGACAGCCGCGTGTACGGCGCGGCGCACGAATAAATCAGCCGATTCTTCCCCGAAAAAGATAAAATTTTTGTAAAGATGGATTTTTCCGCACACGTCATTCGTCTATATGGGTATACGCCGCAACAGGCGGATGGCGCTGGAACGGAAGGAGGATGCTCGCATTGAAGAAGTCTCGCGGGATGTTCGGCTACGTCGCGGTTTTGCTGCTGATGGTGCTCACCATTTCGATGCTGTTCACCAACGGCTTTGGCAGCAATACCCGTGACCGCCGCATCACCTATCCCCAGCTGCTGACGATGATTGAGGAGGGGCAGGTTCGCTCCGTCGCCATCCGCGGCACGTCGCTGGTGGGCGTGACGACAACAACAACGGTCGCCGACGCGGATTTCCCTGACAAGAACTACGATTTTGAAACCACCATCGGCGCTGATTTCATCGTCACCGCGCGGCAGATGCAGGCGGCGAAGCTTAATAAGCCGCTGGACGAGGTGTCCGTCAAGGATTTGCCGTTCACCATCATCTACCGTCAGCCGCTGACCACCCCGTGGTGGTATGACCTGATTCCGCTGGCAATTTCGCTGGTGCTCTGCGGCGTGATGTTCTGGCTGATTATGCGCGCGCAGACCGGCGGCAACGGCAAGGTGATGAACTTCGGCCGCAGCCGGGCGCGCATCCATGACCCGAACAAGAACAAGGTGACGTTCGCTGATGTCGCGGGCGCGGAGGAAGAGAAGGAAGAACTCAAGGAAATGGTGGACTTCCTGCGCAACCCCAAGGCGTACATCGACATGGGCGCGCGCATCCCCAAGGGCGTGCTGCTCATCGGCCCGCCCGGCACGGGCAAAACCCTGCTGGCAAAGGCGGTTGCGGGCGAGGCGGGCGTGCCGTTCTTCTCCATTTCCGGCTCTGACTTTGTGGAGATGTTCGTGGGTGTGGGCGCGAGCCGCGTCCGTGACCTGTTCGACCAAGCCAAGCGCGCTGCCCCGTCCATCATCTTTATTGATGAGATTGACGCGGTGGGTCGTCACCGCGGCGCGGGTCTGGGCGGCGGACACGACGAACGCGAGCAGACGCTGAACCAGCTGCTGGTCGAGATGGACGGCTTCGCAATCAACGAGGGCGTTATTGTCATGGCGGCGACGAACCGCCGCGACATTCTTGACCCCGCGCTGCTGCGTCCCGGCCGCTTTGACCGCACGATTCTCGTCAATTACCCCGATATGGCGGGGCGTGTTGCCATCCTGAAGGTGCACGCCAAGGGCAAGCCCCTTGCGGATGATGTGGATTTGGAGAATATCGCCAAGCGCGTGCCTTTCTCCACCGGCGCGGAGCTGGAAAACATCATGAACGAAGCCGCGATTCTGGCGGCGCGCGGGCGCTTGAAGGCCATCAATCAGCAGACGCTGGTGGAGGCAATCTCCCGCGTGCAGATGGGCCCGGAGAAGCGCAGCCACAAGGTGACGCAGCGCGACAAGCGCATGGTCGCCATCCACGAGGCGGGTCACGCCATCGTCGGGCACGTCCTGCCCAACTGCGACGAGGTGCACCTGATTACCATCGTCCCGCGCGGGCAGGCGGGCGGCTACACGCTGTCCCTGCCGACGGAAGAGGACGATTTGCAGACTTACAGCCAGCTGATGGACTTCGTGGCGATGGGGCTGGGCGGTCATGCCGCGGAGCAGCTTTATCTGGGCGAGTTCACCACCGGCGCAACGAGCGACCTGAAGAAGGCGACGGAGGTCTGCCGCCGCATGGTGACGCAGTTCGGCATGAGCGAAAAGCTGGGCCCGGTCTATCTTGACGGCGATCAGGAAGTGTTCGTCGGCATGGAGTTCGGGCAGAGCCGCGGGTACAGCGAAGAACTGGCGGCGCGCATCGACGCGGAGGTCAAGCGCCTGCTGGAGGAATGCTACCAGAAGGCAGTGGATGCCCTGAGCGCCAACCGCGACCGCATGGAAAAGCTGGTGGAAGCGCTGCTCAAGTACGACACCATCAGCCGCCGCGAGTTCGTCACCCTGATGGAAACGGGTGCGCTGCCGGATATTCAGGATGCCGACACCCGCACCACGGGCGATGTGATGATGCAGGATATGGCGGACGAAAAGAAGAAAGAAAATTCCGAAAAGTCCGCCGAAACGCCTGAAAAGAGCGCGGAAACGCCTGATAAGACGGCGGATGCGCCCGAAAATCACCCAACTGACCCCCATGAAGCCTGATTTGCACACCCACACCACTTCCTCCGACGGGCTGCTTACGCCCGCGGAGCTGGTGGCGCTGGCGGACAAGCACCGCGTGACGCTCCTGGCCGTGACCGACCATGACACGTTTGACGGCGCGGCGCAGCTGCTGGGGAAACCCACGCCGATGCCGATTCTGCAAGGTGTCGAATTGTCCCTGCGCGATATGCCCGGCCTGCACCTGCTCGGCTACGGGCGCGGGACGGATACGCCCCTGCACCGCAAGGTTCGGGCGCTGTCCCAAATGCGGCTCGGACGCGCGCGGCAGATGGTGGAGAAGCTGAACGCGCTGGGCTATCCGCTGGATTACGACGAAATCGCACGCGAAGCCAAGGGCAGCGTCGGTCGGCCGCATATCGCCCGCGCGATGGTCAGCCGCGGCTATGTGGTGGATACGCGCGAGGCGTTTGACCGCTTTCTGGCGGATGGCGCACCTGCCTATGTGGCGGGGGAGCGCCTGAGCATGGCGGAGGCGCTGCCGCTGATGCGGGAAAGCGGCTTCGTGCCTGTTCTGGCGCACCCGATGGAGCTGGAAAAGACCGGCGCGCTGCTGCGCCACCTGCTCGGCGTTTGGCAGGAGCAGGGCTTGCGGGGCGTTGAGGTTTACCACCCATCCGCCGGACGCGCCACGCCCCTGCTGGATTTGACCGCGCGGCGTATGGGCTTTCTGGTCACCGGCGGCAGTGACTTCCATGGCGATGGCGACCGCCACGGCATGGTCGGCTGCACCGCGCCGATGTGGGCGAGGGCGGCCGATGATGTGGAGAAATTGCTGCAGGCAGTGGAAACTGCTGAAATCATGTGATATAATACTATTTCCAGATTCACCTGCGCCATCTGCTTGCGCCTTTTCCCTTCTGGCGTCCGTTCATTCCACTTAGCGTAGCGCTGCTACGCTGCGTTTCATTCACGTTAGCCAGAATGAAAAATTCGCGGCGCATCTTGGCGCATTCTTATCTGGAAATAGTATAAGATGTAGAAATACCGAATTGCCATCAGAAAGGGGTGCTGAAACCATGTCCGAATTCAACGACAACAAGCAGCCGCGCCGCCGCCGCACGCAGCTGAACGCGGCGCAGTATGCCGGGCAGCAGACGCTGGACAACAGCATCCCCCTTATCCGCACGGAAGACGCGCCCATGCAGCCGACAAATCCGCCGCGCCGGAATCCGCAGCCGCCCCCGGCGCAGCAGAGCACCAATCCGCCCATGCAGCCGATGAGCGCGGCTCAGCCGATGGGTGCGGCTCAGCCGATGCGCCCGCAGGGGATGAATCAGCCGGGGCAGGGGAGCCAATATGCGCAAAGCGGGAAAATGTGCGGCTTCCGCGGCGTGCAGGGGACGCCCATGCAGCCGCAGCAGGGCTGGAACAACGGCGTGCAGCCGCTCGATGCGGCGCACCAATTGGAGCAGTTCTCGTGGGGGCAGAACCCGACAAGCATGAATACCGGGCGCAATCAGCCGATTCGCGGCGGGCAGATGATGCCGAATCAGCCGATGAATCCGCAGCGCCCGCAGAATCCGCCGTATCCGCAGCAGAATTATGGCGGATGGCAGCAGCAGCCGATGTATCCGGTGAATTTTCCGCAGTATCCGGCGAACGGCAATGGCGGAAACGGCGGCAATGGCGGCGGCAATCATCCGCCGGCGGGGCTGGGGGGCTTCAATCCGGAGCATCGCGAGCCGAAGAACGAGCCTATCCGCCGCAAGCCGTCGGGGCAAAAGCTGCTCAAGCGTATCCTGTTCTGCGCGTGCGCGGTGGCGGTAATTTGCGGCCTGGTCGCGGCGGGCGGCGCCATCAGCAATGCCATCCAGGAGCAGAACGAGCGGGAAGCACTTGTCGCGTCGGTGACGGCATATGACGACAAGTACGTCCCGAACGTGTATGTGGACGGCATCCACCTCGGCGGCATGACCCGCGCGGAGGCGGAAGAGGCGGTCACGGCGCACGCGAATCAGCAGCGCGACGCGTGGAAGGTGCGCCTGATGTACGCCGGTCAGCTGGTGAGGGAAATCACGAGCGCCGACCTGAACATGACCGTCGATGTGCAGGAAGCCCTCGACGCGGCGTGGCAGCCGGGGCACACAGAAGGCGGCATTGACGCGCGCAAAGCCACGATGGACGCGCTGGCGGAAAATCCCTACGAGGGCTATTCCGCCACGCCCAGCGGCGACAATGTGGTGATTGACAACATCCTGCTCAGCATCGCACAGCAGGCGTACATCCAGCCGGTGGATGCGCATATTATCTTCGATTCCAACAATTTCAACAATCCGCTGACGATTCAGCCGGAAACGGTCGGACGCTATATGGACACGACCGAGGCGAAAAATCAGGTGTACCAGATGATGTCGTCCCTGGTCAGCGGCGAGGTGGAGCTGACGACGCGCGAGCTGCAGCCGACCACGACCAAAGCCATGCTGGAGCCGCAGATTCAGCTGCGCGCGACGGCGTACACCCCGATTTCGACCACCAGCACGGAAGAGCGCAACCTGAACATTCAGGTGGCGTTCGAGCGCATCAACGGCAAGATGCTTGCAGCGGGCGAAACATTCTCCTTCAATACGATTGTGGGCAAGCGCACGAAGGCAAACGGCTTCTATCAGGCGATTGAGTACGCGTATGGCGATCAGCGCATGGGCTACGGCGGCGGCGTGTGTCAGGCGAGCACGACGATGTACCTTGCGGCAGCGAAGGCGAACATGACGATTCTCAAGCGCGAGCCGCACTCTGACGCGGTGGGCTACACCGACTACGGCAAGGACGCGACGGTATCCGACAACCGCATTGACTTCAAGTTCCGCAACGACACGAACAGCACGATTTTCATCGTCGCGACGGTGATGAAGGACAGCCGCTACGACAAGTCGCACAAGGTGTGCGTGGTGTCGATTTACGGCGAGAGCCTCGGCAAGGGCGTGAAGTACGAGCTGGAAACGGTGACGGTGCAGACCCTGCCCGCCCCGACCGAGCCGGAATACCGCAAGGACACGAACCACACCTACGCCACCTATGTTGACCAAGAGTACACCTACCGCAAGGCAACCGACGGCTGTGTGGTGGAAAGCTACCTGGTGAAGTATGTGGGCGGCGCGGAAACCGAGCGCAAGCTGATGTACACCGACACCTACAAGGCGAAGAGCGAAATCATCTACGTCGGCACGGTGGAGCGGACGGAAGAGGGGCAATGACCAGAGGCTTTGCCTCTGGACTCCAGCAGGGGCGCTGCCCCTGCACCCTGCAAGGGAGTTCCTCCCTTGACCCTTTCGCGCGATTGAGTTGTGCGCTTCGGCATACAGCGCCCGCGTGTTTATGTGACCTCATCCGTCGCTGCGGCGACACCTTCCCCAGAGGGGAAGGCGGAGAAGGGGGCGCGTCCCCAAACCTTCCCCTTTGGGGAAGTTGGCTGAGCGAAGCGAAGTCGGATGAGGTCGTCCTACGCCAAAAACTTTGTGAAAGAAAATACAACTTGTGAAAAAACCCCCTTTTCTATTTCGGCAGAATGTGCTATAATAGGTTCGGTGGAAACCCTACATTATTGCATCAGGAGGGAAAATCCAATGGCGCTTGTTACGACGAAGGAAATGTTCAAGAAGGCGTATGACGGCGGCTATGCGGTCGGCGCTTTCAACGTCAACAACATGGAAATCATTCAGGGCATCACCGAGGCGGCGGGTGAGCTGAAGGCTCCCGTCATCCTGCAGGTGTCCAAGGGCGCGCGCGCGTATGCCAACCACACCTATCTGGTGAAGCTGGTGGAAGCGGCGGTTATCGAAAACCCCGATATCCCGATTGCGCTGCACCTTGACCACGGCGACAGCTTTGAGCTGTGCAAGAGCTGCATCGACGGCGGCTTCACGTCCGTCATGATTGACGCTTCCTCCAAGTCCTTTGAGGATAATATCGCCCTGACCCGCAAGGTCGTCGAGTATGCCCATGACCACGGCGTGGTCGTCGAGGCGGAACTCGGCACGCTCGCCGGCGTCGAAGACGACGTGAAGGTGGAGCATGGTCAGGAAATGTACACCCATCCGGAAGAAGTCGAAGAGTTTGTGACCCGCACGGGCTGCGACTCGCTGGCGATTGCCATCGGCACGTCCCACGGCGCGTACAAGTTCAAGCCCGGTCAGAAGCCCCAGCTGCACTTCGAGGTGCTGGAAGAATGCTCCAAGCGTCTGCCTGGCTTCCCGATCGTCCTGCACGGCGCTTCTTCTGTCCCGCAGGAGTTCGTGAAGGAAATCAACCAGTTCGGCGGCAATATGCCCGACGCAATTGGCATTCCGGAAGAGCAGCTGGCGAAGGCGGCGAAGATGGCGGTCTGCAAGATCAACATCGACTCCGACATTCGTCTGGCGATGACCGCGAGCATCCGCAAGTACTTTGCGGAACATCCGGATCACTTTGACCCCCGTCAGTACCTGAAGCCTGCCCGCGCCGCGGTGAAGGCGATGGTCGCCCACAAGATGGTGGATGTGCTGGGCTGCGCTGGCAAGGCGTAATCAAGGCACAAAAAGGCTCTGTCGTGAATGCGGCAGGGCTTTTTGGTTATGGCAACACCGAGCAATTGCGAACTTTTCGGTTCTTCATGGAAAGCTGGGGGAGTAAACAAGGGCTTAGGCGAAGCGCCAAAAAGCTGCACGCAGAAGGAGCATGAAAGCGCGACCAACTCAATCGCGGAAAGGGGTCAAGGGGGGACT
>OHFD01000082.1_pt1 | contig 35051 bp, 30 predicted proteins | sample 1567451 | NCBI WGS metagenome assembly OHFD01 (sample SAMEA3879588, study PRJEB24766) | human gut metagenome | biome: human-associated habitat; feature: feces | place: USA | collected 1985/1987 | reverse complement strand
AACTGCGTTTTTCAACAGTGAATAGTACAAAATGTAGTGGATAACTGTTTGTAGCAAAAGATTGTTTGACGCGCAGACGAAAAATTCTGCAAAAAAACACTTGACAAAAGGGGTGCTTATCGCGTATAATCTAACTCTGCAAGGCTGCCCCAGTGTATGGGCGAAGCCCTGAGCAAACAGCCCATACCGGGATTTCAACAGGAGGAATGAAAAATGAAGCGTACTTTCCAGCCCAAGAAGCGTCAGCGCAGCCGCGTCCACGGTTTCCTGAACCGCATGGCTACCAAGAACGGCCGCAAGGTCATCGCCCGCCGCCGTGCAAAGGGCCGCAAGAGCCTGACTGTCTGATTTGTTTCAGAGATTATGTGAACAAAAGGGTTGCTGATTGTAAAATCAGCAGCCCTTTTTTCAAATAATGCTTTACAGAAAACGGGATTCATTATAATATAGAAGAATAGGAAAAAATAAAATGCCTTCCCCCTTGGGGGAAGGTGTCCGCGGCCCCGACCGCGGACGGATGAGGGAAAAGTGAACCGCAGCTGTTCGGTACAGGGCCGGCAGGGGCAGGCGCGCCCCTCATCAGCCGCCTGCGGGCGGCAGCTTCCCCCCTGAGGGGGAAGCCTTTAGGAAGGAGACCTATGCGTTACCGCACTTTAAATAAAAACTGGCAGTTCAACCGGGTATATGGCCGGGGCAAAAGCTATGTACACCCGCATTGCGTGCTGTATGTTGCCAAAAACCGGCTGGGCTATACCCGCATCGGGCTGACCGCCACCAAAAAGGTCGGGCATGCGGTGCAGCGCAACCGCGCCCGCCGCATCATGCGCGCCGCCCTGTCGGAGCATCTGGCCCAGAATATCGGCGGGTATGACATTATTCTGGTGGCGCGCGGCCAGACCCCCCGCCTGAAAAGCACCCAGCTGAGCAAAACGCTCGGCCGGCTGTTTGCTAAGGCCGGCCTGCCCGACCTGACCGCCCCGGCTGAGGACGCCGCACAGCAATGATCGCCCGGGCGCTGATCGCGCTGCTGCGGGGGTATAAGCGGTATATCAGCCCGCACCTCGGGCATCACTGCCGCTTTGTGCCCACCTGCAGCGAATACGCCATGCAGGCACTTGCCACGCACGGCCTGCTCAAGGGCGTGCTGCTGACTGTCTGGCGGCTTCTCCGCTGCCAGCCGTTTGCCCGGTTCGGCTATGACCCGGTCCCCCCGAAAGGGAGGTGGGTCAGCCCGGACCGTAGGCTGACGCGCAGCCGCTGAAAGGCTTCTCCCTTGAGGGAGAAGCTGTCCGCAAAGCGGACTGATGAGGGGAGAACCTCCCATCGCCGCCCCGCAAAAGGGTGGCCGGGCAAGCCCGCCCCTCATCCGGCCTTCGGCCACCTTCTCCCAAGGGAGAAGGCTTTTTAACATTGCTTCTCATGTCTTTGCACTGCGCAGCAGAGACCTACATAAAAATAATGGTCCCGGGCGCAGACGGGGCAGAAGGAAAGGCTATGAACTTTATGTACTTCCTGGCCATATTGATTGGCCCGCTGGTGAAGATCCTGTACAGCTTCATCGGCAACTACGCGGTAACGATGGTCGTTGCCACCCTACTCCTCAAGCTGCTGCTCTTCCCCCTGAGCATCCATCAGCAGAAATCCTCGGCAAAGATGGCTGTTTTTCAGCCGCTGATGAATGAGATCCAGCAGAAGTACAAAAACGACCCCCAGAAACAGCAGGAGGAGCTGATGAAGCTCCAGCAGGAGCACGGCTTCAACCCCATGGGCGGCTGTATGCCCATGCTGCTGACGATGCTGGTGCTGTTCGGCTTCCTCGGTGTTGTGTACTACCCCGTGCATTACATCTTTGGTGTGGACAACGCCGCCGTCAAAGCCGCCTGCGAGGCGATCGGCATTGCCACCGCCAACACCTCCACGATGCAGACCGCGCTGATCCAGGCCATCCACAACGGCGCTGTGATCGACCCGTCCATCATCCCCGCCAACATCGTGGCAGAGATCCAGAACTTCAACACCAGCTTCTTCGGCATGGATATGTGTGATGTCCCCGGCTTCCGCTTTGTGCCGATCGCCATCTTCCCGGCCATCGCAGCGGTTACGATGTTCATCAGCTACTTCGTCACCCAGAAGCTCTCCGGCATGGACGCACAGATGCAGGGCAGCATGAAGATCATGATGCTCGTCATGAACCTGATGTTCGTTACCTTCTGCTTCAACGCCCCGGTCGGCTTCTCGCTGTACTACGGCGTGTCCAACCTGCTGCAGATCGGTCAGTCCTATGTCACCTACAAGATCTACAGCCCCGAAAAGTTCAAGGCCCAGTATGAGGCCGAGCTGGCCGCCAAGCGTGCCGAGCGTAAGAAGAAGCGCACCGTCACGGTTGAGCAGAACGGTGAAAAGATCCAGAAGGAGGTCACCCTCGGCGAGGCCAACAAGCTGCGTCTGGAGCTGGCCCGCCAGCGCGAGGCCGAGCTTTACAAGGACGAGCGCACCACCCCGCTGAACAAAGACTAAGAAAAGACGCCGCGCAACCGTAGGGGCGAGCATTGCTCGCCCGCGCCGTTGGCGGCTGTGAGGGAGTGTATCCCCTGCCGCCGTAGGGGCGCATTCTATATGCGCCCGCCCCGCTCCCCTTTGTGATGAACGTAACGATAAGAAATAAGAAGGAGGTTCCCTTTTATGCGCAGTATGGAAATGAGCGCCAAGACCGTTGAGGCCGCCGTAGAGGCCGCCTGCGAGGCGCTGGGCGTTGACCGCGATGACATCCATGTCAGCTACGAGGTACTGGAATTCCCCGCCCGCAAGCTGTTTAAGACCATCCCTGCCAAGGTCCTTGTAAAGGTCGAGGAGCCGGAGCCTGCCCCCGTGGAGGAGGTAAAGCCCGCCGAAGCCGCTGAGCCCGCCGAGGTCGTTGAGATCTCTGACGAGACCGCCCCTGCTCTGGAGCAGGAGGTCGTGGACGAGATGGTTGCCGAGGCTGACGATGAGACCGAGATCCCCCTCGACATCGCCGCCGACCCCCGCCTGCAGGCTGCGGTTGACTACCTGAGCCCCATCTTTAACCTGATGGGTGTTGAAAACTTCACTTTAAGCGCTGTCAAGAAGGGCGCTGCCACGATCCTGAAGGTCTCCGGCGAGCATATGGGCGCGCTCATCGGCCGCCGCGGCGAGACGATGGAGTCGCTGTCCTACCTCGCCAGCCTCGTTGTGAACCGCATGGAAGGCCCCTATGTCAAACTGGGGCTGGATGTCGGCGGCTACCGCAACAAGCGCGAGGACGACCTCTCTGCCCTTGCCAGACGCATTGCTGACCGCGTTATCCGCACCGGCTGCTTCTATGAGATGGAGCCGATGAACCCCTACGAGCGCCACATCATCCACACCGCCATCGCCAGTATGGAGGGCGTGCGCAGCGAGAGCAAGGGCGAAGGCCCGGCCCGCCATGTGGTGCTGTACTCCACCGACCCCAACGCCTGCAACCTGCCCGACCGCGACAATGCCCGCAACCAGCGCGGCCCCCGCCGTGACGGCCCGCGTGGCCCCCGCCGCGACAACCGCGGCCCGCGCGGCCCCAGAGCCCCGCGTGAGGGCGGCCGTGGGCCCCGCTACGGCGCACCCCGCCGCGACCGCAATGACCGCGGCCCGCGCTACGGCGGCCCCCGCTCCAGCGTGCCCGGCCGTGAGTTTGCTGACCGCCCGCGTGACCCCGATGCAAAGCCGATGGCACCCAAAACCACCGAGCGTATCCATGACGGTGATGATTTCGCCTTTGGCAAGATCGAGTTTTAAACAGAATTGTTGAAAAAAGCAGCCTGACTGTAAAGCCGGGCTGCTTTTTTTGGTGGGGGGCGAGGTGGGGAAAGCCCCTCAGGCCAGCTTCGCGGCCAGCTCCCCACTTCGTGGGGCGCCTTTTTGCGCGGGCTTTGCCCGCGTGAAAGCCTCCCCATTTTGGGGAGGTGGCCGAGCCTGCGAGGCCGGAGGGGCTTTTCCCACTTTCCACATCGTTTTCCACATGCGTGTTGAAAACTCTTATTTTTCCACAGACTACAACCGGCTATACAGGGGGTGCAAAAGCCCGGCTGCAAACAATATCTAGGCATAAATGCAGGATCACTCCACTACTAATACACATTTTCCACCGGAAAACCGGTTTTCCACCATTTCCCGGGTTTTTCCCTGTGGAAAACTCGTGAAAACTGTTGAAAACTATAAAATAACGATTATACGCATAAAATAGCTTTCAACCGCGGTGGAAAACTTCCCGCAGCAGGGGTTTTCCTGTGGAAAATGTTGAAAACTGCCTTTAGTTGTGAAAATACGCGGTTGAAAAGTCCGAAATGTTGTTAAAAACACAGGTGTAAGCGGAAGAAAAACAATTCCGCACAAAAAACAGCGGTCCGCCCCTGCCGGGCGGGCCGCTGTTTTTATAGACAGTTTTTTTAATCGTGCCGGATCGCTTCGAGGGCGCTGATTTTGACTGCCTTGTTTGCGGGCAGGATACCGGCCACAAGGCCGACCAGCGTGGCGAACACAAGCGCCGCCAGCATCAGCCACGGCGGAATGATCGAAATTGCGGCGCTGCCGTCGCCGCCCATATAGTAGCCGCCGCCCATCAGGCCGGACAGGTCAAACCCCTGCCCCAGCACTGACAGATGGTTCAGCACAAAGCTGGCGATCAGGCTGATGATCAGCCCGATCAGCCCGCCGATGAAGCCGATGGTCGAGCTTTCGAGCAGGAACATCGTGCGGATGTTGCCCAGCTCGCAGCCCAGCACCTTCATGACGCCGATCTCGCGGGTGCGCTCATAGATGGCCATTGTCATGGTGTTGATGATGTTGATGGCCGCCACCAGCAGCGAGACCGCCGCAATGCCGCCAAAGATCATCTGGCTCTTCATGACCTGCTTCTGCATCTCCTCGCGCTGCTGGTTCATCGAGTAGGTGTTGCTGAACCCCAGCTCGTGGATGGCGTTTTCCACATCCGTTACATAGGAGAGGTCATCGACCTTGACATAGACCTGCTCGTAGCTTTTCTCCTCAAGCTTGGTTTTGGTCAGGTCGCAGTAGACCTTTTGCAGCATCTGCATATCCTGTATGCGCAGCACAACACCGGACTGGGTCCAGTAGCCCTTGGCGCCGTCAGGCGTCAGCACGCCCACGATCTCCAGCTGCCAGCTGCGGCTTTTTTCGGTCGAGCCTTCGCCGGTCTTGATGGTCAGGGTCATCTTGTCCTTGTCGATGTCCACAAAAGGCGGCAGCTCTTTACCGTTGGCGTCGGTCTGGCCCTCGTAACGGTAGCGCTTGGGGCTGTTGTAGCTCTTGCGGGAATCCTCAAAGTTGTATCCGGTGGAACTGCCCACCAGCACCTGCAGCTTGGTGGCCTTCTCGCTGGCGGGGGTGTTGGTCGGCCAGCTGCCGCTCTGCAGGGTAAAGCCCATCGGCTCCAGCGCGGTGGGGTCGATGCCGATCAGATTGGAAATGTCCATCGTATAGCGGTCGTTGCGGCCCGCCGTGATGGTGCCCTCCAGATTGTACCCCTGTGCGTAGGGCGTTGCCGCCGCCACATGGGGAATCTGCTTGATGTTGGCGATCGCGGCATCGTCCAGATACAGCGGCTTGCCGTCGCTGCCCTGCATCATGCCGTAGCCGTAGATCTGGATCTGGGTCAGGTCGCCCCAGCTCTGCAGCATTTCCTCATTCGTTTTGGTCTGGGCAATGCCCAGCGAGATCATCAGCACGACCATGCAGGTGCCGATGACAACACCCACCAGCGTAAGTGCTGTGCGGCCCTTGCGGCGCAGCAGGTTGCGCGCCGACAGGCTGATTTCATCAGAGATCTTCATCGCTGTCCTCTGCTTCCAGTGCGGCCAGCGCCTTGGCCTTCTTGCGCTTGCGGACCACAACCACGATAATCACCACAACGACTACCGCGCCGCAGACGCCGATCAGCACCCACGCCCAGACCGGCATACCGGTCTGCTCGGGCTGCATATCGTCCATCGAGGGGTCATAGAAGTCGTCCATGTTCATCTCCTCGGCACTGACGGAAAAGTCCTTGGAGACGGTCTGCGGGTTGCCGGAGGCATCCTCATAGCTCAGCGTGATGATGCCGCTGACCGCGCCCGCAGCATCGGGGGTGATGTCAAAATCCACGCTGCCCTCGGTGCCGGCGTTCAGGTTGCCGAGGTACTGGTAACTGCCCGCGCCCAGATTGGTGCCGGTCAGGCGTGCCTCAAGGTTGCTGACGGGGTTTTTGCCCTTGTTGACATAGGTGAGGGAGACGCTGCCGGTATCGCCGACATAGATCGTATCGCTGGACAGCTCCAGCTGGCCGACCTCAAACCGGTTGGGCTGGCTGACGGGGACCGAGATCGTCGTTGTGCCGCTGACCTCCTTGCCGGTGATCGAGCCTGTGCCGGTCATGTTGACGGTGATGTTGGCCACCGTGCCGGTAAACCCGGCCGAGGGCATGACCTCAAAGGTGACATCGCGGGTCTGCTTGGCGGCGATGGTGCCGACATAGTTGGAAAGGCTGCCGCTGTTGAGCAGGATATTCTCCGGCAGGGTCAGCGAGACGATGACATCGTTTAAATTCTCATTGCCGTCCGTGGCGTAAAGGCCGAGCGAGAGGGTGAACGGCGTGCCGGCAACGACGCTGTCCCCATAGCTGGAGGTGCGGACGAGCAGATTCGGCGAGGTGGTCTGGTCCTTGTCCACGCACTGGCCGATCGTCACGCTGAACTGCTGCAGCGGCTTTGAGGTATCCAGATAAGAAAGATTGATCGGCACAGTATTGCCGCCGCCGTTGTAGATGACATCGCGGAACAAAAGGACGTAGCTGTAGTAGTTGTACTGCGCGTTCTGGGCAATCTCGTCTGCGGTGGCAGAGCCGTTGCGGACATTCTGCAGGCGGGTGGCGTTGGGGTCGTCGTTGCTGTCGAACAGCTGGCCGATCTCGCCGGTGCCGGTGTAGGTGAACACGGCGGAGTTGATGCGCGCGGAGATCTCCTCCGGCTTGACGCAGTACCGGGCCGAGGCGTGGTCAACGACCTTCAGCACAAGGTTGATCCTGTCGCCGACCTCAACGGTCGTGACCTCTCCGCCTGCTGCGTTGGTGACGGTGTAGGCCGACACATAGACGCCGTCCGAGTTGCTCGTGTCGATGGAGGCAGTCGGGGTGGGCGTTGGGTCAGGCGTCGGGTCGGTCACGGCGGCATCGTCCGCCAGCACCGGTGCGCAGAGCGCCGTCGCCAGCATCAGGGCGGTAAGTAAGGTGAATAGTCGTTTCAAGTGTGGTACCTCCAAATTTTTTAACATAGGCGTCCCCCAAAAGGCTTCCCCTGAGGGGGAAGCTGTCACCGAAGGTGACTGATGAGGGGCAAGCCTGCCGTTATTCCTCTTTTGCGGGGTTGCTGTGGGAACACTGCCCCTCATCCGCCCTGCGGGCACCTTCCCCCTTGGGGGAAGGCTTTTTTGCGGACTGTTCCTTCGCCGCATCTCCGCCAATATCCAGATCCCCTTCCAGATCGGCAAACAGGGCATCGCGGTTTTTCTTCTTTGTCTCCTCGTCCTGCAGCACATTGGAGCAGACCTTGCCGTCCAATATCGTCACGATGCGGTCGGCACATTCGGCCAGTTCCGGCTCATGCGTGACCATGACGAAGGTGACATGGTTGTTTTTGGACAGCTCCAGCATCCGGTACAGCACCTGCTTACTGGTGCGGGAGTCGAGGTTGCCGGTCGGCTCATCGGCAAAAATGACCTTGGGGCTGCTGACGAATGCGCGGGCAATGCCGACACGCTGCTGCTGGCCGCCGCTCATCTCGGTCGGCAGGTGGTTGGCGCGGCCCAAAAGGCCCATGGCCTTCAGCTCCTTACGGGCGCGGGCCAGCCGTGTTTTTTTGTCCACGCCCTTGAACATGAGCGGCAGGGCCACATTTTCGGCCGCCGTCATGGTGGGCAGCAGATTGTAGCTTTGGAAGATGAACCCCAGATGCTGCTGGCGGAACGCGGCCAGCTCGTTCTCAGTCATGGCGCTGATCTCATGCCTGCCGATGAACACCTTGCCCGAGGTCGGCTTTTCCAGCCCGGCCAGCTGGTTCAGCAGGGTGGATTTGCCGCTGCCGGACTGACCGACGATACAGCAGAATTCCCCTTTTTCTATGGACAGATCGACATTGTTCAGCGCGATGACACGCTCCTTGCCGACGGCGTAGACCTTGCGCAGCTTTTCTGTATGGATAATGGGCGCCAATACCATACCCCCTTTTTGATCGTTATATCCTACATTATACCATATGGCGAAGAAAGAAAAAAGATGGGGAAATTGTAAAATTCATGGCGAAAAGCGGAGGGATTCCTGCTCGGCCCGCAAGGGTATGGCAGGTACCCCTTTCCCTTGAACCGCCGCGGCGGCCTGAGGGCAGGCCGCCCTACAATCGCCCGGCAGGCGGCTGCTGCCCCGCGGCGGCCAGAGAACTGGCCGCCCTACTTCCCTTTTTTCTCTCTTTCCTATATAATAAACGCAAAAAGGGGGCAAATGTTACCATGGATTACACGATTCACCCCATTGCGTATATACGCAGTGATTTTACGGATAAATTCGGCATCCCGCGGCAGAGCGGCCTTGTGCCGGAGCTGACCGCCCGCATCGTCTTTGAGCCGGAATACCGCGATCCCAACGCCCTGACCGGCATCGAGGGGTATGACCGGCTCTGGCTCATCTGGCAGTTCTCGACCGTGGCGGCGGAGTACGCCGCCGGCAAAAGCTGGCGGCCCACCGTCCGCCCGCCGCGTCTGGGCGGCAACGAGCGGCGCGGCGTCTTTGCCACCCGCAGCCCCTACCGGCCGAATGCGCTGGGGCTGTCCTGTGTGGAGCTGGCCGGTGTGGAAAACGGGGATCTGATCGTCCGCGGCGCCGACCTTTTGGACGGCACGCCGATCTTTGACATCAAGCCGTATCTGCCCTATGTGGACGCCTACCCCGAGGCGCGCGGCGGGTTCACGGATACGACCAGAGCGTACGCCCTGCAGGTGATATGCCCCGATGCGTTATTGTGCAAAGTGCCCGAAGAAAAGCGCCCCGCCTTGTTGGGTGTGCTGAAAAACGACCCGCGCCCTGCCTACCAGCACGACCCCGCGCGGGTGTATGCGCTGGATTTCGGCAGCAATAAAGTGAAATTTACGGTGGACGGGGAGAATTTGACGGTTATTGACATCTTATAGGCAGCGCGGCAAAGCCCCTCCGGCCTTTTTTCGGACGGCAAAGCCGTCCGCAGAAAGCCTCCTCGCGCAGCGGGGAGGTGGCCGAGTTTACGAGGCCGGAGGGGCTTTGCAGACTGGCCCTGCCGCAAGGCTTATCTTAAAAAATTCCACCATCCGGAACACTGTACAATAAACCGTACCCCAAAACACCCTAAAAACCGCCTTGTTCGTCATTGTGGTCAAAATGCACACAACGAGTTTAAAAATCTGTGCAACTTTCTGAACAAAACCCCTTTACGAAACGGGGGGTTTTTTGGTACAATAAAGCTATGCAAAAGCGTTTATCTGGAACTGTGCCCGGAGCAAAGTTGGGGCGCGTGCCAGGCAGCGCGGGATTTGTGCGGCCCTGACAACCGCACAGCTCTATAATGCAAAACTCTAATAAAAACGGAGGAAAGAAAATGCCCAGAGCTAAACAGTCTATGGACGGCAATACCGCTGCGGCGCATGTAGCTTATGCATTCACCGATGTGGCTGCCATCTACCCCATCACCCCCTCCAGCCCCATGGCCGACACCGTTGACCAGTGGAGCGCTGCAGGCCTGAAGAACATCTTCGGCAACCAGGTCAAGGTTGTTGAGATGGAGTCCGAGGCCGGTGCCGCAGGCGCCGTGCACGGTTCTCTCGGTACCGGTGCCATCACCACCACCTTTACCGCTTCTCAGGGTCTTCTTCTGATGATCCCCAACATGTACAAGATCGCAGCTGAGCAGCTGCCCTGCGTCTTTGACGTTTCCGCCCGTACCGTTGCTACCCAGTCCCTGAACATCTTCGGTGACCACAGCGATGTTATGGCCGTCCGTCAGACCGGCTTTGCCATGCTGGCCGAGAGCAACCCGCAGGAGGTCATGGACCTGTCCCCTGTTGCTCACCTGTCCGCTATCGAGGGTCGCGTTCCGTTCGTGAACTTCTTCGACGGCTTCCGTACCTCCCACGAGATCCAGAAGATCGAGAAGTGGGACTACGAGGACCTGAAGGAAATGTGCAACATGGAGGCTGTCGAGGAGTTCCGTGCCAAGGCACTGAACCCCGAGCACCCCAAGATGCGCGGTTCTCACGAGAACGGTGACGTCTTCTTCCAGCATCGTGAGGCCTGCAACCCCGCTTACGAGGCTCTGCCTGCCGTTGTTGAGAAGTACATGGCCAAGATCAACGAGAAGCTGGGCACCAACTATGACCTGTTCAACTACTACGGCGCCGAGGACGCTGACCGCGTCATCATCGCCATGGGCTCCATCTGCGACGTTGCAGAGGAAGTTGTTGACTACCTGACCGCCAAGGGCGAGAAGGTCGGTCTGGTTCTGGTCCGCCTGTATCGTCCCTGGGTGTCCTCCGCTCTGCTGAAGGTCCTGCCCAAGACGGTCAAGAAGATCGCTGTTCTGGACCGCACCAAGGAGCCCGGCTCTCTGGGCGAGCCCCTGTATCTGGATGTTGCCACCACCCTGCGTGAGGCCGGCATGAACGACGTCGTCCTGACCGGCGGCCGCTACGGCCTCGGCTCCAAGGACACCCCGCCGTCCAGCGTCTTTGCTATCTACACCGAGCTGGAGAAGGATGCCCCGAAGCCCCGCTTCACCATCGGCATCACCGACGATGTGACCAACCTCAGCCTGCCTGAGGTCAAGCCCGCTCCCATCACCTCCGCCCCCGGCACCAAGGAGTGCAAGTTCTGGGGTCTGGGCGGCGACGGTACTGTCGGCGCCAACAAGAACTCCACCAAGATCATCGGCGACCATACTGACAAGTACATTCAGGCTTACTTCCAGTATGACTCCAAGAAGACCGGCGGTGTCACCATCAGCCACCTGCGTTTCGGCGACAAGCCCATCCGCAGCCCCTACTACATCAATCAGGCTGACTTCGTTGCCTGCCACAACCCCGCCTACATCCACATGGGCATGAAGATGGTGCAGGACGTTAAGCCCGGCGGCGTCTTTATGATCAACTGCCAGTGGACCGATGCCGAGCTGGACGAGCATCTGAATGCTGCCGACAAGAAGTACATTGCCGACAACAACATTCAGCTCTACACCATCAACGCTATCGATAAGGCTATCGAGATCGGCATGGGCAAGCGCACCAACACGATCCTGCAGTCCGCCTTCTTCAAGCTGGCTGATGTCATGCCCATCGACGATGCTGTCGAGTACATGAAGGCCGCCGCCAAGAAGAGCTACGGCAAGAAGGGCGACGCCGTTGTCCAGATGAACTGGAAGGCTATCGACGCTGGTCTGGACGCTGTCCATAAGGTCGAGGTGCCTGAGAGCTGGCACAACCCCGCTGCTGATCCCGCCCCGAAGGCCCTGAAGGGACCCGAGGCTCTGGTCAAGCAGATCCGCGATGTTATGGAGCCCATCTCCCGTATGGACGGCGACAGCCTGCCTGTCTCCGCCTTCGAGGGCAATGTCAACGGCGAGTGGGAGCAGGGTGCTTCCGCTTACGAGAAGCGCGGCACCGCTGTTATGGTCCCCGAGTGGAACGCCGAGAAGTGCATTCAGTGCAACAACTGTGCATTTGTCTGCTCTCACGCCACCATTCGTCCCTTCTGCCTGACCGCTGCCGAGGCCGAGGCTGCACCTGCCTCCACCAAGCTGGCTGACACCAAGCCCAAGGCAAGCGAGTACAAGTTCACCATGGCCGTGTCTCCTCTGGACTGCATGGGCTGCGGCGAGTGCGTCACCGTCTGCCCGACTGCCGCTATCGAGATGAAGCCGCAGGAGAGCCAGTCCGAGCAGCAGGCTGCTTTCGACTACTGTGTCGAGAACATCCGCAAGAAGGACAATGTCCCCGGCGTTGTTTCCGAGGTTTCCGTCAAGGGTTCTCAGTTCAACCAGCCGCTGCTTGAGTTCTCCGGCTCCTGCGCAGGCTGCGCCGAGACTTCTTATGCCCGCCTGATCACCCAGCTGTTCGGCGAGAAGATGTTCATCTCCAACGCCACCGGCTGCTCCTCCATCTGGGGCGGCACCGCTTCCATCAGCCCCTACACCACCAACAAAGAGTCCGGTCACGGCCCCGCATGGATCAACTCCCTGTTCGAGGACAACGCCGAGCATGGTCTGGGTATGCAGATCGGTTACGAGACCGTCCGCGCCAACCTGATCACCAAGGTTGAGGCCCTGAAGGGCAAGAATGCTGAGCTGGATGCTGTCATCGACAACTTCCTCGCTACCAAGAACAACACCAAGGCCAACGATGAGCCCGCCAAGGCTCTGGTCGCTGCCCTCGAGGCCTGCGGCTGCGATGAGGCCAAGGAGATCCTGAAGGATAAGCAGTACCTGGCCAAGAAGAGCTTCTGGATCTTCGGCGGCGACGGCTGGGCTTACGACATCGGTTACGGCGGTCTGGATCATGTTCTGGCTTCCGGCCACGATGTCAATGTCATGGTCTTCGACACCGAGATGTACTCCAACACCGGCGGACAGGCTTCCAAGGCCTCCAACATCGGTGAGGTCTGCCAGTTCGCTGCTGCCGGTAAGGAGATCAGCAAGAAGTCTCTGGCTGAGATCTGCATGACCTACGGCTACATCTATGTTGCTCAGATCGCTCTGGGCGCCAACATGGCTCAGGCTGTCAAGGTCATCGCCGAGGCTGAGGCTTATCCCGGCCCGTCTCTGATCATCGGCTACGCTCCCTGCGAGCTGCACGGTGTCAAGGGCGGCATGACCAACTGCCAGAACGAGATGAAGAAGGCTGTTGCTGCCGGTTACTGGAACCTGTTCAGCTTCAACCCCGCTGCCAAGGCAGAGGGCAAGAACCCCTTCACCCTGACCTCCAAGGCCGGCGATATGTCCAAGTATCAGGACTTCCTGGCCAACGAGACTCGTTACAGCCGTCTGGCTCGCGCCTTCCCGGATCGCGCCAAGGCTCTGTTCGAGAAGAACCAGGCTGCCGCCGATGCCCGTTACGAGCATCTGACCAAGCTGGTCGACCTGTACAAGTAATTTGTAAGGTAGCATAAAAATTGCGCCCCACGCTGCAAAGCGTGGGGCGCTTTTTTTGCTGGGCGGGGCGCGGGGTGAGGCGGCTGCTGATGGACAGCGCTGCAAAGCCCCTCCGACTTCGCTTCGCTCGTCACCTCCCCACTGCGTGAGGAGGCTTTCTCGCGGGCAAGCCCGCGCAAAAGGCGCCCCACGCAGTGGGGAGCTGGCCGAGCCTGCGAGGCCTGAGGGGCTTTTGGCACCTCGCGCCCGCCGTCCCCTTACCTCACACCGGCCGCAGCACCAGCTCCAGCCCGTCCTTTCCCCAGCCGAAATCGGCGGCGGCGTAGCCGCGCTCCAGCACGCGGGGCAGGGCGGGGTCAGTCAGGGTGCAGCGGCGCAGCGGGTCGCGCCATTTGGCCAGCCCGCGCGCCGAGAAGATCAGCATCTGCGCGGCGCCTGCCATCGGGCGCATGCCGCGCAGTGTCAGCCCGGCCGAGAGATACTGTGCGCAGAGGTCATCACACACATCCGGGCGTTCAATATCCAGCGGCAGCACGGCCCAGACATGATAGCTGGCGTAGCGCTCGGTCGCCCAGCGCAGCGCTAACCGAAGAAAATGTCGCAGCTGCGTGTAATCCTCGCTAAGCACGGGCGGCGTCAGCACCGCGCCCTGTCCGTCGGCCCCGTAACCGGCGGCGCGCAGGCTGGTCGGCAGCGGGTCCTCGGCATAGAGCGGCAGCAGCGCGGCGGCGGCTTGCAGCTCGTTTTGGCCGGCGTAGTCACCGACGATCTGCCCCTCCTCCAGCGCGGGGTGCAGGCAGGGCAGCAGCGGCAGTCCGCCCGGGCCGGTCAGGGTGCGCAGCGCGGCGGCGTTGTCGGCCGTCAGCACGCGGGCATCAAAGGTATGGGTGCGTTCCAGTGTTTGCAGCATAAGTAAAGATCCCTCCGTAAAAAGTCATTACAGGACTTATTGTAAGGAGGGGCGGGCATAAAAAATGTCGCATCCCGGGGTGAGATGCGACATTTTTTAAGTATGCTTTGTCTGGCGTTTTTCTTCGATCAGATCCTCAAAGCTGCGCTGTTTTGTGAAAAACCGCCGATAGGGATTGTCGGGCAGCGGCGGCGATTTTGACGTGGGCGGCTTGGGCGGCTCGATTTTCCGCCGCAGATGCCCCTTCAGCGGCGGCAGCGGGCGGCTCATTCGGCGGCGGTGGAAACGGCACCGGCGGTCAGGGCGTCCCACAGCGCGGCGCAGTGGGCGTAGTTCTCGGCCTGCTCTTCATCCCAGACGCCGCGGCGGCCCACATACAGATGCTCCAGAACGCTCTGGTTCGTGCCGGTCGCATCGTCCATCAGGGTGTAGCCGTCATAGCTGCCAAGCTCCAGCCCGGTCAACACAGGGCAGTCCGTCCAGCGGTAAACCATCTCGCGCCAATCGGGGTCGGCAGTCTCGGGGTCATCGTCCACTGTGCCGTCCAGATATTGCAGCACACCGGTGCTTTTCTCAAAGCCCTCGGGGTCCTCCAGCAGGAAGATGTAGGTCTTGCCGCCGCTGGCCAGCTCGGCGCTCAGCCGGGTGACGCCGGCCATCTGGTAGTAGGCATCGGTGCTTTCGTTCTCGGCGTCAAAATCGACATTGTAGGTCGCAACCTGCACCACGACCTTGCCGTCCCCGTTCTCGTCATGGCAGAAGGGGGTCAGCGCGTCCTGCAGGGCATTGACGGTATCGACCGGCAGCTCGTGGGTGCCCACATAGGCGATCTGCACATCGGGCCGGGTCTGAAAGACCGTGTCCTTGATGATCCAACCGCCGAAGAAAACGGCGGCAACGCCGATCACAACGGCAACCCAATGGTAGTGCCACCAGTTGGCGGCCTTTTCAGCCTTTGTATATTCGCGCGGCGGCTCTGGCGTCTGGTTGTAGGTTTCGGTGCTGTCCTTCGTGACCCATGCCATAGTGTGGATACACTCCTTTTATAATATCTTTTCTATTATACCACAAATCGACCGGGAAAATTGTAAACTTATTTTGACCACGCCTTGCAAGAGAGGGGCAAAGAGGGTATGATAAAGAGGGAAAAAAGGCTTCCCCCTTTTGGGGGAAGCTGTCTGCGAAGCAGACTGATGAGGGGCGGTCCGCCCATTGCTGCCCGTTACCGGGCTGCCCGGCACACCTGCCCCTCAGGCCGCCGCGGCGGGGTGAGGGCACCCCGCCCTACATCCCCGGCTAAAGGGGCCGTTACAAAATAGAATCAACAGGGAGAACCACCATGTCCAACCAACCTGAAACAAACGAAACACCGGCCACCGGCTATACGCCTGCGCCGCGCAAGGTCGGGCTGCCCCGCTTTTTTGAGCTGCTCGGCCGCGACCTCTGGCCGCTGTATAAGTCCAGCATACTCTGCGTGGCGGGCTTTCTGCCCGGCACTGCGCTGGCCATTCTCGGCATGATGGGCGGCTCCGCCCTGCTGACCGTGGCGGGCGGCGTGCTGGGCGGCCTTCTGGGCGGGCCGTTTTTGTCCGGCATGATCGACACGGTGCTGCGCGCACTGCGGGACGAGCCGGGCTACTGGTGGCACACCTACAAGCGCGCATGGAAGCAGAACTGGAAGCAGAGCCTGCTGCCCGGTGCGCTGCTGGGCCTGTTTGTAGGCAGCTGGGGCTGGATGCTCCGCGCACAGGCGCTGGCCGGCAACACCAGCACCGCGCTGTGGGTGGCCTCGCTGGCAGGGATCTTTGTCTGCACCGGCTTTTTCAGCTGGCTGCTGGCGCAGGTGCCGCTGGTGGATCTGCCGCTGCCCCAGCTTGCCAAAAACGCCGGGCTGATGTTCTTCGGCTTCTTCCCGCGCACCTTGGCGGCTGCACTGGTGCTGGCTGTCTACTGGGGGCTGACGCTGCTCTACCTGCCCGCGACCATCCTTGTGATCGTGGTGTTCGGTTTCTGGCTGCCGGTCACGGTGGCCGGTATGATCCTCTACCCCGGCCTTGATAAGGTATTCAAGCTTGAGGAAACGCTCGCGGCTCGCCGCGATGCCGAGATCGAGGAACGGATGGAGCAGAACCGCCCCAACTTCGACCATTAACAGGGGGGACCCGGTATGGATAAAAATACCGTACTGCTGCGGGACACCGAGGCGTTCATGCGCGGCGAGCTGGACAATGTGACCGTTGCGCAGAACAGCATTGTGCTGGATCTGGTGCAGGGCAGCTATGTGCCTTACGGCTGCTACACCAGCGCCCCGCTGCCGATGCCGCTGTTTGACGCGCTGCGCGTCAGCTGGAACGCAGCCAGCCCCGACGGCACGGCGGTCGAGGCACAGTGCCGCGTGCTGGTGGACGGCAACTGGACGCCATGGGTCGGCTTTGGCAAGTGGAGCCCCTGCCTGCACCGGGAGGGCGTGCCCTATCAGGAGCGCGGCCCCGTGCAGCGCTGGCATGACCACCTGCAGCTGGACAGCAAATGCGCCACAATGGTGCAGCTGCGCATCTACCTGTACACCCGGGACGAGAAGGCCAGCCCCCTCGTTACCCTGCTGGGCGCAAGCACCCATGTGGTGGATGTGATCCCCGCGCGCGGGCGGCCTGTCAATGCGCGGATGCATATGATGCCCTACGCAGTGGCGCACCGCGCCCCGGCGCTGCGCCCGTGGATGGATCTGGCCATTGCGCTGGCAAGCCTGACCAACCGCTGGGGCGCCGACCTGCTGCCTGAGGAGTTCGCTCAGGTGCTGCGGGACTGGCGCACACCCGATGACCACGACCCGCGCAGCCTGAGCTTTGCTGCTGCGGCTGCCGCGCGGTGGGGCTTCCCTGCGTGGGTAGCCTATGGGGATCTGGCGCTGCTGCGCGCCGAGGCCCGCGCCGGCTACGGTGCAGTGGTGCGCTTGCAGGCGGCCCCGGCGCAGACCGCCGCCGGTATGCCGGAAACCCGCTATGTGGCGGTGCGCGGTTTTGCCGCCATAGACGGAAACCCGCAGGTGCTGCTCTGCGACCCATGGGCCGGCGAGAACGACTTTGACTGCGAGACGGCGATGCCTCTGGATGATTTTATGGTGGCGTGGGACAATGTGGCACTGCTGATGCGCCAGCGCACCGATAATACGCCCCCGCTCGGCCGTACCCGGTGCAGCGCATGGCTGCGCCCGGTGGGCACCGATGCCCCCGGTCTTTACCGGCTTTACATCAACGGCGAGGAACACCCCCTGCCAGAGGATTTCTGTGCGCAGGGCGGGGTGCTGGCCTACAGCCTGCCCGATGCCTGCCCCCACGCGACCACCGCCCATCGCCGCTTTGTCTACACCGAGCCGACCAACGGTGGCATCATGCTGGAGCATGGCGACACCGCCCGCAAATACACGGTCTACGCCATCGAAACCGACGGCAGGATGATCGTCGGCGATGTGACGGTGTGACATCGAAAAAAGCAATGTTTCCCCCTGTGCGAGGGGAGTCTGCCCCGCAAAGTACGGTTTTTTCAATATACTAAGAGGAGCTTCGGCTCCTCTCAGAGTGTCGATAAAACTAACGGGACGATTGCAACCTTTCGCTTGGTTTGTAGGGAACGGTCTTGACCGTTCCGTGCCGCCGTGCCAAAAGCACGACATTACGAGAAAACCGCGCGCCATTCGGCGCGATTGAATGCGCTGCGCGCGGCCAGCGGTGCGGATGGGTCAAGACCCATCCCTACATTTCTGCCCCAAAAAGGGCTTTTTCTACAAACTGAGAGGAGCTTCGGCTCCTCTTTTTTTGTGGTGTATGTACAGCTTCCATTTTACAGGTGTCTTGACACATGACGTGAACGGTGCTATACTGGGCAACGCAATCATCCAATACAGAGGGACAGGAAGTCAGGGAAACTATGATGAGATTTGATGAATACTACGATGTTGTCATTGTCGGCACCGGCGCAGCGGGTTTATACTGCGCGTTGAACTTTCCAAAGCGTTATAAAGTGCTGCTGCTGACCAAGCAGAAGGCGGACGAGTGCGATTCCTTTCTGGCGCAGGGCGGCATCTGTATGCAGCACGGCGAGGCGGACTACCGCTCCTTTTTTGAGGATACGATGCGGGCCGGCCACTATGAGAACGATGCCGCCACGGTGGACCTGATGATCCGGTCCTCCAACTCGATCATCCGCGATCTGGTGCGCCGCGGCGTGCGGTTTGCCCGGGACGAAAACGGCGCGCTGCGCTTTACCCGCGAGGGCGCGCACTCCCGCGCGCGGATCCTCTTTCATGAGGATGTCACCGGGCGTGAGATCACCCAGACCCTCCTTGCGGAGGTCCTGCGGTGCGAAAACATCGAGCTGCGCGAGAATACCGTGATGCTCGACTTCTTTGCCGATGCGGCAGCCTGCGGCGGCGTTGTTGCGATGGGCCCGGACGGCGCAGTGCGGGCCATCGGCGCGGGGGCGGTCGTGCTGGCCTGCGGCGGCATCGGCGGGCTGTACAAAAACTCGACCAACTACCCCCATATCACCGGCGATGCCATTGCCATGGCGTTGCGCCATGGCGTGGCCTGCCGCCATCTTGACTATATCCAGATCCACCCCACAACGCTGTTCAGCCGCAAAAAGGGCCGCCGGTTCCTCATCTCGGAGTCGGTGCGCGGCGAGGGTGCGCTGCTGCTGGACAAAAACGGAAACCGCTTTACGAATGAGCTGCAGCCCCGCGATGTCGTCAGCGCGGCCATCCGCGCCCAGATGGAGAAGGACGGCACCGAGCATGTGTGGGAGGATATGCGCCCCATCGGCGAGGCAGTCATCCGCGAGCATTTCCCCAACATTCTTGAGCGGTGTGAGGAGGAGGGCTACGACCCCCTGCATGAGCCGATCCCCGTTGTGCCGGCCCAACACTATTTTATGGGCGGCATTCAGGCGGACTTAAGCAGCCGCACCGCCCTGCCCCGGCTGTATGCCTGCGGCGAGACCTGCTGCAACGGCGTCCACGGCCGCAACCGGCTGGCCAGCAATTCCCTGCTGGAATCTCTGGTCTTTGCACAGCGCGCCGCAGATGATATACTGTTTGGGGAGCCGCCCGCCTTTACGGGCGATGCGCCCGACCTTGCCCCCTACCGGGAGACCGAGCCGCTGTTTGCGGCCTACCGAACCGAAGTTTTGAATGCGATCGAGAGGAGCAAAAATCATGAATGAGATCATGCGTCTTTTAAATGTGGACCCGCTGCTGCTGCAGGCCCTGCGGGAGGATATGCCCGGCGAGGATGTGTCCACCAACGCCGTTATGCCCTGCGCCTGCCCCGGCACCGTTGACCTGATCGCCAAGCAGGACGGCATCGTTGCCGGTCTGGATGTCTTTGCGCGCGTCTTTACCCTGCTGGACCCCGCCACCGAGGTCGAGTTCTTCTGCAAGGACGGCGATGCGGTCAAAAACGGCGAGAAGCTCGGCGTTGTCAACGGCGATATCCGCGTCCTGCTCTCCGGCGAGCGCGTGGCGCTGAACTACCTGCAGCGGATGAGCGGCATTGCCACCTACACCCATGAGGTCGCATCCCTGCTGGAGGGCACCGGCATCACCCTGCTGGACACCCGCAAGACCAGCCCGAATAACCGCGTGTTTGAGAAGTACGCCGTCCGCGTGGGCGGCGGCTGCAACCACCGCACCGGCCTGTCTGACGGCGTGCTGCTCAAGGATAACCACATCGGCGCGGCGGGCGGCGTGGCCAGGGCGGTTGCCATGGCCAGGGCCTACGCGCCCTTTGTGCGCAAGATCGAGATCGAGGTCGAGAACCTTGACCAGACCCGCGAGGCAGTCGAGGCCGGTGCCGACATCATCATGCTGGACAATATGAGCGATGCCGATATGCGCGCCGCCGTGCAGCTGATCGCAGGCCGCGCCCAGACCGAGTGCAGCGGCAATGTCACGAAGGAAAACATCGCCCGCCTCAAGGACATCGGCGTGGACTTTGTCTCAAGCGGTGCGCTGACCCACTCGGCCCCGATCCTTGATCTCTCGATGAAGCATCTGCGCCCGCTGGACAAGGAGGAAGCCTGATGACCACCGCCGAGCGCCGTGAGGCCATTCTGGCCCAGCTGGGCCGCAAGCCCATCGCAGCCCGGACATTGGCTGCCAAGTACGGTGTCAGCCGTCAGGTCATCGTGCAGGATCTGGCGGTGCTGCGGGCCGCGCACCCGAATGTGATCTCGACCGCGCGCGGCTATGTGCGCCAGCAGGCGGAGAGCGCCTGCACCCGCGAGTTCAAGGTGCGCCACACCCCCGCCCAGACCGGGCTGGAGCTGAACCTGATCGTTGACTGCGGCGGCCGGGTGTGCAGCACCAGCATCAGCCACCGCGTCTACGGGCGCATCACGGTCGAGCTGGACATACGCTCCCGTCAGGATGTGCTGGAATTTCTGCAGGCGTTTGAGGACAGCGCCTCGACCGTGCTGTCCACCGCTACGGACGGCTACCACTACCATCTGGTGGAGGCAGCCACCCCCGAGCGGCTTGATCTGATCGAAAAGGAGCTGCAGGAGCACGGCTTTCTGGCGCCGCTGCAGCCGTGGGAAAAATAACAGGCCGTATATAAAGATAGAGGTTGAACAGTATGACAACGCATGAGCTGCAGCAGGAGATCCTGCGCCTGAAGAAAGAGAAGAATGTCTGTATCCTGGCCCACGCCTACCAGAGCCAGGCAGTGCTGGAGGTTGCCGACTACACCGGTGACTCCTACGGGCTGAGCGTGCAGGCCGCCAAGACCGATGCGGCGGGCGTCATCATGTGCGGCGTGCGGTTTATGGCCGAGACCTGCAAGATCCTCAGCCCGGAAAAGACCGTCTGGCTGGCAAACCCGATGGCCAGCTGCCCGATGGCCGAGCAGCTGGACCTGCCCGCGCTGCGGGCGCTGAAGGCGCAGTACCCCGGCTACGCCACAGTGGCCTACATCAATACGACCTCGGCGCTGAAAACCGAGTGCGATGTCTGCGTGACCTCCTCCAGCGCTGTCAACATCTGCCGTGCGCTCGATGCCGATAAGATCCTGTTCATTCCGGACCCGAACCTTGGCAGCTATGTGGCTGCGCAGCTGCCCGAAAAGCAGTTTGCGTTCTACCACGGCGGCTGCCCGCGGCATATGGTCGTTTCGGCGGCCGATGTGGCCCGGGCGCGCGCCGCCCACCCGGACGCGGAGCTGCTCGTCCACCCCGAGTGCCGCGCTGAGGTCGTGGCGCAGGCCGACTATGTCGGCTCAACGACCGGCATCATGGCGTATGCGAAAAAATCCGCCGCGCGGGAGTTCATCATCGGCACCGAGAACAGCATCGTGGAGCATCTCTCCTTCGACTGCCCGGACAAGAGCTTCTACCCGCTGGCCGTGCAGCTGACCTGCATGAACATGAAGCTGACCACCCTGCCCGACATCTACCGCTGCCTGCTGGGCACCGGCGGCGAGCAGATCACCCTGCCGGCCGATATTATGGCCGGTGCGGGCCGCTGCATCCGCCGCATGGTTGAGCTGGGCGGCTGATACGCCCCACGCTGCGGGCGGGCTTTCAGCAGATTGTTTGGGGCGCTTTCCGCTTTTGCGGGGGCGTCCCTTTTTATTTTTCTTGCAAAATCGGTTTTCAGCGGGTACAATAGTATCCGAGGTGAACTACGATGAAGCTGCTCATTGCATCGGATATCCACGGCGCGGCGGACTGCTGCCGCAGCCTGCTGGACGCATGGGACCGCGAGGGTGCGGACAGGCTGCTTTTGCTGGGCGATATTCTGTACCACGGCCCGCGCAACGACCTGCCGCCGGCGTATGCCCCCAAACAGGTGCTGGCCCTGCTCAATGCGCGCAGGGACCGTATTTTCTGCGTGCGCGGCAACTGCGATACCGAGGTGGACCAGATGGTGCTGGAATTCCCCATTCTGGCCGACTATGCCGTGCTCACAGCGGGGGAGCGGCTCATCTACGCCACCCACGGCCACCGGTACAACACGGCCCACCTGCCGCCGCTGCAGCCGGGGGATATTCTGCTGCACGGCCACACCCATATCCCCGCGTGGGAGCAGTTCGGCCGTGACAACCTGTATCTCAACCCCGGCTCGGTCTCGATCCCCAAGGAAAACAGCCCCCGCAGCTATATGACGCTGCAGGACGGCGTGTTTGTGTGGAAGGATTTGGACGGGGCAGCGTATCATACCCTGCGTTTGTAACAGACGAAACCTGACAAATAGGAGAAACCCATGAAAATCCCTGCAAAAGGCTTTACCCACGGCGGAAAATTCCATGCCGATGATGTTTTTTCGACTGCGCTGCTGCAGATCCTGCGCCCCGACATCCAGATCACGCGCGGCTTTACCGTGCCCGATGACTTTGATGGCATCGTCTACGATGTAGGCGGCGGTATGTTCGACCACCATTCCGAGCCGCGGGAGACCCGCCCCAACGGCGTACCCTACGCGGCGTTCGGCCTGCTGTGGCGGGTGCTGGGCGCCCAGCTTGTGGGCGAGCATCAGGCGCGCCTGCTGGACGAGAACTTTATCCAGCCCCTTGACCTGAACGACAACACCGGCGAGCAGAACTCGCTGGCCGATGCCATCGGCAGCTTTAACCCGCTGTGGGACTCGAAGGATGACCCCGATGCCTGCTTCTGGCGCGCTGTGCCGGTGGCAAGGCAGATCCTTGAAAACGAGATCGCCGCCGCCAACGCCGTCAACCGTGCCGATGACACGGTCCGTCAGGCCTATGCCAATATGCGGGACGGCATTGTTGTGCTGCCCGCCTATATGCCGTGGAAAAACGGCCTCTACAAGACCGATGCGATCTTTGTGGTCTACCCCAGCCAGCGCGGCGGCTACAGCGCCCAGTGCGTCAATGACCACCGCACCAAGCGCAGCAAGCAGCCCTTCCCGGTCGCGTGGGCCGGCAAGCCGGAGGAGCAGCTGCGCAAGATCAGCGGCCTCGGCCTGCGCTTCTGCCACCCCAGCCGGTTCCTGATCACTGCCGACGATAAGGCCACCGCCATCGAGGCCTGCCGCCGCACCCTGCGGGCCGCCGGCCGCCCGGTCAGCGAATGACCGGCACGGCAATGTACGGCCCCGCCCCCAGCACCGCCGCCGACCGCGCGCCGACCCCCGCCCCGGCGTGGGTCTACCTGCTGCGCTGCGCGGACGGCAGCCTGTACGGCGGCTGGACGAATGATCTTGCCCGCCGCCTTAAGGCGCACCGCAGCGGCAAGGGCGGCGCACGGTACACAAAAAGCCATGGCCGTGCGTCTGTTCAGCTTGCCTACGCTGAAAAATGCGCCGACAAAAGCGCAGCCTTACAGCGCGAAGCAGCGATCAAAAAGCTGCCGAAGGTTGAAAAGGAGGCGCTGGCCGCAAAGTGGCGCGCCGACAATGCGATTACCCTGCGGATGGCAACGCCCGACGATGCCGCCGCCGTCTGTGCGCTGTACAACTGGTATGTCCGCCACGGCGTGCAGACCTTTCAGTATACGCCGTCCACGGTCGAGGACTACCGCGCCAACATCGAGGAGGTGCTGCAGCACGCGCCCTTTCTGCTGGCGGAAAGCGCTGACGGCCGCCTGCGCGGCTTTGCCTGCGCCCACCTGTGGCACACGCGGGAGGCCTATGCATGGGATGTTGAAACGACCGTCTACTGTGCGCCCGACTGCATCGGTCAGGGCGTGGGCGGCCGGCTCTACCGCGCCCTGCTGGCGCTGCTGAAAAAGCAGGGCTACTACACCGCCTTTGCGCTGGTCACGGGCAGCAACCGGCAGAGCAACGACTTTCACCGCGCGCTGGGCTTTCAAAAGGTGGCCACTGAGCGGCGCACCGGGTATAAGTTTGGCCAGTGGCTGGACCTTGACTACTGGCGCCTGCCCCTGCAGGATGGTGAGGGCGAACCCCAGCCGGTGAGAAAGCAGCTGACCGCAGAGGAAATTGCGGAAGTGACAGGGTAACGCCAGCCGGAAAAAGCCCCTCCGGTCATCGCTTCGCTCGACCACCTCCCCGCTATGCGAGGAGGCTTTCACGCGGGCAAAGCCCGCGCAAAAAGGCTCCCCACAAGGTGGGGAGCTGGCCGAGCCTGCGAGGCCTGAGGGGCTTTGCAGCCTTCCCGCAAGCGCCCGCCCCCTACAGCAAACCGCACCTGCCTTTTGTCAAAAAAGGCAGGTGCGGCTCTTTTTTATATTCTATAGCTGTCAGATTGCGCCGTTCTCGCGCAGCCAGGCCTCCAGCTCGGCGGCGGGGCGGTAGCCGACCGAGCGGCTGACCTCCTGCCCGTTTTTGAAAAGCAGCAGCGCCGGGATGGCGTCGATCTTGCGGGCCATTGCCAGCTGCAGGTTTTCATCGGTGTTGACCTTGCCCACCTTCACGGTGGGGTGGGCGGCGGCCAGCTCCTCCAGCACGGGGCCCATCATCTTGCAGGGGCCGCACCAGTCTGCCCAAAAATCGACCACGACCGGCAGGGCGCTCTGCAGCACCTCGGCATCAAAATTCTGTTCGGTCAGCTTGATAGACATAGTCATTCTCCTTTTGTCCGGTGCAGGGGCGGGCAATGCGCCCCTGCGGTTATTGTACGGCATCCTGCAGCGTTTCCAGCAGCTTCGTCAGCTTTTCCTCGGCCTGCGGGCCGCCGAAGTTGATCATATTGCGCAGGGTCAGCGCGTCAAACATCTGGGCCATGGCCTCGGGCGGCATCAGGCCATCGCCGCCGCCGTTGGTCATTGCTGCGGTCTCGGCGCGCAGGGCGTGCTGCACCACGGGCGCGGTGCGCGGGTCCGCCAGCAGGATGCCCAGCGGCGTGGTCTCGTCCACCTGCAGCGGCGGCAGGCGGGTGCCCGCGTAGTGCAGCGGCAGCGTGGTGCGGATGTCCCGGCTGGAATGGCCGATCCGGATCTCATACCGGCCGGGCGCGGCGTACCAGTCATGCAGCGCGGCATCGTAATGGCTCAGGTCGCGGGGCGTCAGGGTAAAGGTGACGACCTTCTCCTCGCCGGGCTGCAGCGCGATTTTTTGGAAGCCGCGCAGCACCTGCGGCACCCGCCCGCCGGCTACCGGCGCGCCGGTCGTATCGGCTACATAAAGCTGCACGACCTCGGCACCCTGCATGGCGCCGCTGTTTTTCACGGTGACCTGCACCGTCACAAGGCCCTGATCCGCCAGCGTATCGGCGCTCAGCACGGCATTGCGGTAGACATAGCCCGTGTAGCTCAGCCCGTGGCCGAAGGGCCAGCGCACCGGCATACGGCGGGCATCGTACCAGCGGTAGCCCACATAGACACCCTCGCGGTAGTCGGCCGTCACGCCGTCACCCGGGAAATCCAGATAGCAGGGCGTGTCCTCCAGCCGCAGGGGCCATGTCTCGGGCAGGCGGCCGCAGGGGTCGGCATCGCCCCACAGCAGGGCGTCCTCGGCCTCGCCGACACCCTCGCCCGCAAGGTACATGCAGAGAACCGACGATACATCGTCCGCCCACGGACATTCCACCGGCGCACCGGTGTGCAGCACGACCACGGTGTTCTTCTGCACGGCGGCCACCCGGGCAATCAGGTTGTTCTGGCAGTCGGGCAGGCGCATGTGGCGGCGGTCGCCGCCCTCGCTCTCAAAACTGTCGGGCAGGCCCGCAAAGATGACCGCCACATCGGCAGCCTCGGCGGCGGTGACGGCCCGCAGGAACTCGGTCTCGTCCCGCTGGTCGCGGTCGGCGGGGAAGCCCTCGACATACTGGACCATCCGGTCATGCAGCAGTGCGGCGTCCAGCGCGCTGACGGCGGTCGTGTTCACATGGCTTGAGCCGCCGCCCTGATAGCGCGGCTGGTCGGCATAGGCGCCGATGTAGACGACCTTCTGCCCGCGGTGCAGCGGCAGTGCGCCAAGGTTGCGCAGCAGCACGCCGCTCTGGGCGGCCAGCTCGGCGGCCAGCCGGTGGTGCGCGGCGCGGTCAAACGCGGCGGGCCGCTGCGCCAGATCCGCCGCCAGCAGGACAATGTTCAGGATGCGGGTCACGGCGAGGTCCAGCACGGCCTCGTCCAGTGCGCCGCTGCGCACGGCGTCGATGAGCCTGCGGTCGTTGACCCCCTGCGAGCCGGGCATCTCCAGCTCAAGGCCGGCGGCAATGCCCTTGACACGGTCGTTCACCGCGCCCCAGTCGGACATGACAAAGCCGTCAAAGCCCCACGCCCCGCGCAGAATGTCGGTCAGCAGCGGCTTGTTCTCGCTCGCATAGGCACCGTTGAGCCGGTTGTAGCTGCACATCACGGTCCAGGGGCGGGCCTTTTTCACGGCGGTCTCAAAGGCGGGCAGATAGATCTCCTGCAGGGTGCGCTCGTCCACACGGCTGTTCACCGACAGGCGGCGGGTCTCCTGATCGTTGGCGGCAAAATGCTTGATGCTTGTGCCTACGCCCTCGCTCTGCACACCGTTGATGAACCCTGCGGCCAGCTCACCGGCAAGGTAGGGGTCCTCGGAGTAGTATTCAAAATTGCGGCCGCACAGGGGGCTGCGCTTGATGTTGACGGCAGGCCCCAGCAGGATCTGCACGCCGTTGGCGCGGGCCTCCCGCCCGAGGGCGGCACCCATGCGGCGGGTCAGCGCCGGGTCAAAGGATGCGGCTGCCGCACACCCGGCCGGGAAGCAGACCGCCTCGATGCTGTCATTGGGGTCGGTGCTGCCCTCCCGCTGGGTGCGCAGGCCGTGGGGGCCGTCACTGACCTTGATGGCCGGGATGCCCAGCCGTTCCACTGCCTTGGTATGCCAGAAATCCGCGCCGGAGCAAAGCCCGGCCTTCTCCTCCAGCGTCAGTGCGGCGACAAGCTCTTGCACAGTAGGGTTCATGTTGGTTCTCCTTTAAAAAATAGCATGTGCAGTTTTCCACATTATAACACGCATGGTGTGGAAAATAAAAGAAAAAAGTGTAAAATTATAGCTGTGGGGACACAACCGGGACACAATCCTGCGGTATACTACCCCCAAAGGAGAGAAAAAGCGATGAATCACATACTGATCGCAGAGGATGAGCATCTGATCGCGCGGCTCGTTGAGATGACGCTGACCCGCGCCGGCTACCGCTGCACCGTGGCCGAGGACGGCCGCACAGCGGCGGATCTGATCGAAAAGACGGATTTTGATATGGCGATACTTGACATTATGCTGCCCGGGCTGGACGGCTATGACCTGCTGGCCAGCCTGAAGCCGCAGGGCGTGCCGGTCATCTTCCTGACGGCCAAGAGCGCTGTGAAGGACCGGGTGCTGGGCCTGCGGCTGGGGGCGGACGATTATATCACCAAGCCCTTTGCCGCCGAGGAGCTGGTGGCCCGGATGGAGACCGTGCTGCGCCGCACCGGGCGCGGCGGGCGGGAGCTGCGCGCCTTTGACATACGGCTGGACACCCAGGACCGCACCGCATGGCGCGGTGATGAGCCGCTGGATCTGCGGCGGCGGGAGTTTGACCTGCTGGAGCTGCTGATGCGCAACCGGGGTGCGGCGCTCTACCGCGATGTGATCTTTTCGCGGGTATGGGGCGGGGAGCCGGACAGTGAATGTCTGCGCACCGTGGATACCCACATTGCCCGGCTGCGCAAAAAGCTGGGCTGGACGACCGAGCAGCTCGAGACGATCTACCGGGTCGGCTACCGCCTTAAAAAGGAATAAGGCAGGTGCGGGGAAAAAACACATTCTTGGCCGATTGCATGTGTAGGGGCGACCATTGGTCGCCCGCCAACCGGGCGCAGCGATGTGTTTTCCGGGAAGGCTTTTTCACAGGCAAATGGGCACGGGCGAGCAATGCTCGCCCCTACATTCTCTGCGATGGGAGGCTGTGGGTTTTCGACACCCTCAGGCCCTACTATTTATAAAGGAGAGCTCTCATGCGTTACGCACAAAAAATGGTCTGCCTGCTGGTGCTGGTGCTGGCGGCGTCCTTCGGCATCGGCGGGTGCGTGCTGCTGTACAGTGATTTCGCCGTGCAGCGCAGCCGCGCCGCAGCCTCCGACGCTGCCGCCCACGCGCAGGCCTGCACCCTGCTGCAGACGGAGATCATCGACCTGCAGCGCCGCGGTGTCTCCATCGGGGACGCCGCCCTCACCGCCCGGGTCGAGGCGCAGCAGCGCCCGGCCGCACTCTGGCGGGGGGATACCCTCGTCTGCGCCACCCTGCCGGGGCTGGCAGACTTCCCGCTGGAGAATGCCGCCGCCGTCACCGTGCGTACCGAGGGCGCAGTCTACACCGTCTACGCCAGCGACCTGCAGGGCGGGCTGCGGCTCATCACTGCCTACGACCGCACCGAGCTGTACCGCGGCCGCCGCGCTGCGCTGACCCGGTTCCTCGCGCTTGAGGTCGTGGTGCTGGGGGCGGCAGCGCTCGTCACGGCGCTGCTGGCCGCGCGGCTGACCCGCCCGCTGGCTGTGCTGACCGAGGCCGGGGCGCAGATCGCCGCCGGTGACTATGCCCGCCGCACCGCGCTGCACACCGGGGACGAGATCGAGACGCTGAGCCGCAGCTTTGACGCCATGGCGGACGCCGTGCAGGAGAAGATTGCCGACCTGCAGGCCGATGTCCAGCGGCGGGAGGATTTTGTCGGGGCGTTCACCCATGAGCTGAAGACCCCGATGACGAGCATCATCGGCTATGCGGATATTCTGGCCACGATGCAGACCGACCCCGCAGAGCAGCGCGAGGCCGCGGCAGCCATCGCCCATGAGGGGCGGCGGCTTGAGGCGCTGAGCCATAAGCTGCTGGCGCTGCTTGGCCTGAGCGAGGAGCCGCTGACCCTGACGGCGGTCCCGCTGGACAGCCTGTGGCCCCGGCTGCGGGCGGCCTGCCCGGCAGCGGTGCTGCAGACCCCGCCGCCCCCTGCGCCCATCGTGGCCGGGGATGCCGAGCTGCTGCTGGATCTGCTCTGCAATCTGGTGCAGAACGCCGTGCGGGCCGCCGCGCCCGGCAGCCCCGTTGCGCTGTACTGCAGCCAAAGCGGGGATGCCGTCACCCTGACGGTGGCCGATACCGGCTGCGGCATCCCCCCGGAGGAGCTGCCCCGCATCACCGAGCCGTTTTATATGGTGGATAAATCCCGCGCGCGCCGTCAGGGCGGCAGCGGGCTGGGGCTGGCGCTCTGCCAGCGCATCGCGGCGGCCCACGGCAGTGCGCTGCAGATCGAAAGCGAGCCCGGCAAGGGCACACGGGTCAGCGTGACGCTGCCCGTCTGGAGGGAGGTGCAGTCATGAAGCTGTGGGAGCATCCGCGCCTGACGGGGGCGCTCTGCGCGGCGGCTGTGCTGGCCTGCGCCGCAATGCCCGCCGCCTTTCTGGCAGTGACGGACGCCGCATACATCGGGCGCGTTGTGCCGGTGGCCGAGCCCTACACAGCGCCCACGCCGGCGGCGGACGACTACTATATCCTGCGCCAGCTGGCCGCCCGCCGTCAGGACAGCGCCGAGCTGCCGCGGGCTGAGGAGCCGACCGCGCCCGGCACCCCCAAAATGTACATAGGGGCGTCCGCAAGTCTGGAGTCGATGAACTACGCCGATGCCGCCACCGCCGATGCGGCGGAGCAGGCGCTGCAGCGTCTGGCCGACTGCGGCGTGCTGCCCGGTGTCTGGGCCGCGCAGCAGGACACCGCCGCCGAGGAGGACAGTTACACGGATTATGACGGCCGCTGGTATGACCTGAGCGCAGCCTTCTGCGCGACCGACAGCCTCGGCTTTGTGACGGTGCGGCGCTATACCCTGCAGGGGGATATGCTGCTGACGCGCAGCAGCGTCACGATGGACAGCCGCACCGGCGCAGTGGTGGAGGTCTGGCTCTCGCTGCCGGCCGGGGACGCTGAGGCGCTGCCTCTGCCCGATGAGACCGCCCTGCGCGCCTTTGCAGCCCAGGCCGGGCTGGAAAGCCTCGGCGATTGGGCCGTACCCGCCGACAGCGCCTACCGCTGCGCCCTCTGCAGTGAAAACGGCCGGGCGCTCATCACGGCCTCGACCCACCCCTATACCTACGGCAGCTACACCGGCACAGCAGGCGACCGGTGGTATTACAGCCTGAGCCTGCGGAAAATGTGAAGGGCGGCAGCGTCTCCAAACACCCCTCCGCCCTCGCCATGCGGTGCGGCTGTCACGCGGGCGAAGCCCGCGCAAAAGCCGCCCCACGCAGTGGGGAGGTGGCCGAGCCTGTGAGGCCGGAGGGGCTTTGCCCGCTTCCCTTTACCATTTAGCTGAAAAATCAAAAAAAGGAGGCCCACATGAAAAACTATATCTCCATCATCCTGACCGCTGCAATGACCCTGACCCTCGCGGCCTGCACCGCTGCCCCCGACCCGGCACCCCTCGCCACCCCCACGCCAGAGCCAACGGCAGCGCCCGCAGCCCCCACGCCTGCCCCCGCTGCTGCCGATTTCTACACCCTGAAAAGCTACAACGGCTCCTTTGATGATGGCACCGCATACTATGAGTTCACGCAACGGCTCGGCTACGCGCTGCTGCTCAAGACCGACTATGCCGCGGCGGTTCAGTCCGTCTGCTGCGCCGTCCCCGGCTGCGCCCACGATACCGACGCCTGCCCGGCTTATTTCCCGGGGCGGGCCGGCCGTTATACGGTGGTCGCGGCGGGGGACACCGTGTATGTCTGGCACATCTCATTTTTCTATGACGACCAGAGCTGGGATGACTACTGGGCGGAAAAACTGGCAAGCGGCGTCAGGGATAGGGAACCCTTTGATACCCTGACCGATGCGGAATTTGAAGCCGAGTACCGCGGCATCTGGACCGAGCAGAGCACGCCGCCCTGCCTTTACGCTGTTGACCCCGCCGCAGGCAAGACCCGCACCGACCTGCCGCTGACCTACCGTGACTACACGATGGATGCCTGTGACGGCAGCACGCTCTACGGCGAGGGGGTGACAATACCGTACAGAACGCAGGTGTCTCCCGGAAGAATCGGGCCAACGCCCGCCTGCCGCATCGACCTTGCCACCGGGCAGGCGGAGACCTTTGTGCTGGAGCCCACCGAGCATTACCTTGCGGGCTTTGACGGCGCACTGCTGACCTGCCGCTATGTGGCCGATGCGCCGCTGCCCACCGATGCGGAGCAGTATGCCGCCGCCATCCAGAGCGCCACGGTGGAGATCGACCGCCTTGACCCCCGCACGGGCGCGCGCACCGGCCTGACCGAGCGCCCCTACAGCAATGCCGACTATGAGAATAACGGCTGCTTTATCGGTGTGTACAACGGCAAGGCCTACTTTGAGGAGCGCGAGATCATACCGGGAAGCGGCTTCCGCCGCACGGTCCTGACAACAGTGGACGCCGCAGGCCGCGCCGAAACCGTCTGGGACCCGTGGCCGCAGGCGGAATGGGTGCTGGGCGATGACGGCGGCCGTTATATCTGGCTGTACAGAGATAACTACAATACAAGCTACGCCGCCCGCGCCCTGCTGGATACTGAAACAGGGCAGATCACACCGGTGACGCAGGCGCTGCAGACCGGCAGCGGTGCCGTCAGCCTGCGCGGCAAAGCGCACGATGGCCGCTGGCTGGTCGTCATCGGCGCAGACAGCGCCGGCAGAACCACGGCCTACGGCCTGATCGACGCCGATCAGTTCGCTGCCGGCAGCACGGACTGGCAGCCGGTGACAATGTGGCAGGGGTAAGAAAACACGGCTGTCACACGCGCTTTTTACAACCTTCCGACTTCTCACGAAAAGGAGGCAACCTCATGAAAAGAACCATCCCACTCATTCTCATTGCGACCCTGACCGCCTGCGCATCTACACCAAACACCGTGCCTCTCGCCACCCCTTACCCTGCTACTGCCACGGAATCCTCCACCGCGACACCAGCTCCCACAACTGAAATAGCTCCCTTCTACCATGTCTCAGACACCCTCAACACAGGTGACGCATATTATAGCTTCGGCCAAAAACCGGGTTATGCCCTTCTGCTCAAAACTGACTACGCCACCGCAACACAAACCGTATTCTGTGAAGTGCCCGGCTGTACCCATGATACCAATGCCTGCCCGGCCTATTTCCCGGGATATTATAGTGACTACATTATCGCAGGAGACAACCCTTGTTATGTTTGCCATATCTCTAGGGATATGGGCAGCATGACATGGGATGAATACTACGAAACCAATGTAAAATTCTGGCTGGAACATCCTGACGGTATTGTGGCAGACTTCACCCCAGACGAAATCGAAATATTCTGGCGGGCCGCTTGGGAAGAAGCAAATACTCCCACGAGCGTCTATGCTGTTGATCCTGCCACAGGCAAAACCTGCACCGAGGTGGAACGGATCAACGACCGCTATGGGTTTATATACAGTGATGGTACTGCTTTGTATGGGCAGATAGACATGGGGCTGCAGCCAGATGCAACGGCGGCATGCCGCCTTGACCTGACCACCGCTCAGGCCGAGGAGTTTACCCTGCTGCCATCGGAGCGGATAATCGACCTTTACGATGGCGGCATCATGACGGCTCGCTATGTGGCCGATGCACCTCTGCCCACAGATTGGGAGATGTTCTGCGCCGCTATCCAGACCGCCACCGTGGAATTTGATCGCTGGGACCCCCGCACGAACGAGCGCACCAAACTGGCTGAGCGCCCTTACAATGGCGCGGATGTGTTGACATCCGGCTACGCCGCCACCGATGGCAGCCGCCTGTACTTTGTGGAAGAGAAAGATCTGGGCGAAGGTGCGTATGAGAGGCTGGGCCTGACCGCCATTGCCCCCGCAGTAAATACAACCGAAACCATCTGGGATACCTGGCCGGATGAGCGCGCCGGAATGTCGATGCCTAATATCCAGCCCGCGCACGGTGACAAATCTACGCAGTGGCTTTGGCTGCGGTACAATAACACTGCGGAGCAGATGCCCGAGTATCGTGCCTTAGTAAACACCAAGACATGGAAGATTTCCCCGCTGAAACAGGAAGTACATAACGATGAAAGATACATCTCCGCTCTGGCCCAGACGAACGATGGCCGGTTGCTCATCTGGACGCAAAGCAATCCCGGAGGCTACTGCAACGGAATGGGTCTGATAACGCCAGAGGAGTTGGCCGCTGGCAGCACGGACTGGCAGCCGGTGACAATGTGGCAGGGGTAAAACGGCAGCCTGCCGCCGCAGAACCGGCTGCGGAAGCACAAATTTGTCCTTGTATAAAATACAGTGGCGCGCCTGCTGCAAACAAAATTTTGAAAAGTAAACAAAAAACTCTTGAAAAATTTCTTTTGTGGTGGTAACATGAAGGCGGTGTTTGAATTTATATAAAGGAGTGTCTTTTTATGGCAATTCAGAATGCTTACCTGCAGGGTGTATATGAGGGCCTTGCAAAGCGCAACCCCGAGCAGAAGGAGTTTTTGCAGGCAGTCGAGGAAGTCCTCGAGAGCCTCGAGCCTGTTGTTGAGGCTCACCCCGAATATGAGAAGGCCGGCCTGATCGAGCGCCTTGTCGAGCCTGAGCGCATCATCATGTTCCGTGTGCCTTGGGTGGACGATGCCGGTAAGGTGCAGGTCAACCGTGGCTACCGCGTCCAGTTCAACTCTGCCATCGGCCCCTACAAGGGCGGTCTGCGGTTCCACCCCTCCGTCAACCTGTCTATCCTGAAGTTCCTCGGCTTTGAGCAGTGCTTCAAGAACAGCCTGACCGGCCTGCCCATGGGCGGCGGCAAGGGCGGCGCTGACTTTGACCCCCACGGCAAGTCTGACGCCGAGGTCATGCGCTTCTGCCAGAGCTTTATGACCGAGCTGTACCGCCACATCGGCCCGGATACCGATGTGCCCGCCGGTGACATTGGTGTCGGCGGCCGCGAGGTCGGCTATCTGTTCGGCCAGTACAAGCGCCTGCAGAATGAGTACACCGGCGTCCTGACCGGCAAGGGCATCCCCTTCGGCGGTTCCCTCGCCCGTACCGAGGCTACCGGCTACGGCCTGTGCTACTTCACCAAGGAGATGCTGGCTGACGCCGGCAAGAGCTTTGAGGGCCAGCGCGTTGTGATCTCCGGCTCCGGCAATGTGGCCACCTACGCCAACCAGAAGGCCACCCAGCTGGGCGGCAAGGTCATCGCCATGTCCGACTCCAACGGCTACATCGTGGACGAGAACGGCATTGACTATAAGGTCATCAAGGAGATCAAAGAGGTCAAGCGCGCCCGCATCAAGACCTATCTGGAGTATGTCCCCACCGCCAAGTATGTCGAGGGCAGCCAGGGCATCTGGACCGTCCCCTGCGACATCGCCCTGCCCTGCGCCACCCAGAACGAGCTGCGTCTGGACGGTGCCGAGGCGCTGGTCGCCAACGGCTGCTACTGCGTAGCCGAGGGTGCCAATATGCCTTCCACCCCCGAGGCCATCGCTTACCTGCAGAGCCACGGCATCCTGTTTGCCCCCGCCAAGGCATCCAACGCCGGCGGTGTCGCCACCTCCGGCTTGGAGATGAGCCAGAACAGCCTGCGCCTGTCCTGGACCTTCGAGGAGGTCGATGAGCGTCTGCACAACATCATGGTCAACATCTACAAGACTGCCGCCACCACCGCCGAGAAGTACGGCATGAAGGGCAACCTTGTGGCCGGTGCCAACATCGCCGGCTTTGAGAAGATCGCCTCCGCCATGATGAGTCAGGGCATTGTCTGATACAAACGCAGACAGCCCCGGTAATGGACGGTAAACTTTTTTAGAAAAACCTATTGACACACGCGCCGTGCTGTGGTATTATAATCAAGCACCGTGAAACAAGCGCGTGTGTCATATATCGCGGAGTAGAGCAGATGGTAGCTCGTCGGGCTCATAACCCGGAGGTCGCAGGTTCAAGTCCTGTCTCCGCAACCAACAAAAGCTCGTTGAAACGACAAGTTTCAACGAGCTTTTTTCTACTTTATGACAAAAGTGGTAACGATCTGATAACTTTGACCCCAAAATGAC
>OHFD01000075.1_pt1 | contig 36734 bp, 29 predicted proteins | sample 1567451 | NCBI WGS metagenome assembly OHFD01 (sample SAMEA3879588, study PRJEB24766) | human gut metagenome | biome: human-associated habitat; feature: feces | place: USA | collected 1985/1987 | reverse complement strand
CCAAAGGGCGACCGCAGACATTCGTCTGTTTTCATGCCCTTTGGTCGCCTCCGCAGAGGCGAAATCCCTCTGCATGAAAGCAAATTCTATCTGGAAATAGCGTAAATAATAAGAGGCGTTCGAGATATGTTTGGTCGGATTATGGCGGTGGTTGTGGCGGTGATTGTGCTGCTGACAAGCGTGCTGTCGGGGCTGGGGCTGTATACGCTCACCAGCCGCCAGACGGCGATTCGGCAGGAGAACCTGCGGGCGGAGGCGCGCGAGATTGCGTATCTGGCGAGCCTGTATTCCGGCGGCAGCAGCACCTACACGCTCGGCACGTCGCTGTTTTCGGGCAGCGCGCAGAATACCGTGGCGCTCAAGCACCTCCGCTGGAAGGCGGCGCAGGTGTACGACGAGTACGGCGCGTATATCGCGATTGTTGACCGCTCTGGGCAGGTGATGGACAACATGGCCGTCACCTACGAGAAGAATCCCGATTTCGCCAAGACGCTTAACGGCAAGGATATCTACGAAGCGCTGCTGACCATCATCGGCGGCGACGAAATCAGCATCCGCCGTCAGGTTGATGGCGACTGGTACTTCACCGTCGGCGTTCCGTTCGTGTCGGGCGGGCTGGTGCGCGGCGCGGTGTTCATCCAGACACCCGCGCAGGAAATTGAAGTGCGCGCGGGGACGCTGCTGCTGCCGGTGCTGGGGGTTGTACTGGGTTTCTGCATTCTGGCGGGCGGGGCGCTGCTGCTGTATCTGCGGCGGATACTCCATCCAATCAGCGTGCTGTCCGGCGCGGCGAAGGCGATGTCCGAGGGGAATTTCTCCGTCCGCGCGCCGGAAGGCAAGGCGACTTGCCCCGAAATCGCGGAACTGAGCGCGTCGTTCAACACGATGGCGGAGAAGCTGTCGCAATTGGAGGAGAGCCGCCGCGAGTTTGTTGCGAACGTCTCCCACGAGCTGCGAAGCCCGATTACCGCGATTTCCGGCTACGTCGAGGGAATGCGCGACGGCACGATCGGGCAGGAGGACTATCCGCAGTACCTGACGATTGTCTCCGACGAGACAACGCGACTCAAAAACCTCATCGGCGACCTGCTCAAGCTCTCCCGCTTGGAGAAGGATGACGCGGCGCTGAACAAGACGAATTTCGACATCTGCGAGCTGCTTTCGCGCGTGCTGCTGCACCGCACAGGCGACTTGGAGGCGAAGAAGATGGACGTGGAATGCGACTTCGCCCCCGAACCCTGCATGGTCAGCGCGGACGAAAGCCGCATCGAGCAGGTGGCGGTCAATCTGCTGGACAACGCCATTAAGTTCACGCCCGACGGCGGTGTGATTCGCATGAGCGTGCGCGTGAATCAGGGCATCTGCACCGTCATCGTGCAGGACAACGGCGTGGGCATTTCACCGGAAGACCGCCCGCACATCTTTGAGCGCTTCTACACGGCGGATAAGGCGCACACGTCCGGCAAAGGCACGGGGCTGGGACTGAGCATCTGCCAGCGCATCATGGAAATGCACGGGCAGAAGATTACGCTGATGGACACCGGCGACGAGGCGGGTGCGGCGTTCGCGTTCACGCTGGACTGCGCGAAGTAAGAAAAACACGAAACAAATTGCAAGAGCTTGGGAAAACGGATGAAAAATGCGCACGAAATTCAATAAAAACCCTTATCATTGTTTGATATAATGCAGGAAAATGCGCATTTTGCTTGCCAAGATGGACGGAATACGCTATAATGGCAGCAAGGAAACATAAGACGGCAGCGCGCGCTGTCAGCAAGGATGGGCAAAAGAATGCGGGAACTTGCACAGATCCGGCAGGAATTGGATGAAATCGACCGGGAGATGGTAAAGCTGTTCGAGCGGCGGATGACGCTCTGCCGGGAAGTGGCGCGGACAAAGCTGGCGCAGGGGAAGCCTGTGCTGGATGCCAGCCGCGAAGCGCAGGTGCTGGAAAGCCGCGCGGCTATGCTGACGGATGCATCACTGGTGGAGGCAGTGCAGGCGCTGTACCGGGAGATGATGGCGCTCAGCCGCCAGGAACAGGAAAAGCTGCTTCGGGAGGCGAACCATGCTTAATCGGCACGTCTACATCATCGGGATGCCGGGCAGCGGCAAAAGCTCTTTGGGCCGCCGTGTCGCCAGCAACCTTGGTCTGCCCTTCATCGACACCGACCAGCGCATTGAGCAGTCTGTCGGCTGCTCCACCAGCGACATTTTCGCCCACTACGGCGAGCAGGCGTTCCGCAACGCGGAGACGAATATGCTCATTGAACTGTCGCGGGAGCAGGGAAGCATCGTATCCACCGGCGGCGGCTTGGTGCTGCGCGACGTGAACCGCGAAATCATGCGGAACACGGGCGTGATTGTGCTGCTGGATCGTCCGCTGGAGGAAATCATGGGCGACATCAAGCTCAACCGCCGCCCGCTGCTGGCGCAGAAGGGGCTGGGTGAAGTGGAACGGCTGTACCACGAGCGGATTGAACTCTACCGCAAGGCGGCGGACGCGACGCTGGACAACAGCCATGGTTATCAGGCAGGCATGTATGGGCTGCAGAAGCTCATCACAACCATGTTCAACATTTACGCATGATGCTATTCCCGGCTGAAGATGAGCCAAGATGAGCTGCAAACTTTCAATCTGAAATAGTTATAACGGATGTACGGGCATCCGTGATGAAAGGTGAATGCATTGAAAACACTGATCGTGTTTTACTCCCGAACGGGTCGTACCGCGGCTACTGCGCGCAGACTGGCACACGAAATGGAGAATACGTCGCGCTTGGAAATCGTGCCGATGGCGTATCGAGGAACGGCGCGGGAATATCTGCATTACCTGTACTGCACCCTGACACGAAAAGAAATGGAAATCGACCTGTATAATGTCGATTTTGCTAAATACGACCGCATCATTCTGATGATTCCTGTTATCTTCGGCAGGATGAGCGCGCCGATGCGCTCGTTTATCCTGCAGGAAGAGGGAAATTTGAAGAACGTAGAGTATATCATCATACACAAGGGGCTGAAAGCGCGTCAGCCGGGGCTGGTTCGCTGGCTTGACCGCCATATCGGGCAGAAGCACCTGGCCTGTTCGAGCATTTGGCAGCAGGGAAAGCGCGAACTCCACATCACCTATGTGGATGGCGAAAGCGTGCTGAAGCAGCGGAAATAACCCAAAACTTTGGGGGGAAAAAGCAGCGATGATGGACTACCAGTTTGACCTTGTCGGCAAAATCGGCTCGATGGCGCTGATTCGCAAAGAGGACAAGGATATTGACTACAACATCTTTTCCCGGCTGGGCGCGGAACTCAAGCCCGGTATGATTTGGGTCACGTCCGGCGCGACGGAAATCGGGCGGCTGGACTACCTGAAGCGTACCGGGTGCGAACTCTGCGGCAGCGACGACGAGATAAAGGCGGATTATGCCGCGCAGGGGCAGAGCATCCTGATGCAGAACTACCGGCAGTTTATCCATCAGGAATACGGCGTGCGGCAGCTGCTGGTGGAGCACACGCACTTCAACGACCCGGAGAAGCGCGAGCATATCCGGCGGCTGCTGATTCGCGCGGCGCAGCAAAAAACAATTCCGATTGTCAATTACAACGACCCCGTCAGCGACGAAGAGAACCGCAAGATGGAATTAGCCATCCGCCGCAGTCACGGCGACCAAGTGGTAGAGTGCGTGGATAACGACGAAACGGCGGCGGTGATTGCAAACCTCGTCCATGCGAAAAAGCTGGTGCTGATGACATCCACCGAGGGCATCTACCGTGACCCCGCCGACCCCAAAACGCTGGTGGAGCAGGTGACGGCGAAAAGCATGGAAGAGTTGGAGGAGAAGGTGCGGCAGCTGCAGGAAAGCTGCGTCGGGGCGTCCCGCGCGGGGGCGAACGGCGCGAAAGCCAAGCTGGAATACGCGCTCAAGTCCGCCCGGCAGGGAACGATGGTCATCATCGGTCATGCGCGCCATCGGCTGAGCGATTTGGTGGAGGGGCGCGTGGCGTGCACCCGCATCGGATTGGAGTAAAACACAATGACCTTGCAGGATACGGTTCGATATTTCACCGAGGAAACAGAGATTCTGCCCTGCCTGTCCGTGACGTGCGGAGGGGCGGGGCTTTGTGTTCAGGCGCGCGGCGGCGTCATCAACGAGCAGGGCACGCCGGTTTCGGACAGGACGCTGTTTGATTTGGCGAGCCTGACGAAATTGTTCACGGGGCTGCTGACCATGCGGCTCTGGGAAGAGGGGCGGCTGGATTTAACCCGCCCGGTGACGGACTACGCGCCGCAGTATCGCTATCTGTCGGACATGCCGGTGGAAAAGGTGCTGGGGTTTGAAATCGGCCTGACAACCCCGGAGCGCATCGACACGCAAAAAACGCCCGAAGCCGCGAAACAGCAGCTCTGGGCGGTGCAGCCGGGGGAAATTCGCGGGCGTGCGTATTCCGACATCCACGCCATGGTCATCCGGGACGTGATTGAAGGCGCGGCGCAAAGCGGCTACGGCGCGGAACTGACCCGCTGCATCCTGCGTCCGCTGGAAATGGCGGAAACGTTTCTGCATGTGCCGGAAGAACGCAGAACGGACTGCATCTCCTGCCGGGGAGAACACCGCATTGAGCAGGGGAAACACATCCTGCGCACCGACGCGCAGCCGGGCATCCCGCATGATCCGAAGGCGGCGAAGCTGTATCCTGAAATCATGGGACACGCCGGGCTGTTCTCCACGCAGGGCGACATGGTGAAGTTTGCGCAGGGTGTTCTCCGCGAACAGGTCATCAGCAAAATGACGATTCGCAAAATGGCGCGCAACCGCACGGGCTTCCGCCGCGCAGACGGGACGTATCAGCAGTATCTCGGCGCGCTGTGCTACGTCAAGCACCCGGTACAGTATTTCAGCGAAATCCCCGCCTACGAGAGTGACGAAGCGATTGGCTTGGCGGGCTTCACCGGGCAGCACATGTCCATCGACATTGGCACGGGCGTGTTCACGCTGTTCCTTGGCAACCGCGTGATGAACCGCCTGACGGTGCTTGTGCCTGAAGCGGGAAAATCGCTGACGGATTACGGCCTGCAGGCGGACGGGCGCGGCAGCATCGTCTGGGACGACGGGACGCGGGTGGTCTCCTCCGTCAATTATGTGCATCAGAAGGATGCGCACTTTCATCAGGCGGTGGCGGACACTTTGGGACTTCCGGCGTGGCGCAGAGCGGGCACGGCATGGTCATAAGCCCCGTCAGCGCCTGCGCACCGGGGGCACTCATTGGTGCGGGCATCACGCCGGTGAAGTCGGTTGGGCTGACGGCAGTGTCGGGGAAGAGCGCTTCGTCGCCATCAATGGGAAAAAGCGGTGTGGGCTTCGATTGCAGAAAATCGCGTTTTTCGGACAAAACTGTTCACCTCCACGGAGACAGCGTGTGCGGAAAACGCGCTTTTTATGTGGCGAAATCGTGAACAATCCTTGAAATTTCAGGAAAACAGGCGCGGAACGCTTGCATTTTCGCGAGAATATGATATACTGATAATGGTCAAAGATAGTCAGAATTCGAGGCGAAATGATATGCGACTAAGTGACTCTATCGAGACTTTTATCAAGACACTTCTGGCGGAAGATGAGCCGGAGGTGGAACTGAAGCGAAACGAACTGGCGGAATATTTCGGGTGCGCGCCGAGTCAAATCAATTATGTGCTGGCGACACGCTTTTCCCCCGACCACGGATACCTGATTGAATCCCGGCGCGGCGGCGGCGGCTACATCCGCATCGTCCGCATTGTGCAGAGCGGCGCGCAGCAGCTGATGTACCTCATCAACGAGCGCATCGGCGACGCCATCGGGGAAGAGGAAGCGTCGCGCCTTGTGCAGCAGCTGACGGAGCAGAAGCTCGTCACGGCGCAGGAAGCCGCCCTGATGCGCGCCGCCATGAGCGCACAGGCGCTCGCCATCCCGATTCCCGACAGTATGAAGGACGCACAGCGCGCCCGCATCTTCAAGGCGATGCTGACCAGCATTGCACGGCAGAATCGGACGATGCCATAGGGGAATCAAACCGGCTGCACAGCGCTATGCTGCATTGCGCAGCCGGACGAGTCCTGAGAACCCAGAAAGGAGCATTCCAACATGCTTTGCGAAGAATGCCATCAGAATGAAGCCGTCTACACCATCTCCGTGATGATGGGAGAAGCCATGACGCAGCGCCATTTGTGCGCCGACTGCATGGCGAAAATGAATATGAACATCGCCAGCGGCAACATGCAGAAGCTGCTCGGCGCGATTTTGAACGCCATTAACCGTGGCGAACAGCCCGAAGAAGGCGAAAAAGTGCCGGACGACCAGCCGGACATCACCTGCCCGCGCTGCCGTATGACGCTGAGCAAGTTCATCAAGACCGGGCGGCTCGGCTGCCCTGACTGCTATCAGGCGTTCGCGGCGCAGCTGCACCCGATGCTGCTGCAAATTCATGGGCGCGTACAGCACGCGGGGCGCAAGCCGCTGCAGTCCGAGACCGACCAGCGCAGCCGCTATGAGCAGGAAGAACTGACGCGGCAGCTGCAATTGGCGGTCAATGCGGAGGATTACGAGCACGCGGCGGAAATCCGCGACCGCCTGCGCGCGCTGCTGGGGAAGGAGGAAGCCTGATGCAATCGGATATTGTGCTGTCCTCCCGCGTTCGGCTGGCGCGAAATTATGCGGATTTGCCCTTTGACCTCGCCAGCGAACCGGAACAGGCGGAAACCTGCATCCTGCGCACGCTTAGCGCACTGCGTCAAGCAGGGCTGGAGGAGCAGTACGACCTGCTCCGCCTGCGCGACATGAGCGACGTCAGCCGTCGCGCGATGGAAGAAAGTCACCTCGTCAGCCGCGACCTGCTGCGCAGCCCGGAAACTGCCGCCGTGCTGGTCAAGCGCGACAGCAGCGTCAGCATCATGATGAATGAGGATGACCACCTGCGCATTCAGGCGGTTCGCGCGGGGGATGATTTGCTCAGCGCGGCACAGGCGTGTTTCTGCGTCGACGACGCGCTTTCGCGGCAGAACGAGTTCGCGTTCGACCAGCAGCTTGGCTACCTGACCGCGTTCCCGACCAATGCCGGCACAGGGATGCGCGCGTCGCTCCTGCTGCATCTGCCGCTGCTGACCCGCAGCAAACAGATGGGCAACGTCGGGCAGATGGTGGCAAAAGTCGGCTTGAACATCCGCGGTGTATACGGCGAGGGAGCCGAAGCACTGGGCAACATCTACCAAATCAGCAATCAGGTGACGCTCGGCCGCACGGAGCAGGAGCTGATAACGACGGTAGAGGCCGTCGGGCAGCGGCTGACGATGATGGAGCAGAATCTGGAGGAAAAGGCGCTGACGACCGCGAAAATCGAGACGGAGGACGCGGTGCAGCGCGCATTCGGCATCCTGACCCATGCGCGGATTCTGCCGCGCGGCGAGTTCTACCAGATGTACAGCAATCTGCGCCTTGGAGCGACGATGGGGCTTTTGCCGCTGTCGGTGCAGAAGGTGGATGAGGTGCTGGATCAGGCGCAGGATGCGCACTTGTGCATCTATGCGGGCGAAACGCTGTCGGGTCAGGCGCTGGACGCTGCCAGAGCGGATCGGGTAAGGGAATTGCTGGGGGAGTAATTCCCTTATGATTCCTTTTCCAAGTTGATTTTTGGAAGTAACTTGATTTTTCGTGTAGCAGGGGGAATCGCCGCTGCGGCGGCGACCAAAGGGCTTTCCGATCGCCCTTTGGAAACCTTCGGTGCGCACCCATGTTTATTGAGCTTTATTGTAGCTGCTATTAGTTAGTGTGCCTTTCGTGCCCTTATGTAGCGATAAAAATCAAGAAACATGGGTGCGAAGGCGAAGGGGTCAAGGGGGCGACCGCAAAGCCCCCTTGTCGCCTCCGCAGAGGCGAAATCCCTGCATTAACACGCGAAAATAGCATGAGAGTGTCACCAACCCAATCGCGCGAAAGGGTCAAGGGACGAAGTCCCTTGCAGGGTGCAGGGGCAGCGCCCCTGCCGGAGTCCAGAGGCAGAGCCTCTGGCGCCTCCCTTTCGTACTGAAGGAGAGATGAGAATGGCAATATTCGGACAGTTTACGAAGCGCGCACAGCAGGTGCTGATGACGGCACAGGAATGCGCGACAAGGGAGGGGCAGCCGTATGTGGGTACGCTGCACTTCCTGTATGGCCTGCTGGACGTGGGCGAAGCGCCGGAAAGCGTGACGCGCCATATCCAGAAGGAGGACGTGAAGCAGGTGCTTGACCAAATCGACGATGAGGTCAGTTTGCATCCGGGGCATGGGCCGGTGCAGATGACGCCGCGCGCGCGCCGGGTGCTGGACGGCAGCATCATCGAGAGCCGCCGTCTGGGGCAGCTGTACGTCGGCACGGAGCATATGTGGCTGGGGATTCTGGCAAATCCGAACTGCAAGGCGGCGGAGCTGCTGGCGCACCGAGGCGTGGACGCATCGGAAGCACGCGAAGAGCTGCTGGCGCGCATCCGCCAGCGCAAGGCGGAAACACCCACACCGCCGTTCGCCGCGATGGGCGATGGCAATGGCGATAACCGCCAGCAAGTGCCGCAGATGCCCCCGCCCCGCCGCAAGGATGACCAGAGCGCCCTTGCGCAGTACGGCCGCGACCTTACCCGCTGTGCCGAGAATGACGAGCTTGACCCCGTCATCGGCCGCGACACCGAAATCACCCGCCTGATTCAGATTCTGATTCGCCGCACGAAGAACAATCCCGTGCTGATTGGCGAACCGGGCGTGGGCAAGAGCGCGGTGGTAGAGGGGCTGGCGCAGCGCATCGTGGCGGGTAATGTGCCGGATATGCTGATGGGCAAGCGCGTTGTGTCGCTGGACATCGGCAGTATGGTCGCGGGCAGCAAGTACCGCGGCGAGTTCGAGGAACGGCTCAAGAACGTCCTGTCCGAGATTCAAAAGGCGGGCGACGTGCTGCTGTTCATCGACGAAATGCACACCATCGTCGGCGCGGGTTCGGCGGAAGGGTCGCTTGACGCGGCGAATATCCTGAAACCCGCTTTGGCGCGCGGCGAATTGCAGTGCATCGGCGCGACGACGCTCGACGAGTACCGCAAGCACATCGAGAAGGATGCCGCGCTGGAGCGCCGCTTCCAGCCTGTGCATGTCGGTGAACCGACGACCGAGGAGACACTCGCCATCCTGCATGGTCTGCGCGAACGGTACGAAAAGCACCATCAGCTGCACATCACCGACGAGGCGCTCGAAGCCGCCGTCACCCTCTCCGACCGCTACATTGCCGACCGCTATCTGCCCGACAAGGCGATTGACCTGATGGACGAGGCGTGTTCGCGCGTGCGCATTCAGGCGTACACCGCGCCGCCGGACGTGCGCAAGCAGGAGCTGGCGCTGGAGAAGGTGCTGGCGGACAAGAAGGAAGCCATCGCGCATCAGGACTACGAAACTGCCGCCCGCCTGCGCGACGAGGAACGCTGCCTGAAGGCGGAAATCGACCAGAAGCGCGAAGCGTGGAACGAGGGCAAGCCGAAGGTGGAGCTGTCCGTGTCGGAGGACGACGTGGCGGCGATTGTCTCCGGCTGGACAGGCATTCCGGTGACGAAAATGACGCAGAGCGAGAAGGAACGTCTGCTCCACTTGGAGGATGTGCTGCACGCGCGCGTGATTGGGCAGGACGAAGCCATCAGCGCGATTTCCCGCGCGATTCGCCGCGCCCGCGCCGGACTGAAAGACCCGAAGCGCCCGATTGGCAGCTTCATCTTCTTAGGCCCGACGGGCGTGGGCAAAACGGAACTGTGCCGTGCGCTGGGCGAAGCGATGTTTGGCGACGAGAGCGCCGTCATCCGCGTGGACATGAGCGAGTATATGGAGAAGCACACGACCTCGCGGCTTGTCGGTTCGCCGCCCGGCTACGTCGGCTACGAGGAGGGCGGTCAGCTGACCGAAGCCGTCCGCCGCAAGCCGTATTCCGTCGTCCTGCTGGATGAGGTGGAGAAGGCGCACCCGGATGTGTTCAACATCCTGCTGCAAATTCTGGAGGACGGCCGCTTGACCGACAACACGGGACGCACGGTGTCGTTCAAGAACACGATTATCGTCATGACCTCGAACGCGGGCGCACACGACATCGGCGAAGGGCGCGCGATGGGCTTCGGCTCGAAGGCGCTGGCGGACGCGACGAACTACAACGCCATGAAGGACGCCGTGATGAAAGCGGTGAAGGACGTGTTCCGCCCCGAATTCATCAACCGTGTGGATGAACTGATTGTGTTCCATCCGCTGACGGAAGTGGAAATCCGCGCGATTGCGGGCATGATGCTGGGGCAGGTTGCAAGCCGCCTGAAGGAGCGCGCAATCGCCCTGACGTGGGACGACGAGGTGGTAGAGAAGCTGGCGCGCGAGGGCTACGACGTGAAGTTTGGTGCGCGTCCGCTGCGCCGGCTGATTCAGCGCACGGTCGAGGACACGCTGAGCGAAGAGCTGCTGGGCGGCAAAATTGCGCTGGGCGACCGCGTGCGGCTGAAGGTCGCAGATGGAAAGATTACGGTGGAGAAGGAAGCATAAGAAAACGGGGTGCCGGGAGGTTGATTCTCCTGACACCCCGCTATTTATATTTGTTGCCTCCATAGGCGCGAGTTCCCTTGCTCCGATAAAAGTCAACTCCGGTAGTGGCGACCCGAAGGTTTCCAAAGGACGATCGGAAAGTCCTTTGGTCGCCTCCGCAGAGGCGAAATCCCCTGCAAGAATGAAAAATGTCAGCTTTTTTGAATAGCCAGAGTTGATTTTTCTATCAAACTGGTCGTTAGCATAGTTCCAGAGGGCTTTCCGATCGCCCTCTGGACTCCTTCGGCGGTCGCCTCCCATGTTACTTGAACTGTACTTGGAAGGTTTCTTAGTTACTGGCAGGGACGCTTCGCTGCCTGCGCCTTTGTTGACTGTTCCCTTTGAGCTGAGCGCACGAAAAACAGTTGGGGCGTTGCCCCAAACCCCACAAGGGAGCTCCGCCCCTTGACCCTGCAAGGGGCAGACGAAAAGGGACGAAGTCCCCCCTTGACCCTTTTTTTGCAGCCATACTTGGTCGCTTTTCCCTTCACCTTGGGTTAAGTGGCTTTTTATTTTCCACCCAGCAATTTATTCAAAGGGCTGCGATACACCGAAATCGCCTTCGCCGGGCACATCTCCTGACAGCAATAGCACCGAATACACTTCTTGTAGTCGTATTTCGCTTTCTTCCCATGCCCGCTGTGCACCGCCTTCTCCGGCACAGGGCACGCCTCCTGACACACCCCGCAGCCGATGCACTTCTTCAAATCCACCTTCGGGCGGTGCTGCAAAAACGGCAGCAGCGGCATCAGCTTCGGCAATAGACCCTTCTTCATCGTGCCGCGGAACACGTCAAACTGCGCATTGCCGTACTTTTCCCGCGCCTGCGATACCGTCAGCACCCCGTCCGGCGTGAGCACATCAATCAGCCCTTCGTCCATCACGCCGATGCCGCCCTTCGCGCCGCGCACGCAGGTGGGGACAGTCGCCGGGTCGAGGTGGATGAGCGCGGCATACACCGTGTCCAGCGCAACGGGGTCGGCGGAGAAGAGCAGCACATTCATGGCAATCGGCGTGCCGGAGGTTGGGCCGTTGCCTTCCATCGCGATGATGCCGTCCATGATGTGCAGGCGCGGGCGGACGCAGCGGTGCAGGTCGGTCAGCATATCCGCGAAAACCCAGCTGTCGGGGTACGCGGCGTGTCCAGCCGCCTTGTTGACCCCGGTGATGCAGCCGTACAGGTTCTTGACTGCGCCCGTGATGCGCTCCAGCGCGTGGGTTTTCATCTTGCAGATGTTGATCATCGCGTCGGCATCCTGCACGCCCTTGCAGAGGTAAAACGACTTTGCCGTGTGCCCGTCGGGGAAGGGAACGACACTGCCGGAGAAGAAATCCGCCATTTCCACGCCGTAGCGCTTGGCGGCCTCCGCAATGCCGGATGCCTGCGCCGCCTTGTCGGGCGAGGTGGTCGGGTTGCCGGGGCTGTCGCCGTAAGACAAATGCGTATAGCCGCTTTCGTGCAGCAGGCGGCAGACGGCGGAGAACACGGCGGGGTGTGTCGTAATCGCCTTCTGCGGCAGGGCGCGGGAGAGCAGATTCGGCTTGAGCAGAATGCGCTCTTCCGGCTGCACAAAGCGGGCAATGCCGCCGAGCAAATCAACGCCCTGCAAAACAGCGGTATCCACCGCAGCTTGATCATAAGTGGCAATCGGAATCAGCGCGACGGGATGCTTCTCCATGCGCAAAATCCTCCTTGATGAAAAGCATTGCCCTCATTATACACCGCGGAAAAAGAAAAATCCACGCATTTCCGGGTGAAATCCTGTTTTTTGCTTGCAATTTTTACAATTGACAGGCTTTCAGGGGTTGAGATTATCCGCCGTTTAGGGTATAATGGGGGTATGCCTGAGCGCAACTAACGGAGCAAAGGAGTAAAGACGCTTTGGATCAGAATAATTATCAGGATAGATCCGTGCAGCAGCCAGCTGCCGAAGAAAAGACCACGCCGCGCCGCCGCCGCGCAGATATGTACCAGCAGCAGGGGAACGCGGCAAATGTGACGAACACGGAAACGGCGAAGCCCGCCGTGGAAGATGTGTCGGGCACGACGCAGAAGATGCCGCCGATTCGCAGCACCTTCCAGCGCAATGCGGAGGCTGGGGAGACGAAACAGGTGAAGCCGGTCGCGCCGGTCGCGCCGGTCGCACCGGTCGCACCGGCAGCGGAAAAGCCCAACGCGCCGTTTGGGCAGAATCGGAGTGCGAATATCCCGACGCCCGGTGTGCCGCGCCCGGATGTCTCGCGCACGAGCCTGCCGCCGATGCGTCAACCGCAGAATGTCATCCGCCGCCCGGTTAAGCTGGACGGCATGGGCGAGGTGAAATCCGCCGCGGAACGGCAGGAGGAAGCCCGCCAGCGCACGAACCTGAACATGGAGCACGCAGGCGCGTCCTCACGTCGGAATCACTTGCAAAACGAGTTCGCGCGCCCGCAGGAGGACGTGGAAGAGGAAGCGCCGCGCGGCAAGAAGAGCGCGCTGGCGGTGGTGATTGCCATCGTGCTGGTGATTGGCCTGCTTGTGGTGGGGCTTCTGCTGATTCCGGACAGCAATACCGGCTTCCTGGGCAACCTGAAGCGCACGATTACCGCGCCGCTGACCGGCCGCACGCAGACGCAGGCTGTCGCACCGACGGCATCGAGCTTCACTGCGTCGATTACCTCGTCCACCGCGCCGTATCAGATTACCTTCAACCTCGTCACCAGCAACAATGTCACGGACGTGCGCGTGGTGGATGAAAACGGAAATCCCTTTGACACGGTGACGCTGATGAGCCAGTCTAACACCGATAACACCGTCGTCTGGATTTTCACGCTGACAACCGCTGACGCCTATTCCGGCGTGATTGAGGCAGAAATGCTCAGCAATGAAGCGTGGATTCCGACCGGGTTCCGGCAGACGGTTTCGCTGGGCGGAAATAGCCCTGCGTCCATTTCCAACCTGCCGACGAATTTCTCCACAGCCGCAAACAATCCGGCTCAGCCGGATGCTCACGAACTGACCGCCGATTCCACCACGGAACCGACGGTCAGCCCTGCAATGGCGGAGAATACGCAAAATTTGGCGCTGACGATTTCGACGGAAGCGCCGACCGAAGCGCCGACGCTGATGCCGACCACAGTGCCGACGGAAATCCCGACGGAGATGCCGACGGAAGCCCCGACGCAGGCGCCCGTGCTGGTGACGCTCGCGCCGACGGAAGTGCCGACCGTTACCCCGACGATGGCCCCTGCGCCGCAGGAAACGGAAGAAATCATCCTGCCCGAAGAGGAAACGACGGAAACGCCTGAACCTGATCCCACGGAAGTGCCGACCGAAGAGCCGACCCCCGAACCGACTGCTACCCCGCGCCCTGTGCTGACTTTCTCGGCGGACGCAAGCGCTGATCCGTCGCTGATTGCCGATACCGTGGTCTATCGGGATGACAGCCGCACCGCCGTGAAGGAATACACCCGCGACGAGAAGGAAATCATCGACATGCCCGCAGGCGACGACTACACGACGCGCAAAATCGGTGTGCTGACCTACCGCGGCACGGCATTCCGCCAGAACGCCGCCGTCGGCACAGTGGAAGACGCGGCGCAGCTGACGCAGGTGTGGGCGGTCGAAACCGGCAGCCTGAAGGGCAAGAGCCGCACCTACTACGGCTTCTCGTGGGCGAATCAGCCCGTGATTGAGCAGTGGGCGCGCCGCGTGCGCCAGGATATGCCCCTGCTGGACGGCAAGAACGATAAAACCGCGCTGAAGGAAGTTATCGCCGCCAGCTTGGACGGTAAAATCTACTTCCTTGACCTTGAAGACGGCAGCAAGACCCGCGAACCGATTGAACTCGGTTATCCGATGCGCTCCACGCCCAGCCTCAGTACGCTGGCGTATCCGCAGATGTCCGTCGGGCAGTACGCGCGCTTCCTCGCCAACAAAACGGGCAGCATCGGTCAGCACTTCTATGATCTGCTGACGAACAAGGAGAACCTGACCATCGACGGTCTGGATGGCGGCAGCAAGAAAGACCGCGCGTACAACGATGTTGGCGCGTTCGACGGCTCGGCGCTCTATGACCGCAACAGCGATACATACATCACCGCCGGCACGAACGGTATGCTCTACACCGTGCATATGAACACGGTCTACGAAACGCCGACGGATGAATCCGGCAACCTGAAAGTCAGCCCGACTATCACGATGATGAAGAGCCGCACGAAGAAACAGAAGGATGCCTACACGGCGGTGGAAGCACCGATTGCGATGTACGGCAGCTATGTGTTCTATGCGGATGTGGAGGGCGTGCTGCGCTGCGTCGACACGACGACGATGACCACCGTCTGGGCAGTCGAAACGGGCGACGCGGTGAAGTCTGCCGTTGCGCTGGATTTTGACGACGACGGACGCCTCTGGCTCTACACGGCGAACACGCTGCTGAACCGCTCCAAGGGCGACGTTACCATCCGCCGCTACGACGCGACGACGGGTGCGGAGGATTGGTCGCTTGCCCTGAACGCGACGAAGAAAAAGGACTACACCGCGGGCGCGATGGCGTCCCCCGTCATCGGGCAATATCAGCTGGGTGACTTGGTGTACTACACGCTGTCTTACATTTCCGCTTCTGGCAGTGAAAAGCTGTTAGGCAGCGGCGCGAAGGCGCAGGAAGGCGTGCTGGTTGCGCTGAACAAGCAGACGGGCAAAGTCGTCTGGGCGAAGTCGCTGGGCGGCTACTGCTACTCGTCGCCCGTCGCGGTCTACAACGAGAACGGCAAGGGCTGGATTATTCAGGCGACGAGCGATGGCGTGCTCATGCTGCTGGACGGCTTGACGGGCGAAACCATCAACACCCTGCAGCTCAACGGCACGATTGAAGCGTCCCCCGCCGTCTACCAGAACATGCTTGTCATCGGCACGACCGGCAAGGGCACGAGTTTCCTCTACGGCGTGAAGATTGATTAAGTGAATCCGATGTGCGCTGGAATGACTGCCGTTCCGGTGTGCAGCAAAAAGTGCCTGCAAGGAGGCAGTCGGTTCGGCTGACCTGCTTGCAGGCGCTTTTCTGATGAAAGATTGAAAAAGGAGAGAAAAACTATGATTCTTGATTTGCAGCATATTTCCGAAACGCCGATTCACAACTTCAAGGGCGGCGACGGCATGGTGTATACGCGGATGTATTCGGACGATTTGAACCGCATCATGCTGGCGCGGATTACGCCCGGTTCGTCGATTGGGATGCATACACATGAGACGAACAGCGAGATTGTGTATGTGCTGTCGGGGACGGCACGGATTATGATGGATGATGGGGAAGAGATTGTCCATGCCGGGCAGACGCACTATTGCCCGAAGGGACATCGGCATGCGACCTACTGTGAGGGGAATGAGGATTTGGTGGTTTACGCCGTTGTCCCGGAGCATGGGCGGGGCAAATAAAAAAGCCGCTCCTACCCATAAGCAGGGAAAAGCGACCAAGCCGGGCAGCCCAAAAAGGGTCAAGGGACAATGTCCCTTGCAGGGTGCAGGGACAGCGTCCCTGCTGGGGTTTGGGGCAACGCCCCAACTGTTTTTCGGGCGCTCAACTCAAAGGGAACAGTCAACAAAGGTGCAGGCAGCGAAGCGTCCCTGCCCCTAACTTTGCGCGTCCTCAGACGCGCCCCCAAACTGCTCTTCCCCCAAATTTCGTGAAGAACCATAAAAAAGCCGCTTAACCCTGCAAGCAGGGAAAAGCGACCAAGCGCGAAGAAGTCCAGAGGGCGACCGCGAACTTCGTTCGTTTTCGTTGCCCTCTGGAACTATGCCAAAGACCTGTATGCCTGTATGGTAGAGAAAACGACTGCGCCTGTCTGAACAAGCTGAAGATCAAACTGCTTTCCCCGCCTTGTGCGCCTTGAGCTTCTTCACCGCGTCAAGCGCGTAGTCCACCAGCGCCACCAAAGCCAGCGCAACCGCAATCCAGAGGATGATTCTGTCCAGCGGCAGCGACGCGGCGACAAATTCCTTGTGCCAGAAGGAGAGAATCAGCGCCGCGATAAAGGAAAACTGCGCCGCTTTGCCCAAGATGTTCGAGTAGACGACAATGCCGTTTTGCAGCATATAGATGCCGCCGATAATCATCACAACTTCCTTCGTCATCACGATGAGAATCGCAGGCCACGGGAACACGCCGGACAGCCCTTGCCCAAGCAGCGCGGTGCAGACCATCAGCTTGTCCGCCAAGGGATCCATCAGCTTGCCGAAAGCGGTAATCTGATTGTTTTTGCGCGCAAGATACCCGTCCAGATAATCGGTGATGCTGGCAATGATAAACACGGCGAGCGCCCACTTCTCATATCCGGCGAGAAATAACCCTGCGAAAACCGGAATCAGCACGAGACGGAGCATCGTCAGGATGTTGGGGAGATTCCAAATGTCTTTGAGATACTTGCTGCTGAAACTACCCACGAAATAAGTCCTTTCTAATAAACTTGCCGGCAGGAATACCGGGTTACCTAAAAACTCGCGCCTCTAAGCATACCACAAAATGCGCCGAAAGAAAAGCCCAAAGCGCGAATTTTGATGCCGAATCAACGATTTTCGCGGAAGTTTCGGCAGGAAAAACACGCAGCGCGTCGAATGAATGCAGAGAAAGTACAGAATAACGGAGGAAATGAGATATGCTGACTCGAAACGATGGCAGGGCGCCGGAAATGGGGCGCCCTGTGACGATTGAAACCGACTTTGTGCGCACGGCGGATGGCTCGTGCCTGATTTGCACGGGCAATACAAAGGTTATCTGCACCGCATCGGTGGAGGAGAATGTGCCGCCGTTCCTGCGCGGAAAGGGGCAGGGCTGGGTGACGGCGGAATATGCCATGCTGCCCGCCTCGACAGGACGGCGCAAGCAGCGCGACGGCGTGAAGCGGGACGGACGCGGCGTGGAGATTTCCCGGCTGATTGGACGCAGCCTGCGTCAGGCGGTTGATTTGACGGCGCTGGGCGAACGTACCATCACGCTGGACTGCGACGTGCTGCAGGCCGACGGCGGAACGCGCACCGCGGCGATTACCGGCGCGATGGTGGCGCTCGTGTGCGCGGTCAGCAAGCTGCTGGACGAGGGCAAGCTCCTGCGCTCGCCGATTACGCATCAAATCGCGGCAATTTCCGTCGGCGTGGTGGATGATACGCCCTGCGTCGACTTGTGCTATGAAGAAGACAGCCGCGCGCAGGTGGATATGAACATCGTCATGAACGAAAAGGGCGAGTTTGTTGAGCTGCAGGGCACGGGCGAGGGTCGCTCCTTCACGCAGGCGGAACTGAATGCGCTGCTGGATATGGGCGCGAAGGGTATCCGCACGCTGATGGAGAAGCAGAAGGATTCGCTGGCGGAATCCAAGCGGCATTTGAGCGCCAAACCGACGCTTGTGGTCGCGTCCTCCAATCAGCATAAGATTCGCGAATTGCAGCACATTTTCGGTGATTACTACACCGTTGTGTCGATGGTGGCGGCAGGTTTCAATGCGCCGATTGAGGAAACGGCGACGACGTTCGCTGGCAATGCGGCCATCAAGGCGGAGACGGTCAGCGCGGCGACAGGGCTTCCGACGCTTGCGGACGATAGCGGCTTGTCCGTCGAGGTGCTGGACGGCGACCCCGGCGTGTACAGCGCGCGCTACGCCATGATGGCAGGCGAGGGCAGCGGCGATGCGGCGAACAATGCGCTGCTGCTGCGGCGCATGAAGGGCAAGACTGACCGCTCCTGCGCGTTCATCTGCGCGCTGGCGCTCAAGATTCCGGGCAGGGAGACGCTGATTGCGGAAGGCTCCTGCCCCGGCGTGCTGCTGGAGGAAGAGCGCGGCACGGGCGGCTTCGGCTATGATCCGCTGTTCCTCTATGAGCCGCTGAACAAGACCTTCGCTGAAGTGACCGAGGAAGAGAAGAACCAAATCAGCCATCGCGCACGGGCGTGCGAGAAGATGCTCGAGATTATGAAGGGGCTGCACGAATGATGCGCGCACTGGTGCTGTCCGACATTCACGGCGAGGAGAGCCAACTGCGGTGGATGCTGGAAGAAACATGGAAGATGACGGGGAAAATCGACGGATACTTCTTTCTGGGCGATGGTGTGGATGATTTCGCACAAGCGGAAAACTTCATCCGCCGCCGCGACCCGGATGCGCTGATGCTGGATGTGCGCGGCAACAACGACTTCTGCTGCCCGAACGCCCCGTATTACCGGGTGACGGATTTCGGCGGGGTGCGGCTGTACCTGACGCATGGGCATTTGGAGCGCGTCAAGCTGACCCGCTCGTTCCTCTATGAGCGGGCGCGGGAGGAAAAGTGCGATATTGCGTTCTATGGCCATACGCATGAGCCGGATATGGTCACGGGCGTGCCGATGCTGGTCAATCCGGGCGCGGTCTGCCGGGAGCAGATGGCGATGCTGGAGGTAGAGGACGGCCGCCCAAGGGTGAAAATGCTGGTATTTTGAGGAAGAACTGACGCAATGAGGTGACCAGATGGTTGCCGAATAAGTCAGAGATTCCGTGAAGGAGGACAAGATATGCGCGGACTGGTGCGCGTGGGGGCGGCGGTTCCGTCGCTGGCGCTGGGGAATGTGAAGGAGAACATGAAGCGCCATCTGGCGATGATGCGGGAAGCGAAGGAGAAGCACGTCAGCATCGTGACTTTCCCGGAGCTGAGCCTGACAGGGTATACCTGCGGCGATTTGTTTTTTCAGCGGCGGCTGCTGGACGATGTGACGGACGCGCTGATCGCACTAAAGGACGAAATGCCGGAGGGAATCCTTGCGGTCGTCGGTGCGCCGCTGGAAATTGAGGGCGCACTGTACAACTGCGCGGTGGTGCTGCACAAAGGCGAAATCATCAGTGCGGTGCCGAAAACGTTCCTGCCCAATAACGGCGAATTCTATGAGAAGCGCTGGTTTCAGTCGGGGGATGCGCGCAGGGATGCATCGGTCGCCATTCCGAAGCTGAAAACGGATGTCTGCCGTCAGGCAATATTTGAAACGGAGGACGGCGTGCGCTTCGGCATCGAGCTGTGCGAGGATTTGTGGGCGCCGCTGCCGCCGAGCACGATGCTGTCCGTTGAAGGCGCGGAAATCATCCTGAACCTGTCCGCCAGCAATGAGCTGCTGAGCAAGCGCGAGTACCGCCAGCAGCTCATCAGCCAGCAGAGCGCGCGCTGCCAGTGCGGGTATGTGTACGTTTCGGCGGGCATGGGCGAATCGTCCTCCGACCTTGTGTTCTCCGGGCACAGCGTGATTGCTTCCTGCGGCACGGTCATCCGGGAAAGCGAGGGGTATCTCGCGGACAATTACCTGATGACGGCGGATATTGACATTGACCGCATCCGCGCCGACCGCATGAAGCAGAGCAGCTTCGCGGACTGCGCGGCGCAGGTGCGCGCCATGTGGAAGCAGGCGCCGAATATCCTGAGAACGATGGAAAGCGCGCTGCTGCCGGACGACGCAGCGCCGGATTACCACGTCAGCAAGCACCCGTTCATCCCGTCGGACAAGGCGTCCCGGCAATTGCGGTGTGCGCAGATTCTGGCGATGCAGGCGACGGCGCTGGCGCGTCGCTTGGCCGTCACGGGCGGGAAGGTCGTCGTTGGCATCTCCGGCGGACTGGATTCGACGCTTGCGCTGCTGGCGGCGTGCAAGGCGGTGGACATGCTCCATCTGCCGCGCACGAACATCCTCGGCATCACCATGCCGTGCTTCGGCACAACCGACCGCACCTACCACAACGCGCTGGATTTGATGACGAGCCTTGGGGTCAGCCAGCGGGAAATCCCGATTCACAAAGCGGTTCGCCAGCATTTTGCCGACATCGGGCACGACGAGAGCGACCACTCCGTCACCTACGAGAATTGTCAGGCGCGCGAACGGACGCAGGTGCTGATGGACGTGGCGAACAAAATCGGCGCGATTGTCCTTGGCACAGGCGATTTGAGCGAAATCGCGCTGGGCTGGTGCACTTACAACGCCGACCACATGAGCATGTATGGCGTGAACAGCGGCGTGCCCAAAACGCTGGTGCGCTGGGTGATTCAGACGGCGGCGGAGAACGAAGCCTTCTCATCCAGCCGCGAATGCCTGCAAAGCATTCTTGACACACCCATCAGCCCTGAACTGCTGCCGCCGGATGAAAAGGGAAACATCCTCCAGCAGACAGAGGATGTCGTCGGGCCGTACGCGCTGCACGACTTCTTCCTCTACTATGCGATTCGCTTCGGATATCCGCCGAAAAAGGTGTTCGACCTGTGCTGCATTGCGTTCAAGGACGATTTCAGCTGCGAAACCATCCTCAAATGGCTGAAAAATTTCTATCGCCGCTTCTGGACGCAGCAGTTCAAGCGGAACTGTATGCCCGACGGCGTGAAAATCGGCTCCATTGCCCTGTCTCCGCGCGGCGACTGGCGGATGCCGTCGGATGCGCAGTACAAGGCGTGGATGGACGAATGCGATTGCATAAAGGCATAAAATGATAACGATAGGGCTTGCGTGAAACCACCAAATCTGGTATAATAGCAGCGAAACATCACGATGCGCCACAAGGGAGGCGAACGGCATGAGGTGTCAATACTGCAACTGCGCGGAGAGCAAGGTCATCGACTCGCGCCCGACCGAAGAGGGCAACAGCATTCGTCGGCGGCGGGAGTGCATGGGCTGCGGGCGGCGATTCACGACGTATGAGAAAATCGAGATGCTGCCGCTGATGGTTGTCAAGCGCGACGGCCGGCGGGAAACCTTTGATGCGCAGAAGATTAAGGCAGGCATTCTTCATGCCTGCGAGAAACTTCCGGTGTCCATGCAGCAGATTGACGCGATGACCACGAGCATCGAGCAGCGCGCCTATGCCAGCATGGAAGGGGAGATTTCCTCCCAGCGCATCGGTGACATGGTGATGGAGGAGCTGAAAGCAACAAACGACGTGGCATATGTGCGCTTTGCGGCGGTGTATCGCCTGTTCACGGATATTGGAACGTTCATGCAGGAACTGCAGAAGCTGCTGGATGAGGGGAAAAAGTAAAGAAAGCAAAAGGCGCTGGACGCGGAAAAAATCGCGTTCCAGCGCATTTTTATTGGTTCTTCACGGAATCTTGGGGGAAGAGCAGTTCGGGGGCGCTCCTGCGGGAGCGCAGAGTTACTGGCAGGGACGCTTCGCTGCCTGCACCTTTGTTGAGCGCGTTTGGCATACTGGTCGCCCGCGGAACAGTTGGGGCGTTGCCCCAAACCCCACAAGGGACGCTGTCCCTTGACCCTGCAAGGGGCAATTGCCCCTTGACCCCTTTTCGCGATTGAGTTGGTCGCACTTTCATGCTCCTTCCGCGTGCAGCTTTTTGGTGCATCGCCGAAGCCCTTGTTTGCTCCCACCAACTTTCCGTGAAGAACCTTTTTATTGCACGAAAAAGGAGAAGCCGCTTATGCAGCTTCCCCTGATTTTTGCTTACTTCAGCATGGATTCTTCCCAGGAATCGAACGGCTTGATGCCCAGCAGACCCGCCACCGTCGGGGCGACGTTCGCCAGACCGAAGCCGTGGCCATCCTTCAATTCGTGACGCTCGTCTTTGTCGTACACGATGAAGGGGACGGGGTTCAGGCTGTGCGCCGTGCGGACGCTGATCTTGCCCTTCTTGTTCTTCTCCAGCATCTGGTCGGCATTGCCGTGGTCAGCCGTCACGCAGAGAATCGCACCGTACTCGTCGCACGCCTTCTTCACGCGCGCAAGGCACAGGTCAACGGATTCCACCGCGATTTCGGTCGCCAGCAGGTTGCCGGTGTGGCCAACCATGTCGCCGTTGGGGTAGTTGCAGCGGATGAAGCCGTACTTGCCGCTCTTGATGGCGTCCACCACCAGGTCGGTGATTTCGGTCGCCTTCATCCACGGGCATTCGTCGAAGGAACGCACGTCGGAGGGCACTTCCACCCACGTTTCCAGCTCCTCGGAGAACTTCTCGGAGCGGTTGCCGTTCCAGAAGTACGTCACATGGCCAAATTTCTGTGTCTCGGAGCAGGCAAACTCGTTGACGCCGTTGGCGACAAGCAGCTCAGTCAGCGTGTTGCGGATTTCCGGCGGGTTGACGAGGAAGGACTTCGGGATGCACAGGTCGCCATCATACTGGAGCATACCGGCGTACTTCACTTTGGGCATTTTGCCGCGGTCGAACTTGTCGAACGAGCTGTCGCCGTCGAACGCCATCGAAATTTCCTGCGCGCGGTCGCCGCGGAAGTTGAAGAGGATAACGCTGTCACCGTCCGCCATCTTGCCCACGGGCTTGCCATTCTCCGCAATCACGAATGCCGGCAGATCCTGGTCAATCACGCCGGTTTCCGCGCGGAAGGTCTCAATGGCTTCCTTCGCGGTCGCAAACTGACGGCCGATGCCATGCACATGCGTGTCCCAGCCCGCCTTGACCATCGGCCAGTTCGCCTGATAGCGGTCCATGGTGATGGTCATGCGGCCGCCGCCGGAAGCGATCTTGCCGTCGAAATCCGCGTCATTCAGGGATGCGAGAACGTCTTCCAGCTCCTGCACATACTCCAGCGCGGAGGTGGCGGGCACGTCGCGGCCGTCCAGCAGAATGTGGCAGCGGACGTGCTTTACGCCCTCCTTCTTGGCTTCCTTCAGCATCGCAATCAGGTGCGAAATGTTGGAGTGCACGTTGCCGTCGGACAGCAGACCGATGAAGTGCAGGGTTGCGCCATTGTCCTTCAGGTCGCTGACGAGGTTCTTCCACGCATCCGAGGTGTAAATCTTGCCGGATTCGATGGATTCGTTGACAAGCTTGGCACCCTGCGAGTAAATCTGACCGCAGCCGAGCGCGTTGTGGCCGACTTCGGAGTTGCCCATATCATCATCGGAGGGCAGACCGACTGCCGTGCCGTGCGCCTTGATGATCTGCCACGGGCAGGTTTCCTTGAGTTCGTTGAGGGTCGGGGTCGTGGCCTTTTTGACCATGTTGCCCAGTTCTTCAGGGGTTTCGCCTACGCCGTCCATGACGACGAGAACAACCGGCTTTTTCATTGTTCAAAAATCCTCCTTAAAAAATACAGTACCGGGGAGAATCTGGTAGGCTGGGACGGGTGTCCGAGCCCACCCCATAGAATAGTCTATTTTTTCACGGATGTCAAGGGGCAGGGGCGGTTAAAAGGAATAAACACGCGGGAAAAGCGATAAACACGCGGGCATAGTATGACGAAGCGCCCAACTGAATCGCGCGGAGGGGCAAGGGGCGGAGCTCCCTTGTGGGGTTTGAGGCAACGCCCCAATTGTTCCTCGTTTAATCTACTCCAAGGGAAAAGTCAACAAGGCGCAGGCAGCGAAGCGTCCCTGCCAGTAACTTTGCGCTCCCGCAGGAGCGCCCCCAAGCTGCTCTTTCTACCTTGCTGCACATTGTCGCGCCAAATGGGCGCGACCGACCATCCCGCGCAGCACGAAAAAGCAGCAGAACGCGCCGCCCTGCTGCCTTCATCTGCCTGATTCACTTCGCCCAGTGCTTCAGCTTCGGCAGCATGTCCGCCAAATACGCGCGTACCTGCTCCGGCGGCCACGCATCATTTGACATGTGCGGCACCAGAAACGCCATCAATTCTTCCAGTGAGTCATACGCGAATTCTCCATCCGTGTAGCACCACTTGCAGTAGTCTTCGTTGAATGCGCCGCCGGGCTCGCGGCTGATGGTCGTATCGTCGAGCGGCATGCCGCAGCACTGGCAAATCAGCGTCCGCGGAGAACCGAGCAGCGTGTTAATCGAGACGTCGTAGAGCTTCGAGAGCAGCTTGAGTGTCTCCGTGTTCGGCAGGGTATCGCCTCTTTCCCAGCGGGAGACGGCTTGGCGCGTCACAAACAGCTTCTCCGCGAGCGTCTCCTGCGACAGCCCGCGTTCTGTCCGCAGCTTCAAAAGCACATCCTTGGCTTCCATCGCTATCATCACCTCGCCCTTACTATATCACATTCGCTTTTCCTGCGCAAGCAACTGCCTGTTGCCCCGCTTGCGTCCGCCGAAAATGCCCTTTTTTTGTTTTTTCCGGTGTAAACGGTTGAGTTCTGTTTCGCACTGTGCTACACTATCGTTGGGAAAATTTCATTTCCCGACACCAACACCGAGGAATAAGCATCATGATTGAAAAATGGACAACCCCCATCCCGAAACTGAGCGGGCGCGAAGGACGCACAGTCTATGTGTACGTCCCCGACGAAGCGCAGGAAAACCCCGAAGCGCGCTATCCTGTGCTGTACATGTTCGATGGCCATAACGTTTTCTTCGATTCCGACGCGACCTACGGGAAGTGCTGGGGGATGAAGGAATATCTTGAATCGACAAACACGCCGCTGATTGTCGTCGCGGTGGACTGCAACCATTCGCCGAATAACGGGCGGCTGAGCGAATATTCCCCCTTCACGTTTGAAGACCCGAAGCTCGGCTACATCCGCGGGCGCGGGCGCACGACGATGGACTGGTTCGCGCATACGCTGAAAGGCATGATTGATGAAAAGTACCCGACGCTGCCGGGGCGCGAAACGACGTGGATTGCGGGGTCGAGCATGGGCGGGCTGATGAGCCTGTACGCGGTGACTGCGTTTAACGACGTGTATTCGCGCGCGGCGTGCCTTTCGCCGAGCATCTGGTTTGCCACGCGCAGCCTTGACCGCCTGATTCGCGACGCGCAATTTGCCCCGGACACCGTGATTTATATGGACTACGGTTCGCGCGAGATGGCGCACCACGACAACATGCGCAAGCAGTACGCCGCCGTAACAAGCCGTCTGCTGGAAAAGCAGGTGCTGCTGACGAGCCGCATCGTCCCCAACGGCGACCACTGCGAAGCCTGCTGGGAAGAGCAGATTCCCTTCTTCATGCACATTCTGTTCTACAATCGCGAATAATAGGAGGCGCAACCCATGCAGACATATTACACAAAATGGTACAGCCCCTCCGTCGGGCGAGAGATGGAAATCAAGGTGTACGGCCACGCCGGCCGCCCAGTGCTGTTCATTCCCTGCCAAGACGGGCGCTTTTTCGACTTCGAGAACTACCGCATGACCGACGCATGGGCGCCGTGGATTGAATCCGGGCAGTGCATGGTCTTTTCCATCGACACGCTGGATAAGGAGACGTACTCCGCGACCTACGACCCGCACGACCGCATCCGCCGCCATGAAGCGTGGATGAACTACATCGTGCGCGAGGTTGCGCCGTTCATCCAGTCCATGACGAACGAACGCAATGGCTGGGACGGCACGCCGGGCATCATTGCGTTCGGCTGCTCCCTGGGCGCGACGCACGCGGCAAACCTGTATTTCCGCTTCCCGGAGACGTTCGACGGTCTGCTGGCGCTCAGCGGCATTTACACCAGCGAATACGGCTTCCCCGGCTACATGGACGAGCTGGTGTACGCCAATTCCCCGGTGGATTATCTCGCCGGAATTTCGCCTGACCACCCGTTTATCCGCCTGTACAACGACCACAAGGCGGTGGTTGTCGTCGGGCAGGGCGCGTGGGAAGTGCCGGAGAGCACATTCCGCCTGCGCGACATCTGTGCGCAGAAGGATATTCACGTCTGGTTCGACATTTGGGGCTACGATGTGAAGCACGACTGGGACTGGTGGTACCAGCAAGTGGCTTATCATGTCCCGCATATCCTGTGACAAAGGGGAAAACCAAGGGGCGCTGCCCCTTGACCCTGCAAGGGACTTCGTCCCTTGACCCTTTCGCGCGATTCAGTTGGTGACACTTGCATACAGTGCCCGCGTGTTTATTCGATGAACCTTTGGTTCAGCAAAAACAAAAGGATGAAACAAATTATGAAGAATTTCGTTTTCATTTCCCCCAATTTCCCCGTCAACTACTGGCAGTTCTGCCGTCAGCTGCGCAATAACGGACTGCGCGTCCTCGGCATCGGCGATCAGCCCTATGATACCCTCCTGCCCGAACTCAAGAGCGCCCTGCACGAATACTACAAGGTCGGCAGCTTGGAGAATTACGACGAGGTGTACCGCGCCGTCGCGTTCTTCATCAGCAAATACGGCCGTATCGACTGGCTGGAGAGCAACAACGAATACTGGCTGGAGCGCGACGCCATGCTCCGTACCGATTTCCACATCACCAGCGGCTTCCAAGTCAGCGATATGCCGCGCATCAAGTTCAAGTCCAAGATGAAGGAATACTATCAGAAGGCCGGCATCGCGACGGCACGCTACCATATGGTGGATAATTTCGACGGCTGCAAGGCTTTCATCAGCGAAGTCGGCTACCCCGTCATTGTCAAGCCGGATAACGGCGTGGGCGCATCCCACACCTACAAGCTGTCCAGCGACGATGACCTCCGCCACTTCCTCATCGTCAAAGAGCTGGAAGTTTCCTACATCATGGAGGAGTTTATCCACGCCGAAGTCAACAGCTACGACGCCATCATCAACAGCAAGGGCGAGCCGATTTTCGAGACGGGCAACGTCAGTCCCGTCTCTATCATGGACATTGTGAACAACGACGACAACTCCGTGTACTACATCGTCAAGGACTTGCACGATGATGTCCGCAAGGCGGGCCGCGCGACGGTGAAGTCCTTCGGCGTGCGCAGCCGGTTCGTGCACTTTGAGTTCTTCCGCCTGACCGAGGATCAGCCGTCGATGGGCAAGAAGGGCGACGTGGTTGCGCTGGAGGTCAACATGCGGCCGTGCGGCGGTTTCTCGCCGGACATGATGAATTTTGCCAACTCGACCGACGTGTACAAAATCTGGGCGGACATGATTGCCTATGACAGCACGCTGATGCCGCAGGGTGAGCACGCCTTCTGCGCATTTGCGGGTCGCCGCGACGGCAAGCACTTCCGCCTGTCGCACGAGCAGCTGATGACGAAGTACGCCGCGCAGATGAAGATGGTCGGCCGTGTGCCGGACGCCTTGTCGGGCGCGATGGGCAACATGATGTACGTCGCGAACTTCCCGACGGAGGACGCGATGAACGCGTTCTACGCGGATGCGTGCGAGACGGTGTAATTTCCCAAAAAAAATAAGCAGGCTGCCTCTGAAAGCATCGGAGGCAGCTTTTTCGTTACTTTTTCGTTTTCCTTTTCCGCTCAATGTCGCGAATTCCGCCCATTGAGGCACTTTTTCGTCAAAAAGTTAGCATCACCTAACTTTTTCGCTTGACAAACCACCCATTATCCTGTAAAATATCCGTGTTAGCCAAAACTAACATGCAGGAGGACACCATCATGCTGGAACGCGCGCTGATTGACCACGGCTCCCCGACGCTGGCGAATATGAAGGTCGGCAGCCTGTTCACCTCGTCCTGCACGGATGCGACGGGCTTTCGCGCGGAGTTCCGGCGCGTGCAGGCGGCGCTTGAATCGCGCGGCGTGTTGCTGACCATCCTGCGGGTGCAGCAGGAGCGCGCGCTGGTGTACGTCTACCGGCAGGAGGCGCTCGCAGCGCTGCTTGCACAGGCGGATGTTCAGGCGTTTCTGCGGGCAATGGGCTACGGGGACACATCCCCCGATGGCGCATTGGCATTCCTGCGGCAGCGCTTGGCGGAATCGCCCTGCTTCCCGCACGAAATCGGCGTTTTCCTCGGCTATCCTCTCAGCGACGTCATCGCGTTCATGCGCGACGGCGGGCGCGGCTGCCGATGCAGCGGATGCTGGAAGGCATACACGAACGAGTGCGAAGCGATGCGCGTTTTCCAGCGCTACAAGGCGTGCCGCGCGGCATACCAGACGCTTTTCCGCGCCGGATGGCCGCTTGAACGGCTGACCGTCCGCGCATAATTTCCTATTTTCTGCATCCGCCTGAGCCATCTGCTCATCCTCGCTTGAAAATAGGACGACATTGAAAGGAAGTTTTTCTCATGAGCAAGATTGCAGTCATTTACTGGTCGGGCACGGGCAACACGCAGCAGATGGCGGAGGCCATTGCGAATCAGGCGCACGCGGATCTCTTCACCGCGAGCGAGTTCACTGCCGATAAGGCGGCAAACTACGACGCGTTCGCTTTCGGATGCAGCGCAATGGGCGCGGAGCAGCTGGAAGAGGACGAGTTCGAGCCGATGTGGAACGCGGTTGCGCCCGTGCTGGGCAGCAAGAAGGTTGTGCTGTTCGGCAGCTACGGCTGGGGCGGCGGCGAGTGGATGGACATTTGGAAGCGTGACAACGCGGGGCTGAATATCGTCGATACGGTCATCTGCCAGGACGCGCCGGATGACGACGCGCTGGCGGCGTGCCGTGCGGCGGCGGACAAGCTGGCATAATCAGCAAAATTGCATCAAAACACAGGGCGGTCGGCATAAAAAGCGGACTGCCCTGCTTGCTTATCCGTTCAAAAGCCGAAGCGCCGCCAGCGTTTCCGCGTCTGCCGCACCAGATGCGTCAAGTCCGCTTTTCTGCTGGAATTGGCGGAGCGCCTGTTCGGTTTCCGCGCCGAAATCGCCGTCCGCGCCGTGCAGGGGCAGGGGGAAGCCCGCCGCCATCAGCGCGCTTTGCAAGCCCTTCACCGCGTCGCCGGAATCGCCGATTTGCATCAGCCCTATTCGCCCCGCGAACATCGTCAGCATCCCGTGGAACTGCCAGCGGGTCGCGCTCGTGTCCGCCTTCACGCCGCCGCTGGAGCAGTGCAGAATCCGCAGCGGGTTCGTCTGCATGACGACGCCGACGTGGTAGTAGTCGCGGCGGTCGGCGGAGGAGGCGTATCGGCTCGGCAGGGCGTATCCCTTTGCACCCGGTTCATGCGCGCGAAAGACGAGTTCGCCGCGCCGGAGCTGCCCCGCGCCGCGCAGGGGATTCAAGTCGTGCATGGCGTTGCGCGCCGTCCAGTTTGTGCCGTGGATGCCGCGCCACTGCCCACCGCTGCGGCGAATCGCGCCGATGACCAGCCCGATGCAGTCGCAGTAGCCGTCCGAGCCGTCGCGCCCCAATCGGTAGCGCGGATCAGCAGCCTGAATCCGCCGTACATTCGTCAGAAATTCGTCGATGGTCATGTTTTCACCCCGATTCAGCCTATGCGAAAAGGCGGTTTGGGGTGCAAAAAAACGGAGCAGCCGCAAAAGCCGCTCCGCAATCAGTTCACTTTGGATTACGCATCGACGCGGAAGGCGTAGATGGTCGTCGTGTCGTAAATTTCGCCGGGACGCAGCGTCGTCGTCGGGAAATTCGGGTGATTCGGGGAGTCCGGGTAGTGCTGCGTTTCCAGGCACAGACCGGAGTAGGGCAGATAGTGCATTCCGCCCTTGCCATCCGCGTAATCGGTGGTGCAGGCGGTGTAGAACTGCACGCCGGGCTGGTCGGTGATGACCTCCATCGTCCGGCCGGATTCCTCGTGGTGCACGCACGCGCACAGCCCCATTGCGCTGCCCTTGCGCAGGACGTAGTTGCAGTCGTAGCCCTTGGCGTAGCGCATCGGCACGCACTCGTTCATGCAGTCAAGCCCGTCGCCGATGAGCATCTCCTCGCGCAGGTCAAGCGGCGTTTGGCTGACAGGCATGTAGCCGCCCGTCGGAATCAGGCCGCTGTCCACCGCCGTCACCACGTCGCTGTCGATGTAGATGGCGTGGTCGCGCACGGTGCCGTGGTCATAGCCGGCGAGGTTGAAATAGGTGTGATTCGTCATGTTGATGATGGTCGCCTTGTCGGTCGTCGCCTGATAGTGGAACGTCAGGTTGCAGTCGTCGTCCCACGAGATGGTCACATCCGCCGTCAGATTGCCGGGGAAGTTCTCCTCCATATCGGCGGAAACGTAGTGGAACTTGACGGAATCCACCGTATCCCCCGCGACGGGCGTCGCCTGCCAGACCTTCTTCTGGAAGCCGGCTTTGCCGCCATGCAGGGTATTTTCGCCGTCGTTCTGGTAGAGGTGATATTCCGTGCCGTCAAGGGTGAAGCCGCCGCCGCCGATGCGGTTCGCGAAGCGCCCGATGGTATCGCCCATCGCGCCGTGGCCGCCCTCATAATGCGCCAGCGTATCGAAGCCGAGGGCAACGTCCGCCAGCTTGCCGCTCTTGTCCGGCACGAGGATATTGGTCACAATCGCGCCGAGGTCAAGCATGGACACGGACGCGCCGGACTGGTTCGTCAAGGTATACATCGTCACGTTCTGACCGTCTTGGGTCGTGCCGAACGCGCGGGTGGTAATCGCCATAGTGTTTCCTCCTCCTACTCTTGCGTGAATCACGCTTCGGCTTTATTGTACATCACGCGGGGAATTTGTGCAAGGGCTTCGGGGGAGAAAAAACGCGGGAGAAGCGCGCAGAAAGTATGAAAAATGATTGACAAATGACACAAGTGTTGTATAATGGAAATACAGAAAGGAGCTGACAATTATGGAGGCTAAGAAACTGTTGACCCTTGCGCTGACCGGGCTTTTGGCGGGCGGCTGCCTGATGGTTCCCGCACTGGCGGAGGATGCGGACGGGCAGAGCAGCGGGAATCCGGCGACATACACGATTCCGGCGAGGGTGAAGCGGATTGAGGACTACGCCTTTGCGGGCGACACGAGCCTTGAGCGCGTGAAGATTCCCGATGGCGTGACGGAAATCGGCGATTACGCCTTTTCGGGCTGCACGAATTTGCAGGAGATTGAGCTGCCGGACGGGCTGACGAAGATTGGCAACCATGCGTTTGACGGGTGTACAGCGCTGGTGCGGCTGGGGGATATGAACCAGCTGGAGAGCATCGGGGAGTATGCGTTCAGTGGGTGCGAGGCACTGGAAAACATTGGAAATATGAACAGCTTGCAGAGCATCCCGGATGGCGTTTTTTCGGGCTGTTCGTCTCTGCTACAGCTGGGGGATATGAAGAGCCTGACAACCATATCCAGCAATGCATTTTCCAGTGCAAAAGGATTGGAGCGCATTGGCGACTTAAGCAGCTTGACGGAAATTCCGAGTAGTCTGTTTTACGGGATGATTGATTTGGAAAGCGTCGGCGACTTAAGCAGCCTGAAAACGATTGGCAATGGTGCATTCCGTGGCTACGCGTCGCTGAAACGGCTGGGCGATATGCCGAAGCTGGAAACTATCGGAAGTGATGCCTTCGGAACGTACAGCGTTTGGCTGGAAGATGAGGGGCGCTCTGAAACCTATGCGTGCAGTTCGCTGGAAAGCATCGGTGATTTAAGCAATGTGAATTATATTGCATCGAATGCGTTCTCTAATTGTACAGCATTAAAGCAGATTGGCGATTTAACGAACGTAACGCGCATTGCCTACAGCGCATTCTACAAGTGCAGTGCCTTGGAGAGCATCGGCGGGCTGGAAAAACTGACGGCGATTAACAGGAATACGTTTGAGGGTTGCACGTCGCTGAAGAGTATTGGAAATCTACCGAAGGTGACGAGCATCGGGGATAGCGCCTTTGCAGGTTGCGCTTCTTTGGAAAGCGTGGGCGAACTGAAAAATGTAAAGAGCATCGGGAACAGCGCGTTCGGTTCATACAGCTATTACGATGAAAATAATAAGTATAAAAATGCTTATTGTACGTCGTTGAAGCAAATTGGAGATATGCCTAAACTGGAAACAATTGGCGATAGTGCGTTCTATGGCTGCAGTTCGCTTGCGAGTGTGGGCGACCTGAGCAACGTGACGAGCATCGGGAAAAGTGCGTTCTATGGCTGCAGTGCGCTAACGAGCGTGGGCGAGCTGAACAGCGTGACGAGCATCGGGGGGTGGGCGTTCAGGGACTGCAGTTCGCTTGCGAGCGTGGGCGACCTGAGCAGCGTGACGAGCATCGGGGATGACGCGTTCTGGGGCTGCAGTGCGCTAACGAACGTGGGCAACATGACAAATGTAGAGACAATTGGTTCTTGTGCATTTACAGGCTGCACGTCACTTATTGAAATAGGAGATATGCCGAACTTAACCGCATTAGGTGACAGTGCATTCTCTCAGATGAACGAATGCGAACCGTGCATTTCGCTGAAATCGATTGGCGATATGCCCAAACTACAAAAAATTGAAAACAGAACGTTTAACGGCTGCAGTTCGCTAACGAGCGTGGGCGAGCTGAGTAGTGTGACGAGCATCGGAGAACAGGCGTTCTATCGCTGTGGTTCACTTGTGAGCATAAGTGGTCTGAATGAGCTGACGAGCATTGGGGAGTTAGCGTTTCAGGAATGTAGTGCACTCACAAGTATTGGTGATATGTCTAAATTGGAGAGCATTGGTTTACAGGCGTTCTACGAATGTAGTGCGCTTGAAAGTGTTGACGATTTGCCCAATCTGACGAGGATAGAGAACAATGTATTCGCGAATTGCACTTCGCTTGTGAATGTGGGCGAACTGAACAACGTGTCGAGCATCGGGAACAATGCGTTCGCTGGTTGTACTTCGCTTGTGAGTGTGGGCGACCTGAACAGTGTGACAAGCATCGGGGAGCGCGCGTTCAGGGGCTGCAGTTCGCTTGTGCGCGTGGGCGACCTGAGCAACGTGACGAGCATCGGGGATAGCGCGTTCGCTGGATGCGCCTCTTTGGAAAGCATAGAAAACTTGCAAAATGTAAAGAGTATTGGGGAGAGCGCGTTTGGTTTGTACGGCTATTACGATGAAAATGATAAGTATCAGACTATTTATTGTACGTCGCTGAAATCGATTGGCGATATGCCAAAGCTGGAAACAATCGGTGCAAGTGCGTTCTATGGCTGCAGTTCGCTTGCAAGCGTGGGCGACCTGAGCAGCGTGACGAGCATTGGTGGAAGTGCGTTCTATGGCTGCAGTTCGCTTGAGAGCGTGGGTGACCTGAGTAGCGTGACGAGCATCGGGGGGTGGGCGTTCTATGGCTGCAGTGCGCTAACGAGTGTGGGCGACCTGAGCAACGTGACGAGCATTGGTGGAAGTGCCTTCTGGGGCTGCAGTGCGCTAATGAGTGCGGGCGACCTGACAAATGTTGAGACAATTGGAAATTGTGCCTTTACAGGCTGCACGTCACTTATTGAAATAGGAGATATGCCAAACTTAACCGCATTAGGTGACAGTGCATTCTCTCAGACGAATGAATGCAAACCGTGTGTTTCGTTGAAATCGATTGGCGATATGCCAAAGCTGGAAACAATTGGTGTAAGAGCATTCTATGGCTGCAGTTCGCTTGCAAGCGTGGGCGACCTGAGCAACGTGACGAGCATCGGGGAATGGGCGTTCTATGGCTGCAGTTCGCTTGCAAGCATCGGCGACCTGCGCAGTGTTACCGAAATCGGCGGCGCTGCCTTCTACAACTGCTCCGCCCTCACCCTCTGCGTCTTGCTTAACTCCTACGCCGAGGACTACGCCAAATCCCACAACATCAAATACACTTACATCAAGGACTAATCCCCCCCGCGCCGTCGGCACATTCACCGGCGGCGCATTTCCATCCTTACAAATCCCCTCAATTGTACACGAAAAAATCCCCCGCCTTGCAGGAATGCGCCCCCTTCGCGGCGAATCAACATAGAAACGGCAGCTGTCTGCCGCGAAAATCAAAATGCAAGCAATCCGCCGATTTGGCGAATGTGAAGGGAGCGCTGACTATGTTGGATTTGGGCGAAAATTTGCGGAAGCTGATTCTGGCGGGCGTCGGGGTCGCGGCGGTGACGAAGGAAAAGGGCGCGGATGTGCTGGATGAACTGGTCAAAAAAGGCGAACTGACCATTGAACAGGGCAAGGTGCTCAACGAGGAACTCAAGCACAATATTAAGGATGCCATCCGCGAGAATGTGACGATTGTCACGCCGCCGGATGACGTGATTTCGGCGGTGGATTCGCTCTCCGATGAGCAGCTGGAGGCGCTGCAGGCCCACATTGCGGCGCGCGAGGCGACGAAGAACGCAGCATCCGACGAACCGAACAAGAACTGAGGGCAGACAGCATATGACAGAGAAGAAACAGCAGCCGGTTACGCCGGAAATCCCCACGGAAGCGGCGGATAAGCCCGAAAACGACAATCCGCCGAAAAACGAGAACCGCCGCGGCGCGAATCAGGCGGAGCGGGAGCGGACAATCGCCCAGAATCGCCAGCGACTGCGCGAAATTGTGGACGTGGTGCGCAAGCATGACATCCTGCACGGCATCACGCCGGAAAAACTCTGTGCCATCATCGAGGATCTTGGCCCGACGTTCATCAAGCTGGGGCAAATCCTCTCCATGCGGTCGGATATTCTGCCGCGGGACTACTGCGAGGCGCTGAAAAAGCTGCGCTCGAACGTGTCGCCCATGCCCTTTGAGCAGGTGCAGCGCGTGGTGGAAACCTCCTACGGCTGCCCGATGGAGGAAGTGTTCGCGTCGTTTGACGAGAAGGCGCTGGGCAGTGCGTCCATCGCGCAGGCGCACGCCGCCGTCCTCAAGAGCGGGGAGAGCGTCGTCGTCAAGGTGCAGCGCGAGGGCATCCACGAGGTCATGAGCCGCGACATTATCCTGCTCAAACAGGCGTGCAAGGTGCTGAAGTACACCCCCGCCGGCAGTCTGGTGGACTTCAATCAGGTGCTGGACGAAATGTGGGTTGTTGCGCAGGAAGAAATGAACTTCCAGACCGAGGCGGCGAATCTGGAGCGCTTCCACGCGCTGAATCAGGACGTCGTGTTCGTCACGTCGCCGATTCTCTACCGCGCGTACACCACGACGAACGTGCTGGTGATGGAGCGCATCGATGGCATGGGCATCGACGAACACGACAAGCTGGTGGAAGCGGGCTACGACCTCGCGGAAATCGGCGCGAAGCTGGCGGACAACTACGTCCGGCAGATTATGGAGGACGGCTTCTTCCACGCTGACCCGCATCCGGGCAACATCCGCATCCGCGACGGCAAAATCGTCTGGCTCGACATGGGCATGATGGGCAGCCTGAACGAAAAGGAACGCAAGCTCATCGGCAACGCGATTGTCGGCGTGGCGCGCGGCGATATTGCCCTTGTGCGCGATGCGGTGCTGGGGCTGGGCGAATTCCACGGCACGGCGGACAAAAAGCAGCTCTACCGCGACATTGAGGCCATGCTGGATAAGTACGGCTCGGCGGATTTGGGCACGATGGACTTGGCGGAAGTGTTCGAGGACATGACCAGCGTCATGAAGACGAACGGCATCGCCATGCCCAGCAGCCTGACGATGCTTGCGCGCGGTCTGGCGACAATTGAGGGCGTCGTCGCTGACCTCAGCCCCGAATTGAACATCATGAATGTCATTACTGCGCGCATCGGCGACCAGATGTTTGACAACGTGGACTGGCGTGCGCTCCTGACGCAGGATGCCCGCGCCATCTACGAGAGCAGCCGGAAGTCGCTGGAAATCCCCGCGCTGCTGGCGGATATCCTGCGCACAGGCTTGAAGGGCGAGGCGAATCTCGGCGTTGAGCATCACGCGGGTGAGGACGTCCGCAAGCTCGTTATTGCCATGGTGCGCAAGCTCTGCCTGATGCTGCTGTCGCTGGGGCTGCTCATCTTCGGCGGCGCGGTTGCAGGAAACGGCCCGCAGGTGTTTGGCTTGTCCATATACAGCAGCGGCTGCTTCATGCTGGCGATGTGTGCCGCCGGATTTGCGCTGTGGAACAAGAAAAAATGACGGAAATTCCTTTTGCATTGTTGACACGTCAATAAAAATGCGCTACAATGGGTTGTGACAACGAAGAGGAGGAACAATCCATGCGCGTGGATAAATCCGTGATTGTGCTGTTTCGGCAGATGAACCTGTTTCTGAACCGGGAATTGCTGGACGAGAAGCTGACCTCGTCGGACGTGCTGTATCTGGCGCTGCTGTATGAGCAGGACGGGCGCACGCAGGACGAGATGGCGGAGGCGTACACGGTGGATCGCGCCGCGACGACCCGCAGCCTGCAGGGCTTGGAGAAGAAAGGGCTTGTGCGGCGGGAAGTTGATACGTTCGACCGACGGATTCGGCGGGTGTATCTGACGGAGAAAGCGATGCAGTACCGCACGGCGATACGGCGGATGGCGGATGACCTGGCGGATGCGCTGTTTGAGGGCATGAGTGAGGAAGAAGTGAAAGCGTTCATGGAGCAGGTGGAAGCGATGGGGCAGAGGGCGCGTAGGTTAAACCAGCGCCAAGAGCGCCTCAAAGCGCAGGGAATCAATAAGTAAGGGAAGCGCGACCAAGCCGGGCAGCCAAAAAGGGTCAAGGGACAATGTCCCTTGCGGAGTCCAGAGGCGGCGCCTCTGGTGGGGTTTGGGGCAACGCCCCAAC
>OHFD01000051.1_pt1 | contig 42448 bp, 66 predicted proteins | sample 1567451 | NCBI WGS metagenome assembly OHFD01 (sample SAMEA3879588, study PRJEB24766) | human gut metagenome | biome: human-associated habitat; feature: feces | place: USA | collected 1985/1987 | reverse complement strand
CAGCGGCAACCGGAACAGCGGCGACTGGAACAGCGGCAACCGGAACAGCGGCAACTGGAACAGCGGCGACTGGAACAGCGGCGACTGGAACAGCGGCGACTGGAACAGCGGCAACCGGAACAGCGGCAACCGGAACAGCGGCGACTGGAACAAAACATCCTTTTCCAATGGCTGTTTCAATACGGTATCGCCCAAAATCTATATGTTCAACAAGCCCACTGACTGGACATTTGAGCAGTGGTTTAACTGCCGTGCCCGGCGTTTGCTGAACGAGATTGAAGATTGCCCGCTTGAATACGTCTATCTGACCGATATGACCGATGAAGAAAAGAAGGCGCACCCTGAAGCTGAAACGACGGGCGGTTATCTGAAAGAGCGCACCACGGCGGACAACGCTCGGAAGTGGTGGGCAGGGCTTAGTGCCGATGATCGAAACGTTATCCTCAGTTTGCCGAACTTCAACGCGGCAATTTTCAAGGAAATCACGGGGATTGACGTAAGCAAAGACTAATACACTTCAATAGCTGCGCTATCTGGCTATACGGGCGTGCGGAAGGAGGTGAATACATACGGCTACAGGGAAAAGATACTACTGGCTAAAACTCAAAGACAGCTTCATGCGGTCTGACGCGGTGGATTTTCTCATGGGGCAGAAAAACGGCGCAAACTATGTGGTGCTGTACCAGATGCTCTGCCTTATGACTATCAACACAAACGGCAGGCTTTCGCGGCAGATTGGCGAAGTGATCATTCCGTATGACGTGGACAAGATTCAGCGCGATACTAAGTGGTTTTCTACCGATACGGTGCGCGTCGCGCTGGGACTTTACGCGAAACTTGGGCTGATTTATCAGGAAAAAGACGGCACGTTGGTGCTTGCAAACCACTCGGAAATGGTCGGAAGCGAAACCGATTATGCAGCACAAAAAAAGTTGCAAAGAACGAACCAGCGTCAAATTGATGCAGAACACTGTGGACAATGTCCACAGGATGTCCACACAGACGTCCACAAAAATGTCCATACAGATATTAGAGATAAGATATTAGATATAGATAAGTCGTCGTCATCTAAAGATGACTCCTCCTATACAGGGACGAGGACGACGAAATCTCTAGTGGATTTTTTTCGGGAGAATGTCAGCAAGCTGAGCAAGGCCGGAGAAAAAGAACTGACCGGCTACATAGAGCGCATGGGCGCGGATCTTGTGTACGCGGTTATGGACAAGTGTGTAGATCTGGGCGGCGGCAGCTGGGCGTATGTCCGCAAGGCGCTGGAAGAAGCGGAAGGACTTGGCTGCAAGACCGTTGCGGAGTATAACCAGCTCTGCCCTATCGGCGGCAGCCGGGCAAAAGGCACACGCGTAGACAGAGCACAGCCTTCCGGGAACGATATTTTAAGCCCAGAGTTTATGGCGCACAGCCGGGAACGCCTGCGGAAAAACAAGAAAGGAGCAGATGACCATTGACAAATCCATGCTGCAAAAACTGCCCAGACCGGTATCCTACCTGTCATGACCACTGTCCGCAGTTTGCCGCTTGGCGCAAAGAACACGCCAAAGAGACGGACTATAACCGGCAAATGGCCGTGTCCGGCAGGGTCTATCACTACGGCTACGATGACAAGCACCGGGAGAAGGGCAAGAAAAAGTATTTGGGCAAAAACGGAGGAGACAAATGAAAGTTTTAGTTGCTTGCGAGGAATCGCAGGAGGTGTGCAAGGCTTTCCGGGCTCGGGGCCACGAAGCCTACTCATGCGATATTCAAGAGCCGTCCGGCGGGCATCCGGAATGGCATATTCTCGGTGACTGTCTAAAGGCTATTGAGGGGGGGCAGGTCGTGACCATGGACGGAATCGCACATGATGTGCCCCGCTGGGATATGATTATCGCATTTGTCCCTTGCACAAAGACGAGCAACGCGGGAGCAAGACACCTGTACAAGGGAGGAAAGCTCAATCTTTCCCGGTATTATGAGGGATTGTGCGGCAAGGCGCTTTTTCTTGCCGTGTGGGCGGCAGATTGCGAAAAAGTAGTGATTGAGAATCCTACTCCCAGCAAGATTTTTGATTATCCGAAGCCTACGCAGGCAATCCAGCCATATGAATATGGGCATCCATACAGCAAGAAAACGCTACTGTGGGAGCGCGGTGTACCGCCGCTGCACCCGACAAACATCGTAGAACCTACTGCGACATGGTGTCCGTCTGGCTCTTATTCTCATAAACATGGAGAGCAGCATAAAGGGATGTTTACAACTGACCGGGCTAAAAACCGCGCAAAGACTTTTCCGGGCGTTGCAAAGGCAATGTCCGAACAATGGGGGTAAAAAATGAAAACCGTACAGGAGATTATGGAGGAAAACGGTTCTTTGGCGAACATTGAAAGATTTCAGACAATGCAGAAGTGGGATTACAAGCGCAAGGTTGCGCACGCACAGGAAATGGCAGAAGCGTTCTATTGCTGGGCTAAGGATCACGGCAAGGGCGTTCATCTGTCAGTGGGCGGTCTGGATTCCATCACGTTGCATTACTTTTTGGAGAGCATCGGGCTTCCCGTCACCTGCGTGTCTTGCTCATCGCTTGAGGGCAAGGGCGTACAGCAGGTGCACAAGCAGATTGCAACAGAGATGGCATCCGAATACAAAAACTGGATGGGCGATGGTGAGGCCCCCTCCTTCGTGTTCCTGAAGCCGCTGAAAAGCAAGGTGCAGGTCTTACAGGAGTTTGGATGGCCGGTCATCAGCAAAGAAAAGGCGGGCAAGATCATGCTGTTGCAAAACCCGACAGGGAAAAACGCTACCGTACGCCATGCGATCATCACCGGCGAGACAGGCGAATATGGCGGCTGGCAGAAAAACAGCCGTATGAAGCTGCCGAAGAAGTGGCTTGACTTGTTTGGTGGCGCAGATGCAGAAGGTGCAGCGCTTGGATATCAGGCAGCGCCGTTCAAAGTGTCCGACCGCTGCTGCTACTACCTCAAGGAAAAGCCCTGCAACGACTGGGCGCGGGAGCATGACAGCGTGCCCTATATGGGTCTGATGGCAAGCGAGGGGGGGGGCGGCGAGAGAAAAGCCTGAAGATGCACGGCTGCAACTATTTCGGCAAGACCACCACACGCAGCGCGCCATTTGCCATATTTGACCGACAAGACGTCTTGCAGCTTGCACTTGACCTTGACGTGCCCGTGCCTGCCGAATACGGCGAGATTGCAAAAGACAGAGACGGAAAGCTGTACACCACAAAGGCACAGCGTACCGGCTGTACTATGTGCGGTTTTGGCATCCACATAGAGGGCAGACCGCACCGGTTTGACGTTCTTCGCGAGACGAACCCCAAAGAATGGGAGTTTTGGATGAAGCACGTCTGCCAAGATGAAAACGGCAACTGGTACGGCTGGGGGCGCGTACTGGACTATATCGGCATCGGCTGGGAAGATGTGCCGGAACAGGCGGTGCAAATGCAGATTGAGGATTTGATGGGAGACCAAAATGCACATAACCCTTTACGGTGACCCCCGCACAAAGAAAAACAGTGCCCGCATCCTGCAAGGGCGCGGAGGACGGCGCTTTGTAGCCCCAAGCGCGGCGTTTGAGGAATACCAGACAAGCTGCCTGTGGCAGATTCGCGCCCCGCCTGAGCCTATTTCTGCCCGCGTGAACGTGCGGTGCGTGTACTACATGGCTACCAGGCGCAAGGTTGACCTTGCAAACCTGATTGAAGCCACCTGCGACATACTGGTAACAGCCGGTGTGCTGGCAGACGACAATAGCCGCATCGTTGCCGCCCACGATGGCAGCCGGGTGGACTACGACAAGCAAAACCCCAGAGTGGAGATCTGGATCGAGGAAATGGAGTGTTTTTTATGAGCAAGTATGCAATTGGAGACCACGGATACAAGGTGAACTTTTCCGGCTTTGCCTATGTTGAGGCAGACAGTGCAGAAGAAGCAATGAAAAAATACAACAATGATGATTTTGCATACAAGGAAGTCAATCCGGGCAAAGTCGAAGAAGTCGAGACGATGGTGATTGATTTGTGATGGAGGCGTGCAGATGATTCGGTCATGGACACCTGAAAACGAACAGCCAAAGCCACGCACCGGCGTAGACTACCACACGGTCAAGGCGTGGTTCCAGCAGTGCCGGGATATGGCTGCGGCGGTTGAAGCACAAAAGCAGAAGATCCAGCGCATCCGAGAAGTTGCCGAAAAGACCACCCCAAGCCTGAACGGGATGCCCGGCGGCGGTGGTGCCGGTGACAAGGTCGGGCTTGCTGCAACGGATATCACGGACGAGCAGCGACGTCTGCAGCAGATGGAAACAGACCTGTGCCTGTTGCGCATTGAAGCCACACGGCGGGCGTACTGTATCACGGCAAGCAAATCCAGCAAAAAACAGGCTGACTGCCTGTGCCTGTACTACGTCAAGAACAAAAAGCAACGCGAGGTCTGCGAGGAGTTGGGGCTTTCGGAAGAAAACCAGGTCTCCATTTACATCAAGTGGGGCAGCATCTATCTGGCAGAGATTTGGGGCAGCTTCGGTAATGTTGCACAAACCGCACAAAACCCGCCCTGATTTTTTGCAATGCACCTTCATACTGCAAATATCCAAATGACACAGGCATTGTGCTAAACTTGGTATAAGCGGAACCGCCGAAAGCGGTGAGACGCTTGCCACGCAGTCTCCGAAACGAATCCCCCCCAAAATGCTTTCCTCCCAAGGCTTGACCGGCATTTTTCTTCCTCTCGTTTCGCGGGCTGCTTCTATGCCGTTATAGCTCAATTGGCAGAGCGCCGCCGAGTTAAGGCGGGACAACGCTGGTGACACATCTCTGACATCCCTGCGCACTTAACCAATGCGCATATACAGGCTTGATGGTGCCGGTTCGAATCCGGCTAACGGCTCCGACACGCTGCTCTCCCGAAGTAGCGACCACCTGACGCATGGGCTGACATCCCGCTTGTGGCTGCGTGTAGAGCGGCAGGGTATCCTTACCTGCCCTCACAACCTCCGCACGCACCGGAGGCCACATAATCCGTACACCGGTTTCCATAATTCCCCCGGCAGGATGTGCGTCAACAGAACCAGCATGGAAACGTGCTGGTTTTTCTTTTGTTATATGCCGCCTGAGCGCAGTTTGGAGCGCGGCGCGTGTGTGTAGACACGGCTGGTTCGATTCCAAGGGCGGCTAGCGTGATTTTAGAGTGTCCACAGTGGACACTTTTGGAGAGGAGGCATACAAATGTTTGAGCGCTTGAAAGAACTGATTTGTGACATGGCAAAGTTTTTGACGCGTCTCGGCGCTGGCCTTATCCTCTCGGCCTTACCGATCAGCAACAAAGAAAGCCACTTTGTGCGCTATGCGCGGCGTTTCGGTTTCCGTGCAGACCACACAAAACGCGAGCCTCTGGCAGAGATCGGAGGGCGCGGCTGTATGCAAGGGGCGCGGCCTGTTATCCGCGCGATTCACAAAATCTTCTGATACGATTTATTCAGAAAATATTTTTACCCGCCTGTTATGAATGATGTGCACCGTGCATTGCAGGCGGGCATTCTTTTACGCTGCGTTAGCTCAACCGGCAGAGCATCCGGCTCATAACCGGGTAGTTGCAGGTTCGATTCCTGCACGCGGCATAAATATATTCCCGTAGTTCAAGTGATGGAACAGCGGTCTCCAAAACCGCAGGCTGCAGGTTTGAGCCCTGCCGGGAATGCCAGCTGCGTACCCTGTGAGGGGGCTGCGCAGATAGCGGGGCATCTGGCCGCGAAAGTACCGGATGCAGCGGCGCTCCACCGTTTGCGTTGTCCAAAAACTGAATGTACGGAGCGCTGCTTGTTTTGATATTTTGACCGTTCGGATTTCCGGGCGGTTTTTCTTTTGCATAAGTTTAGAGAGGTGGTGGCGGTGAGTGCGAAGCGGCTGACAGACAGACAAAAAAAGAAGATCGTTGCTGACTATGTGCAGCTGCAGAACTACGCCAGAGCCGCCAAACTGAACGACGTGGCAGAAAGCACCGTGCGGAAAATCGTGAAAGATAATCCCAAGTGTGCGGATTTGTGCGCCTTAAAAAAAGAGCAGAACACGCAGGACATGCTTTCCTACTTAGGCAGTAAGCGCGGGGAAGCACAGGATCTTCTTGGGCTGTACCTTCAGGCGATGGCAGACCCTGACAAAATCGCAGAAGCAACGCTGCCGCAGCTGTCCACGGCGTTTGGAACCATCGTGGACAAGTTTGCTATGCTGGGAGACCAGAGCAGCATAGCAGCCCCGGACGATGGCCTGCTTGAGGCTCTGAGTACTGCCGCAGACATCAGCCCGCCGGACGACGTGGAGATGCTGCCGGAGGAAGAGGACGACAATGCGGAAAAGTAACGGTTTTCGCTGGAAAGCCCTCAGCCAGCGGCAAAAGCAGGTCTTGAGCTGGTGGGCACCGCAGAGCGCATACAGCTGGTACAACGGCATTATTGCCGATGGCGCTATCCGCTCGGGCAAGACATTTGCCATGAGCTTTTCTTTTGTCCAGTGGGCTATGACCTGCTACAGCGGCCAGCAGTTTGCCATGTGCGGAAAGACCATCGCCAGCTTCCGGCGCAACGTGCTGGGCACACTCAAGCAGCAGCTTGCAGCCCGTGGATACAACGTCAAGGAGCATCGGGCAGAAAACTGCATGACCGTCAGCAAGGGCGGCAGAACCAACGAGTTTTACTTTTTCGGCGGCAAGGACGAGAGCAGCCAAGACCTGATACAGGGCATTACCCTTGCCGGAGCATTCTTCGACGAGGTGGCCCTGATGCCGCAGAGCTTCGTCAATCAGGCCACAGCCCGTTGCTCTGTCACCGGGTCAAAGTTCTGGTTCAACTGCAACCCGGGCAGCCCGCAGCATTGGTTTTATCTCGAGTGGGTGCGGAAATGTCGTTCCCGCAAGATGATGTATCTCCATTTTACGATGGACGACAACCTGTCGCTTTCCGAGGACATCAAGGCCAGATACCGCAGCCAGTACAGTGGCGTTTTCTATCAGCGCTACATTCTGGGACTGTGGACGGTGGCTGAGGGCCTTGTATATGACATGTTCGACCGCAAGAAGCACGTTGTTGATGTACTGCCGGAGCTGTCGCCAAAAAGCGCCTATGTGGCGTGCGACTTTGGCACCCAGAACGCAACGACCTTTCTGCTGCTCCAGAAGCAGGCAGATGCAGACTGCTGGATCGTCACCCGGGAGTACTACTACAGCGGACGCGAACAGAAGCGGCAAAAGACCGTGGGCGAGTACGTCACAGACCTCAAGGCGTGGCTGAACGGAATCAAGCCGGAAAGGGTCATCGTTGACCCCTCTGCCCTGCCACTGATTACAGAGCTGCGCAAGAACGGCTTTACCCAGACACCCGCAAATAACGACGTCCTGAGTGGCATTCTGGATGTGCAGACCATGCTGCAGACCGGGCGGCTGAAGATCTACAAAGACTGCAAGCACACGCTGGAAGAGTTCGGCGTGTACGCTTGGGATCCAGACAAAGACGACACCGTGCTGAAGGTCAACGACCACTGCATGGACGCTATCCGCTATTTCGTGCGCACAAAGCGCCTTGTAAAACTGAGGAATTGATTTTGAGCACTGTATATACATTTCAGACCTTTCAGCAGGCGCAAGCCGCCGGGGAACAACTTAATTTCATCCGGCGGTTCGTGCAGCAGCACTGCACTTCCGGGCCCTACAAGATGGCGCTGGACGCCGACCTGTACGATGCCCAGAAAAACCCGGGGGCTGAACGCTTTGCACAGACTTACGCTTTGATGCTGAAACGCCTGTCCAAAAACACCAAGCCGGACACCCCACACCCCGATATGGTCAAGAGCAATCTTTTCCGGAGGCTCAACAAACAGCGGGCGACCTACTCCCTCGGCAACGGCGTGGTCTTTGCGGACGATGGCGTGGACAAGGAAAGGCTGGGGCAGAACTTTGACGAGCAGATCCAGAAGGCCGGATATTTCGCCCTGATCCACGGTGAGAGCTTTGGATTCTGGAACAACGATCATCTGGTGATTTTCAAGCTGACCGAGTTTGCGCCGCTTTACGATGAAAAAACAGGCCTTTTGCAGGCAGGCGTGCGCTTCTGGCGACTGAATCCTGACACAGATATGCACTATATCCTGTATGAGCTGGACGGCTTCACCGAGTACACGGAAAGCCGAATCGGCAACGTGATGCAGGAGACAACGCCAAAGCAGGCATACAAGAGCGTGACCGTCACCACCCCCGGCGGCGGGTTGGAAAGCGTGGAGGGCGAGAACTACAGCGCCATGCCCATTGTGCCGCTGTGGGGCTCAGACCTGCACCAGAGCACCCTTGTGGGACTGAAAGCCTACATTGACAACACCGATCTTGTGATGTCAGGCTTCTGTAGCGACCTGCAGGACTGTGCGCAGATCTACTGGCTGTGCGAGAACTTCAACGGCATGACCGATGATGAACTCGTGGAGTACCTCACCAAGCTGAATCTGTACCACATTGCAGGAGCAGACACAAGCGAGGGAGGAAAGATCACCCCCTACACCACCGAGATTCCTGTGACGGCCCGGAAAGCGCTGCTGGAACTGCTGCACACCCGTGTGTATGAGGATTTCGGCGGGCTTGACGTGCACTGTGTCAGCGCGGACAGCACCAACGACCATCTGGATGCAGCCTATGAACCGCTGAACCAGAACGCAGACGACTTCGAGGCGCAGGTCAAGCCGTTCATCCGGCAGATCTGCGCACTGGCTGGCTTTGACAACGCTATGCCGACATTCAACCGCAGCAAGATTACCAACACAGCTGAGCAGGTGGACATGGTGATTGCAGAAGCGACCATCATCGGCGACGAGATGGCCATTGACCTGCTGCCCAACCTGACCCCGGAGCAAAAGGAACAGGCCAAGGCCGCGCTGATGGCAGAGAGCGCAACGCGGGAGACCGTGGACGATGACGAGGAGGAGGAGGGCAACAACGATGGCAGTAAATGAATCGTATGAAGATTTCGTGGAAAAATTCAAGCCAAAAAAGACCACGGACGACTGTTACACACCACCCAGCATTTACGCAGTTATTCGGGACTGGGCCTGCAAGGAGTACGGCATCGACCCGGCCAAAATTGTGCGCCCGTTTTACCCCGGCGGCGATTATGAGAATTTCGACTACCCGGAGGGTGCCGTTGTTCTGGACAACCCACCGTTTTCAATCCTGTCCCGAATCTGCGGATTCTATCTCGATCGTGGCATTCCGTTCTTCCTATTCGCTCCATCTTTAACAGCGTTTTCTGGAAGGGCAAATAATATGCGGATGAACCATATCATTTGCGACTGTAGTATCGAGTACGAAAACGGTGCAATCGTCCGAACAAGTTTTGTGACCAGCTACGGCGGGGACATCATAGCGCAGACAGAACCTCGCCTGACGAAGCTGGTAAACGATGAGGTGGAGCGCTTGCGACGCACCAAAACGGTACAGCTTCCAAAGTATACATACCCGGATCATATTGTGACGGCTGCATTGCTCCAACGATACAGCCATTACGGCGTGGATTTCAAAATTTACAAAAAGGACTGCGCTCCGATTTATGCGCTGGATGCACAACGTTTCACGGGAAAAACTATTTTTGGTGGAGGCCTGCTGCTGTCTGATTGTGCTGCGGCTGAGAGGGCTGCGGCTGAGAGGGCTGCGGCTGAGAGGGCTGCGGCCACAAAATGGGAATTGTCCGCTCGGGAGCGTGCCATTGTGGAGTATCTGAACAGCCATGAAACAAACCGACCTTGACCGCATCTCCACCCGGCAACTGAACCGCCTGCGCCGCCGCATTTTGCGGGTATACGGCACCGCCCGCCGGGAAATGACTGAGCAGCTGACCGAGTTTCTGGAGCGCTACCAGAAGCTGGACGCCTACAAGCGGGCGCAGATGGAAGCCGGGATGATCACTGAGAGCGACTACCGCACATGGCTGCGGAATCAGGTGTTTCAGTCCGAGATGATGCACCAGAAGCTGGACAACATCACCCAGACGTGCACAACAGCCCAGCAGACGGCGTACAAACTGGCGCGGGATGAACAGTACGATATCTTTGCCCTTGGCGCAAACTGGGCGTTCTACGAACTGGAACAGGCCGCAGGCGTGGCGTTCAACCTGACATTGTATAACACCGAAGCGGTCAAGCGGCTGCTGCTGGAGAACCCCAAGCTTGTGCCAAACAAGCGCATCAAGAGCGAAAGTAACAAAAACTACGACGCCCGGGTGTTCAACCGGTACGTCACAAAGGGCATCATACAGGGCAAAAGCGTCCATGACATTGCGGTGCAGGGTGTGCAGGGCATGGCAGACACCGAAGTGCACTGGGCGATGAACAACGCCATCACAGCCCTTACCGGCGCACAGAACGCCGGGACGATGCAGCAGCTGCGCAACGCTCAAGCCATTGGTATTGAGGTACAGAAGCGCTGGAACAGCACGCTGGACTACCGCACCCGTGAGATGCACCGGCTGCTGGATCAGGAGACCGCCGACCTTGACGAGCCGTTCAAGGTGCAGGGATACGAGATCCAGTACCCGGGAGACCCAAACGCAGCGCCGGAAATGGTTTATCACTGCCGCTGTAAGGTGACCGGGGCGCTTGTAAAGTACCCACGGAAGGACGCTATGCGGCGGGAAAACACGACAAAAGAGGTTACATCTGACCTGACCTATACCGAGTGGTACAAGGCAAAGGGCGGCACCGAAAAAGAGCAAATGTGGTGGGCAGAAGAGAGAAAACGGAGAAAGGAGAACGAAAAATGATGGAAGCAAAAGAAGCAATGGAAAACTGGAACAGAGGAATTTCAGAGCTGTTTTCTATCATATGTAAAAAAGAAGAACCCACAGCGTTGGTTTGCGATGTGGAGCCGTTAATACGAAAATGGAAAGAAAAGGTAGAGAAAGCAAAAAGTACGGCGCTTAAAGATTATGACGTGCTGGATTCTTACGAAACGGCGCTTGAAGAACTGGAAAAGTTTGCGGAAGAAAACAAGCTGTAAGCTCAAGAAAAAGTAAGGCTTGGAGGGATGAACCGTGATTCTGCCGATGGAAAACACCGAGAAAATGATTTTTCCGGGCGTGGGCAAGTATGGCATTCCTGAAATCAAGCCAGAAACGGACATCCGCATTGACAAGCTGGAATGGATCCCGGTCAATTATGCGCTGACCGCCAAAGACAAGGCCACAAAAGGCGTGCACTTTTACAAGGACGATTACCAGTTTGAACGGTTCTGGAACAACCCAGACAAATACATTCCCCTTTTGCAGCAGTTCGGCGCGGTATGTTCGCCGGATTTTTCTTTGTACAGTGATATGCCGCTTGCAGTGCAGCTTTTCATGCACTACAAAAAGCACTGGCTTGCCGCATACTGGCAGGCGCACGGCATTCACGTTATCCCAACGCTTTGCTGGTGCGGAGAGCAAAGCTATGACTGGTGCTTTGACGGCGAGCCCAGAAACGCCATCGTGAGCATTTCGAGCCACGGCACACAGTCTGACCCATACGAAGCAGAATGCTTTGCTAAGCACTGCCGTAAGGCGCTGGAAGTGCTTCAACCGAGCGGCATCTTGTGGTATGGCAAGTGTCCGGCAGAATTTGACTGGAACGTTACCAAAATTAAACCATTTCAATACGAAAGGAGGCACTACCGTGAGTAAAAGAGGTTCGGGTAGCTCTGCGAGAGCAGGGAGCAACTATTCAAAAACGGACTATAACGAAGCGAAAGGGGCTGGATTTTCATCTATCGAAAGTAAGCAGATCGCGCAGGCCGTAAATCTTGTAAGAGAAACAGAAACATACAAAACCTATGCGGAGCAAGCAGAACGGGTTCTAAACAACCCAAACTTCGCTGGTGCAAAGAATTACACGTTTGAAGGGTTAAAAAAGTCTTGGGTTACTACAGATGCGATAGAAAATGAAATCAGTCGTGCGGTCACGTTCCACGGCATTGACACTTACCCAAAACCGGAGTTCACATCAAAACAAACAACTTTTGCAAGGAATATTATTCTTAAAGAACTTGGGATAGATAATCCGAAGCGGAGCCCTGAAAATGTAGAACGAGAAAGAGCGAAAAAGTATTTTCGGGAGCATTACAACCCAAATCGTGAGCAACGTGAAATTACAAGCTCTACCTACAAGCGAGCACAAAAGCGTCTGCAAAAGAAAGTGGATAACTGGTTTAAGCGATAATGGAGGGATGAACCGTGATTCTGCCGATGGAAAACACCGAGAAAATGATTTTTCCGGGCGTGGGCAAGTATGGCATTCCTGAAATCAAGCCAGAAACGGACATCCGCATTGACAAGCTGGAATGGATCCCGGTCAATTATGCGCTGACCGCCAAAGACAAGGCCACAAAAGGCGTGCACTTTTACAAGGACGATTACCAGTTTGAACGGTTCTGGAACAACCCAGACAAATACATTCCCCTTTTGCAGCAGTTCGGCGCGGTATGTTCGCCGGATTTTTCTTTGTACAGTGATATGCCGCTTGCAGTGCAGCTTTTCATGCACTACAAAAAGCACTGGCTTGCCGCATACTGGCAGGCGCACGGCATTCACGTTATCCCAACGCTTTGCTGGTGCGGAGAGCAAAGCTATGACTGGTGCTTTGACGGCGAGCCCAGAAACGCCATCGTGAGCATTTCGAGCCACGGCACACAATCTGACCCATACGAAGCTGAATGCTTTGCTAAGCACTGCCGTAAGGCGCTGGAAGTGCTGCAACCGAGCAGCATCTTGTGGTATGGCAAATGCCCTGATGAATTTGACTGGAACGTTACCAAAATCAAACCATTTCAATACGAAAGGAGGCACTACCGTGAGTAAAAGAGGTTCAGGCAGTTCCGCGAGAGCGGGCGGCGGGAACGCCAACGAACACGAGTTTGAATCTTTTGTAAATGGCAAATGGGTCACCGATTACAGCAAAATTGCGGCAGAAGAGGCAAAGAGAGCCGCCGTTGTTGTGGACAGTTCGAGATACAAGAAAACGCATAACGATGTTGTGTCTTTTGTGAAAGAGCAAGTTGGCGTTGATCTCAACAAATATCGAAGTGGCGATGGTTCTTCTCCATCACATACTACATATTGGGACAAGAGCGGACCAAAAGTTGCATTTGATCTAAAAGGGATGTCGTCGAGCGACCGAACAAAACTCATGCAACTCACACAAAAGCCGTTTGGAGTAACGGTTGAACAGGGTGGCGCATGGATTGGCTTTGTTTCAAGGAAAAAGAAGAAAAAGTAAATGTGTAAATACTGTGACACAAGCCGTATACACGAAGAAAATATTGTTGACAGTGGCGTTGGCGATTTTTTAAGCATTGGCGTTGATAAATCAAAAAAGGTTTATTTGAGTGCATGGTGCAACGATGAAGCGGTTTGGTATCCCAATTTTTGCCCTGAATGTGGGCGCCCTTTGAAGAATAATCAAAACCATGAAATTTGACTACAACATCAAAGTCACTGACAACACCCCGCAGCTGCACGAAGCGCTGGAAACGTGGGTGGAGCGGGTTCTGACCATTTGGGGCATGAAGGTGCAAGACTATGCCCAGCTGCTTGTGCCAACAGGCACGGCAGACAGCACCGGCATAGAGGGCTATGTTGGCGGTGCGCTGAAAGCGTCCCTTACCTACGTTGTATCTGCGGCGCAAAAGACCGTGACCATCGGCTCAAACCTGTTTTACAGTGTATACGTGGAGCTGGGCACCGGCATCTTTGCCGAGAAGGGCAACGGACGCAAAACGCCGTGGGTCTGGAAGGACTTCAACGGCAAATGGCACTTTACCCGGGGCATGGCTCCCCGCCCATTCCTGCGCCCGGCGGTGGAGGATCATATCAAGGAACTGCAAGAGATTGCAGTAGAGGAAGGAAACAAGGAGGCATAAAAGCATGACAGAACTTGAAACTTTGAGCGCACGACTTGAAGAGGCTGTAAAAAAGCAGACGGAAGCAGATGAAGCATATCACAAAGCCGCCGAAGAGGTGGAAAGCATAAAGGCAGAAATGGTGAGAGTAAAAAACAAGCGAAAAAAAGAACTTCATACAATTTGCTTGTGGTATCTTCTCTACCTCTAAAATTTAATATCCAGCGGTTGGCGCACAGCGTCAGCCGCTTTTTTATGCCGTTTCCGCACAACTGGCAGTGCTCCCGGCTCATAACCGGGTAGTTGCAGGTTCGACCCCTGCAAGCGGCACCACACCGGCAGCACGTCCGGCAAATTAAACCTTATTGCCAAGCATGGCAGCCCAAGCAAGGGCAGAAAGGACGAACACACATGGCACTCAAAAGAGCAGATATCCGCAAGATTCTGGAAAACGCCGAAACCTCCAACGATGACAAGGCAAAAGCCATTCTGGACGCCTTGCACGAGGAGACCGATGCCATCCGGGACGAGCTGGATACCGAGAAAAACGCCCGCGTTGCAGCGGAAAAGGAACGGGACGCAGCCAACAGCGGTAAGCAGACCGCAGAGCAGGCGCTGACCGACTACAAGACCCAGCAGACCGCAAAGGAATCCAGAGCCGCAAAGGAATCCAAGTTCCGGGAGCAGCTTAAAGCCGCAGGTGTGCTGGAAAAGTACTTTGACCGCATCGTGCGCCTGTCCGGCGAGGACATCGACAAGATGGAACTGGACAGCAAGGGCAACGTGAAGAACGCGGACAAGCTGGCTGAGAGCCTGAAAACCGATTGGAGCGATTATGTGGGCAGCACCTCCACCAAGGGCGCACCGGTGGACAATCCACCCGCAAACACCGGATCCAAAATGACCAAAGACCAGATTTTTGCAATCAAGGACGCTGGCGAGCGTCAGGCCGCGATTGCAGCAAATGCCGACCTGTTTACAGGCGGCGGGAAGGAATAATCTATGGCAGCAAAAGAAAATCTGATTACCACCACCGAGATCACCGTCAACCCCCGCGAGATCGACTTCGTGACCCGCTTCCAGCGCAACTGGGATCATCTGCGGGAGATTATGGGCATCATGCGCCCCATCCGTATGCAGCCCGGCACTGTGCTGAAGAGCAAGTACGCACAGGGCACCCTGCAGAGCGGCACCGTGGCAGAGGGCGAGGAGATCCCCTACAGCCAGTACACCGTCAAGGAAAAGGACTACGGCAAGATCACCATCGAGAAGTACGCCAAAGCCGTCACCATCGAGGCTATCCAGAATTACGGCTACGAGGTTGCCGTGCAGAAGACCGATGACGAGTTCCTGTACGACCTGACCGCTAAGGTCACCGACAAGTTCTACAAGTACCTGAACACCGGAAGCCTGAAGGGCACGCCCAAGACCTTCCAGATGGCTCTGGCGATGGCAAAGGGCAGCGTGGAGAACAAGTTCAAGAATATGCACCGCACCGTCACCGGCGTGGTGGGCTTTGCAAACGTTCTGGACGTGGCCGAGTATCTGGGCACCGCAAACATCACCATCCAGAATCAGTACGGCTTCCAGTACATCAAGGACTTCATGGGCTACAACACCATCTTCCTGCTGTCTGACGGCGAGATCGCAAAGGGCAAGGTCATTGCAACCCCCGTGGACAACATCGTGATGTACTACGTTGACCCCTCTGACAGCGACTACGCAAAGGCCGGTCTGGTGTACACCACCGCAGGCGAGGCCAGCAACCTGATCGGCTTCCATACGCAGGGCAACTACACCACCGCCGTGTCCGAAAGCTTTGCCATTACTGGCGTGACCCTGTTTGCCGAGTATCTGGACGGCATCTCTGTCCAGACCATCACCCCGGGCGAATCGGTCTAATCTACAAAGGAGGTGACCCCGCATGACTGTGCCAGAACTGTGCGTGTACACGCGAAACTTCTTTGACCGGTACGATGACCCCACCGCCGGGGAATTTACCTTTACGGCAGATACTGTCCCCGCTGGGGTGTCCGCCGGGCAGTATTTCCTTGTGTGCGGATCTGTCTTTAACGACGGCGTGCACAAGGCGGGAGACGGAGACCTTACCCCGGAAACCTTCACCGGCACGGTGCAGCCTATGCGCGTCCCTCCTGATTTTGTGGCGCTTGCCCAGAAGATCACCGACTACGATGCAGCCGACCCCGGCGGCGGGCGCTATGTTTCCCAGTCTTTCAACGGATGGAGCGGCACCATGGCCACCGGAACGGATGGCTTGCCCGCAGACGGCTGCACCCGCTACCGCCGGGAGATAAACCAATGGAGGAAACTGTAATGCCTGTAAACGATTTCACTAAATTCACCGTGATGGAGAATTTTACAAAAAAGTTCTGCTTCATGGAAAAAAAGCTGGTATCGGACGGCCTGTTTGGCTCTACCACCACATGGGAGGACGGCATGGAGTTCCTCGCCATCGAGCGCCACGACCAGACCATTGAAGCGCAGCAGGCAGAGCAGCAGGGCACGGCATCCACCTACTCCCTCTATGTGGATAAGGGCATCAAGCTGTCCCCCTTCGACCGCATCAAGCGGCTGGACGACGGGCAGACCTATGAGGTGACCACCGCGAGCAGCGACAAGATTTCCCCCGCCGAAAGCGGGATGAATCTTGCCGTTGTGCAGTGTAAAAAGGTGGTGCTTTCCTGATGGGCGCAGCAGAAGCCGTTACAACGGCGCTGAACAGCTTTTTTACGCTGTTCAATGTTCCTGTATACCCGGAGGATTTCGTGCCACAGGGCGCTTCCCTGCCCTATATCACGGCGTTGCCTGTCATCCCCAAGGGGTTTGACGAGAGCAGCACCTTCCATGCACGGCTGTGGTATCCGGTGGACGGCGGCAAGCTGCCCATCATCCGCAAAACAGACGAGATGCGCGCTGCCCTTGGTGATGGGCTTACCATCGAGTGCGAGGGCGGCGCAATTCTTTTATGCGCAGGCAATCCGTGGGCGCAGTCTATGGATAACCCGCCGGAAAAATACCTGTGCACATACCTTACTTTTGACGTCACATCCTTTGTGGTGTGAGAAAGGATAACGCATGAACAAAATGTATCACGCCATTTCGGCAGATGCTTTCAAAAAGCTTCAGTTTCAGGCTGGCGCGCTGCTCAAGAAGTTTGACCCGGAGGGCACTACCCCCATTGCTGCAGAGGATATGATCTGCCTGACTTCCGGCGGCATCACCGTCAGCTGCAAGCCCAACACCATTGATCTGGGCGAGGATCTGGACGAAGTGCCCGAGAACACCTACCAGCTGAAGCACATCACCAGTTGGGATTGTGGCTTGTCTACCACCTGCATGACCGTGAGCGCTGACACCATCAAGCTGGAGTTGGGCGCTGCGGACGTGGAAACAAACAAGATCACCGTGCGCGAGGACTACAAAAACGAGGACTTCCAGGATATCTGGTGGCATGGCAATCTGATCGGTGGCGGCTATGCCGCTGTTAAGCTGATGAAGGCCGTGAGCGACGGAGGCCTTGAGCTGAAAACCACCAAGGACGGCAAGGGCAACATCAACCTGAGCCTGAAGGGTCACTACGACATGACCGACACCAGCAAGGTGCCTATGGAGTTCTACGTCAAGGAGGCAGAGTAATATGATCCTTACCATCAATCTTGACCCCGTGGAAGCCCTGCCCAAGCTGTATGACGCGGTGGACGGCATTACCCACATGATCATGGACGCAAAGGACAACGTGGACAACCCGGAGACCAAAGCTGCCCGGGAGACCATTGTTGCCAACGCCCTGAAGCTGCTGGGTGCAGAGCCTTCCGAAACCGCAGAGGGCAAGAAGAAGCTTACCCCGCGCGAGTTTGCGCTGGCTGCGCTGGACTTTATCAAGCCCCTGATGAAGCTTGACCCGCAGCGCACAATGAACGCCCTGCACCAGCTGTACACTCTGGAAAAGGGCGAGAAGGACACCCTGCCCAAGGCGTTCACCGCGCTTACCAAGTCGGTGATGCAGGAGGATATGCAGGATTTTTTGTCATCGCTGGCCGACTTGAACGGCCTGAGTTTTGGCACTACCTCTGCCGAGCCGACCTCCAGCATCTCCGCGCCTACGGAATAAAGTATTTCGTCTGGTTCGTCATCAGCGAGATGCGCGAACGCCACCGCACAAAGGCATACCAGCTGTATACGGCTGATATGCTTTTTCTTTGTGCTGTATCGCTTGGGCAGCAGGTGGAGCAGTCCTTCAGCGAGATCATGGCAGAGTACGACAAGCCACTATCTAAGCGCCGACACGAGACAACGCTTGAAGAAGCGCAGGCGTGTTGGGAAAAGACGCTTGCAGACAGTAAAAAAGCCGCAGAGCAGAACGGAGGTGGTGAGACCTGACCATTTTCAATTTGATGGCCACTTTGGGGCTTGATACCTCCGAGTATGAGCAGGGCATCGAGCAGGCCAAAAAAGAGACGCAAAGCGCCGCAAACTCGCTGAACCGCAGCGCAAACACCGCTGGGAGCGGCGTTTCGGGCATGGCAAGCCAGTTTGCAGCAGCCAGCGCAAAAGCAACTGTCCTTGCAAATATGCTTACCTCGCTCGGAACAAAGGCGGTAAGCTTTGCAAATGGCTTTGTGGAGATGGGCATTTCTTATAACGCCCAGATAGAAAAGTACACCACCGGCTTTACCAATATGTTGGGCAGCGCACAGGCCGCACAGGAAGCCATGCAGGCTATTCAGGAGGACGCAGCCCGCACCCCGTTTGACGTGGCATCTCTGACGCAGGCAAACCAGCTGCTCATCAGCGCTGGCGAAAATGCTGCGTATTCCCGCAAGGTCATCAATGCACTGGGCGATGCTGTTTCCGCCACCGGCGGCGGCAACGCCGAACTGTCCCGCATGGCTGCAAACCTGCAGCAGATCGCAAACGTGGGCAAGGCTTCAGCAATCGACATCAAGCAGTTTGCCTATGCCGGAATCAACGTTTATCAGGTGCTGGCTGACTACACCGGAAAATCGGTGCAAGAAGTCCAGAACATGACCATCAGCTACGACCTTCTTTCGCAGGCGCTCATAGCCGCAAGCGAGGAGGGCGGGCGTTACTACAACGCCATGGACACCCAGAGCCAGACCATGAACGGGCGTATATCCACCCTGAAGGATAACGTCAGCCAGCTGGCCGGACTTATGACCGGCAACCTTTCCTCCGGCATCGGCGTTGTGATAGGCCACCTGAACGACATGGTTGTCGCAGCGCAGGAAGCCTACAAGGAGGACGGCTGGAAGGGTCTCGGGAACGCAATCCTTGAACTGGACAACCCCATCAGTGCCATCATCAAAAAGTTTGGGCAGCTTGGCAGCGCGGCTGTTAGTGCACTGGATAAGGCAAGCTACTATCTGAACAAGGCGCTGGGCAAAAACGCTTATTCTGGTTACGACAGCTACGAGGACTACAGAGAGGATCAGCAAAAGCAAAGCAACCGAAATCGGCTGCGGCAGAATGCTCTTTCCGGCAAAAGCGTAAGCAACAAAAGTTGGTCTGAGCGCCAAGCAGAAGCAGCGGCCGCGAGTGGCGGCAGTTCCATCGTCACAAGCCCTTCCAGTTCCTCCGGCAAGAGCACCGGCACAAAATCCAAGACCGAAACCGTCATATCTTCCGTGACGCACACCGCCACCACCACCGCACAGAACGCGCTTGGCGCGGTGACAACGAGCGTTGAGACCCTGCAAGAGAAGGTCAAGGACGCAGCGGGCAACATCAAAGACCGTGTTACAGAGACCACCACCGAGACCGGCAAAGAGATGGTCAACGGCGTTGCTACCACCTATACGCTTGTGACCAAGAAAGTTACGGACGCAAACGGCAAAATAAGCACCACGACCAAAAAGGTCTACGCCGATATGTCCAAGACCCTGCTTGGCACCCTGACCACCATTGCAGAAAAGACCTTCAACGGCATCACCACCACCACGCAGCAGGCCGTGGAAACCTACGCGGACGGCAGCCAGCACATCAAGACCACCGCCACCGAGACCGGCGAGCGCATTGTGGACGGCGTGCGGCAGACCTACACCAAGGTCATCAGCTACATTGACGGCGTGCAGGACAAGGTGACAGAGACCGCGCAGAACATCGACAAGAGCATCAAGGCGACCCAAAAGCGCATTGATGGGAACCTGAGTAAGGTACAGCAGCAGTTTAACAGCGGGATCTTCAAGCTGGGCAAAAACCTGTATACCGACCTGAAAAATCAGGACTGGGCGGCGCTTGGTCTGGATATCGTCAACGTAATGTGGGGCGAAGTGTCACAGGAGCAGCGCGAAGTCCTGTCCGACTGGGCAAACAAGGCGCTGGAAGCCATCAACGAGGCTTATTCCGGCGGCGGTCTGAGCGAGGCGTTCAACGCTTTTAAGCAGATCATGTCCAACGGAATCAAAGCAGATGCAGACGGCGTTACAACGGACGTTAAGGGCTTGAGCAATGTATTTCAGGAGCTGGGCATCAACGTTTCCGACGTCGGCAGCAAGATCATGGGCGTGCTGGACACCATTGGCTCCGGCATGGGCAGCTTTGCCCTCAACGCGGGCACGGATATTGCAAACCTTGCCGGGAGCATGGGCAGTCTTGGAACGCTTGCGCAGGGCGCAGGCGGGCTGATCGCCAAGGTGGGCAGCCTGATCATCGCGAACCCGGAGGTTGCCGCGATCATCGCTATTGTGGCCGGTGTGACGGCGCTGGGCGCTGCACTGTTTGCAAAGTTTGGCAAGAGCAGCGGCGGGCAGGCTGTGAGCCACTACGAAAGCCCCTTTGCCGGTCATGACGTGTACGACAGCCTGACCGAGTTCTCCACCCGGGCAACCATGCAGCACCGCTACATGGAAAAGACCACCGGCACGGATGCACAGCTGGGCATTTTGCAACAGATCCGCGATATGCTGGACGAGCATCTGCCGGATATCGGCACCGGTCAGCTTGTCATGGACGGCGAGAAGGTGGCCGATATGCTCACACCGCGCCTTGCGACCAACATGGATACCAGCATGGGCGTGTATACCCTGCGGGCAGAAAGGGGTGTTTAAATGGCAATCCACAGCGCAAAGCTGGGCAACTACGACACCCTTGCAACGTGGGGGCTATACATGAAGGTGGGCAGCCCGAACATCGGCGAGCCTGAACCGGACGAGACCCTTGTGCAGATACCCGGCTCTGACACGTTGCTCAACCTTACTACCTCGCTGGACGGCAAGGTGCACTACAAAAAGCGCTCCATCACCATGGAGCTGCTGTGCACTGCGCCGAAAAAGCTGTGGAAGGTACTGCAAAGCCGCCTGCACAACGCCCTTGAGGGCAAGTGGCTGCAATGCGTGTTTGACGATGATCCCTCCTGGTACTGGGAGGGGCTGTGGCACGTCAAGTTCGTGCCGGGGCGTCTCTCCGCTATGGTCACCATCACCGGCAGCTGCAATCCGTACAAGTACAACGTCTATGACGGCACACAGGACATCCGGTGGGATGACATCAACTTTGAAACGGACATCCTTCGGGACTACCGCAGCATTGCGCTGCCAGCCAATACGCCGGTGGACGTGGTCATCTACGGCGCACCACACACTGCGGCTGTCTACTTTCAGCGCGGCGAAAGCGTGGCAGATGTGTCGATACAGGTCAATAAGACCGCTGCGGGCAGCCTTGCAAAAACGACCGACTGGCAGTATTTGGAGGGGCTGGACATCCCGGACGGCGAAACCGTCACCCTGACCTTTACCGCTACTGCTGCAAGCAGCGTCACCATCAAGTATCTGGGGGCAAGCTTATGAGTTACAAGATCTATGCCGGCACGCAGACCGGCGTGGACAGCTGGAAAGACCGGGTCTGTATCTATTCATCCGGCTCTGCGCTGGAGACCACAAAGCTGATCAGCCCCACCCTGACCCGGGAGTTTGGTAAGGCCGGAAGTCTGGAATTTACCATCCCGCTGGGCAATGTGGCGCACAGCGCACTGCAAAAGCTGAAAACGGTGGTATCCGTGGAACAGGACGACAAAGAGATCTGGCAAGGCCGGGTCATGAACCACGAACAGGATTTTAAGCTGCGGCAGAAGGTGTACTGTGAGGGCGATCTTGCCTATCTCAACGACACCGATGTACCGCCATACACCACCAAGGACGTGACCATCCGGCAGTTTTTGGACTTCCTCTGTAAGAATCACACCAGTCTGACAGACAGCTATAAAAGCTTCCGCATTGGAAACGTCACGGTGGAGGAGCAAAAGCGGTATGTGCCGGTAGCCGAAAAGTGCTATCTGAAGCTGGACTATGCAGCAAGCAGCCCGGACGAGCATGGCGACTATTACCAGATATGGGGTCTGTACTCCCAAAACGGGAACCGACTTGAAGAGAGTTTTTCCTATATTTTTTCCGACTATGAGGACGTGCAGACCCCACCAGCACAAAACTGGCCGCTGAACGAGATCGTAACCGGAAAGGAGTACCTTGCCTGGCGCACGGGAGACAACCAGTTTACCCTCCGAAGAAACGCAGTCTCTCAGGGCAGCAAGACCTACGATGCAGAGCAGACCATTGTTACCCCGTCCATCACTACGCCAATAGAGACCTATAAGTTTGGCAGTACCATTAAAGTGGCCAAAAAGGACACCGAATCCACAACGTACAGCATCAAAACGGAAAAAGACGGCACGGTCAACGTGTACGTCAACGGGGAAAAGTCCGCAGACTACACCCCGCAGCTTGTGGAGGAGTTGCACGAGTTCGGCGACGGCAAGAACTACGGAAAAACGTGGGACATCCTGCAAAGCGAGCTTGTGGACGTGTACGGCGGCTATCTGGTAACCCGGCACGAAACGATTCCTTACCCCTTGTTCCCCGGTCTGAACAAGAGAGCACGCTATCTGGACTATGTACAGGACGCGACAGAACGCAACGTGCAGGGCATTACCTTCGGCACGAACTTGCTTGACCTGACCAGCTACGTCAAGGCCGAGGACATCGTCACCCGGGTTATCGCCATCGGCAAGAAAAAAAGCGGCTGGTTTTTGTGGGAGACCACCAACACACTGACCGCTACTGCCAACGACGAGACCGCCCAGAAGCTGTACGGACTTATCACCCGGTATCTGGTGCTGGACGGAACGGCCAACACACAGCAGTCCCTTCAGGACGCGGCGGACATGGAGCTTGGCAAGCACTTACGACTTGCGGACGGCATCACGGTAAAAGCTGTAGACCTGAAGGACGCGGGCGTGGACGTGGACAGGATCGCTTTCGGCAAGCTGACGCAAATTATTTCCGCGCCCCATGGCATTGATGTGTGGATCAACTGCAACAAGCTCGTAGAGCCGTTGGACAAGCCCGCAAAGAAGGAGTTTACCTTCGGCAAAAAGTTTTCCAGCATATCCGACCTGCAGGCGCTCAGCGCCCGTAAAGCAACCACCGCGTATTACATGAGCCGCACGCTCAAGGGGTACGCATCTGATGTGCAGTCTTATGAGCTGCAAACGATGGAGGCAAACGATGAAACCATTTAAAGAAGTAATTGACGGCATCCGCAAAGCCGTCATGGCATCCGAGGTACGCGAGGATCTCGCCCAGATGGGCGAGTATGTGGAGCAGTTTGCCAACACCGCAGGTGAAAACATTCAGAAAGCCATCGACCCCACCCTCTCCCTCTCCGGCAAGGCTGCGGATGCGGCGAAGGTGGGAGAGGCGGTTGGACAGCTAAAGGAAGATATAGAAAACATAGGAATATATAAGAAAGAAGATTTGCCGGCATATATGGGAGGAATTGCCGCAGGTAAAGGATATTATGTCTCAGCAATACAATATTTAGATCTTAAAAACAGATTGAGAACAATCAATAGAATTACTTCTGCTAAAGAAGCTTTTTTGCTTAAAGCTGGTAAAAAATATCTTGTAACCGTTAAGGATGGATACGTGTATGCTTTGCAGCTTTTTGACGCAATCGGTGGAGTGGCATTGCTTGATTTTAAATATAGAAGTGATGACTATAAGATTGAATACGATAGGGACGTTTATGCAGCATTTATGCTAAAAAAAATAGATGAATCGGATATGAACGTTTCTGAAATGAGCAATCTATCATTGATACAATACGACAATATTGGTGAGCAATTAAACGTGGCTAATAAACGAGAAACAATTGCTCTTCCGTTTGATGAAGATAAAATTAAAGCAACTATTTACAAGGATAGCAATGGATATTATACAGACTTTAATGTAAAAAATTGCTTCATAAACAATAAAGGCGGAATAAATGTGTTTTTGTCTCCCGATGGAGATGATGTAAATGACGGATTAAGTATAAGGACGCCTAAAAAAACTATAGCAGGGGCTTTGTCTGTTAAAAACATTCAAACACTATTGATGGCTGAGGGTGTCTATAAATCCGGTGAGAATTTTATAGCTGGTGAAGAAATTGAAAAAAGTATTAACATAATTGGGCTTGGGAATGTTGTAATTGACAATGGCATAGGCGAAAAGAATGCTCCGATTTGCATAAAAAACTCTTGCTATATTGAATCTCTTCAGTTTTTACATGGACATAATACTTTGAAAGCGGTACTTTCCGAAAACAAAGTAATTGCGCTTTTTAAATGTATATTTTCTGGTTCTGACATGGCAGAAAATTCAAATGGGCTAAGTATTTTGGGCGGAACTTCCTATGTAATTTGTTGTAAGGCGTATAATAATGCGTTTGATGGACTAAATTGTCATGCCAACAACAATATTGTAAATCATACTCTTGAATCAAAATTGTATTGACATTAGTCTTACGGATAAGGAATTAGATATCGGGCAGTCTTCTGACGCTACCACATCACATGATGGTTCTTACATCGTCAGAGTAAATGGTGATTATCAATGTTGTCACGGTGGTGTGGTCGCCGATAAAGAATGTTTTTCCGCGAATTATGGCTGTTCAAGTGGTGTATCCACAGTAACAGACCCATCATATCCCGATAGAATGTCAAACTATTGGTCAAGTAATGCGGATATGTATTTATACGATTGCACTAGTTATGGTAGCAAGTATGATACCGCAATAATAAATGGCGGGAAAATTACAAGCAATATTAAATATGCTTCTAACTATCCGTCATAAAAGGAGGGCTTATTTGACTATTCACCCACACAAAATAGAAAGGACTGATAACATGCTCCCCATTATGGACGTTTCCCGCTGGCAGGGCAGCATCGACTGGGACAAGGTCAAGGCAAGCGGCCTTGTCTCCGGTGTGATGCTGCGGGCACTGGGCAACAGCGCGAAAGACGCGCCCAGCAAGCCGTACATTGACCCCACCTTTGAGCGCAACTATCGCGAGTGCCAGCGGCTGGGCATCCCCTGCGGCGTGTACTACTACTGCAAGGCGGTCAACACGGCAGAGGCTGACGCAGAGCTTGCCCTGCTGCGCAAGGTGCTGACCGGCAAGACGGTGCAGCTACCCGTTGCGGTGGACATTGAGGACAAGTATGTGCAAGCTCCGCTGGACAAGCAGACCCTGACGGACATTGCAGCCCACGCGCTGGGCACGGTGGAGCGCTGGGGCTTTTACGCCATGCTATACACCGGGCTTTACTTCGGCCGTGATAACCTGTACATGACCGGTGCTGCGCTCAAGCCGTATGACGTGTGGCTGGCCGCCTACCGCTGCCACAAGCCTGAACCGGGCTGGAACTTCGGTATGTGGCAGTACACCAGCAAGGGCAAGATTCCCGGCGTTGTGGACGCGATACCGGGCAAGATTTCCGGCGTGGACTTGTCTGTGCCCTACAAGGACTACGCTAAAATCATTGCAAAGAAGGGTCTGACCCGTCTCCGGGAGGGCGCATGAGCGAAGCAATTATTGTAGCGCTTATTACTGGCGTTCTGGGGCTGCTGGGCACCGTGTACGCCAACAACCGCACCGCCCAGAGCATGGACGCCAAGTTGGACAAGCAGCAGGCTGTAACCGAAACCAAGCTGGAAGAACTGACCCGCGAAGTCCGGGCGCACAACAACTTTGCCCAGCGCGTGCCAGTGCTGGAAGAGCAGATTAAGGTGGCAAACCACCGCATCGAAGACCTCGAAAAAGAGAAAGGAGAGTAACACATGGAAACCATCCTTAACACTATTCTCACCCCGCTGCCCGCGTGGCTGGCACTGGTGCTCATTGTTGTGGGCGCTGTGTCGCTTGTGCTGGGGCTTATCCGGCTGGGCTACGGCGCAGCGGTCAAGACGCTGGTGCTTGACCTCATTGACCAAGCAGAGCGTGAGATTCAGGGCACGAAGCGCGGCGCAGAGCGCAAGGCATGGTGCGTCAAGATGCTGCGCCACTATCTGGACAACAGCCGGTGGGGCAAGCTAGTCTCGTGGGCAATTACCGAAGAGACCATGAGCAAGGTCATCCAGTTTTTCTTTGACCGGGCACGAGCGGCACTGCAAAAGCAGTAAGGAGGATATCATGGCAAGCACTACATACGAGCAGAAACGATTTTGTGAAATCAAGAGATGCGGCAAAATCGACCATCTCGGTAACGTCCCTGTAATGGTGCGCAACGCCGGAGAGCTGCCGCAGCCTTTCTGGCTCGGCATTGCTCATGGCGGCGGCTCGTGTAGTGCTGCCCGCTGCGCTGCAAAGACTTGACCGACAGCAGATGATCGCCGCCATCAAAAGCGCACCGCTTGGGAGGGTTGACCGTAAGATAGCCTTACTGCGGTATGTTGAGCGGCTTCCGTTGCCGGACATTGCAGCACAGATGCATTACAGTCGGACGGCAATAGGCTACCGTCTGAAAGGCATTGAAAAAATGCTAGATGTGTGATATACTAACCTTGTCTATGGATTAGTTTTGAGCTTTTGCTCTGACAATTCAAAAGCGGCAGGCTTTCGGGCTTGCCGCTTTTCTTTTTGCACGATTTGTGGTAAAATAACATCAACAAATCCACCCAGCCTATCGGAGAAGCGCAAGAGGGTGGATATCTGAACCCGTCAAGCCTCTCAACGATGCGTATCATGGCGGGTCTTTTTTTGTTTTATTCGCACTAGTTTTGTCGAAACTCTTGTCTTGCAAGTCAAAACATGATATTTTATTTTTGCTTCCAATGTGAAGCCCTTAACAGTTAAGCGCTCATGCGGATTTTTCCGTGTGGGCGCTTTTCTTTTTTTGTCCTTCGTTGTGCCTTCGTTGTCTCTCCCGGTGTGGCATTCTGGTACGATAAACGCAAAAGGAGGGGCGCTCATGTGGCACAAGTTCAACCCAAACCCGCGCGGCAGCAGCGTCGGTGACTGTGCAGTGCGAGCCGTTGCAGCTGCCACCGGGCAAAGCTGGGAGCAGGCATACATAGGGCTTGCCATGATGGGCTACGCACTGGGTGACATGCCAAGCGCCAACCGGACATGGGGCGCGTACCTCCAAAAGCGCGGATTTAAGCGCTGCCTTGTCGAGGCAGACTGCTCCACCTGCTACACCGTGGAGGATTTTGCAAGGGAGTACCCGCGCGGGATCTACGTTCTGGGCTGCTCTGGCCACGTTCTGGCTGTGGTCAATGGCGAGTGGTTAGACAGCTGGGACAGCGGCGCAGAGTGCCCGATTTATTACTGGTACAAGGAGGACTAAGCGATGCCATACATTCCATACGGATACCAGCCCGGCTATTATGGGCAGGCAATGCCGGATCAGCTTGCACAGCTGCGGCAGAACGCCTACCAGCAGCCCATGATGGGGCAAGCGGCGCAGCAGACGCAGGGCACACCGTCCATCATCTGGGTGCAAGGCGAGGAGGGCGCAAAAGCATACATGGTTGCCGCAGGAAACAGCGTGCTCCTGATGGACAGCGAAAACAGCGCGTTTTACATCAAAAGCACCGATGCAAGCGGTATGCCGCTTCCCCTCCGGGTGTTTGACTACAAGGAGTGCACCACAGCCGCAAAAACGCCGCCACAAACGGCGCAGCAGACAGGCGTGGAGTTTGTCACCCGGGCAGAGTTTAACGCGCTGGCAGCCCGCTGTGCGGCGCTTGAGAAGCAAGAGCCTGCAAAACCTGAAACGGAGGTCAAATAAGTATGGCAAACCCTCTTTTTAACGCACTGGGCGGCGGTATGCCCGCCATGCCAAACCCTATGGGTCAGTTCGGTCAGATGATGCAGCAGTTCCAGCAGTTTAAGGCGAATTTTCAGGGCGACCCGAAAGCAGAGGTGCAAAAGCTGCTGCAATCCGGCAAAATGTCACAAAACCAGCTGAACCAGCTGCAGGCGATGGCGCAGCAGTTTCAGCAGTTCCTTCCCCATTAAACTTCTTTCCAGACAAAGCCTTTACAAGACTTAATCCTACCTTTTGCGCAGTTGATGATTGTACAAGGCTTACATCCGTAAGCTCTGGCAGCTTCGGAATACCCACTCCACACCTTCATAAAGTCACCAGATTTTGTGTATTGGGCAACCGGTTTGCTCAATGGGTTCAAAGACCCAGTTCTACCGCGCATATTAGAATCGGCACGAAGCCCTGTTGCAATTGCGTGTTGTGTATTCCCCTTTCGAGAAATCCATTCGAGATTTTCAACAAAATTATTGCTCTTGTTTCCGTCAATATGATTTACACAAGGCAGATTTTCTGGATTTGGAAGAAATGCACTTGCAACAAGAACGTGAACGGACTTGTTTTTCTTTCCCGATTTATTGCAGAGCATTACCGTTTTGTATCCGCTTTTATGGCTTTTGAGAACAAGATTCTTAGATTTTCCGGTGTGGTTATAATTCATGCTTTTTACGTTTCCACAATCGCTCACTTCATATAATCCTTCGTATTCAGGAACAGATAACCAATTCTCCATAAAAACCTCCGTATAGCATGGTGGATTTATCTGTTTCTATTATACCACAAAAATACAATATCTGCGCAGATTTGTATAAAAAATTTTGAAAGGAGCTTACTATGAGCTTATCTACCGATTCTCCTATGATGACTATGCCGGTTCAGCCTGCAAATACCTGTTCTAATGGTGGTTTTGGCTGGGGTGACGGCGGCTTGCTCTGGATCATCATCTTGTTCCTGTTCGCATTCTGCGGCGGCTGGGGCGGCAACTGGGGCGGCAATGGCAACACCGGTGCCGGTGTCGTTGACGGCTACGTCCTGACCTCCGATTTTGCCAACATCGAGCGCAAGATGGATGGTATCAACAACGGCATGTGTGATGGCTTCTACCAGCAGGCGCAGCTTGTCAACGGCGTGTAGCAGACCGTGAGCAACGGCTTTATGTCCGCAGAGATCAGCCGCGCAAACCAGCAGGCGGCGTTCATGCAGCAGCTGTTTGCCATGCAGATGCAGCAGCAGGAGTGCTGCTGCGAGAACCGCTCTGCCATTCAGGGTGTCAACTACAATTTGGCTACCCAGTCCTGCGAGACCCGGAACACGGTGCAGAACACCACCCGGGACATCATCGACAACCAGAACCAGAACGCCCGCGCCATCCTTGACGCACTGACTGCACAGCGCATCGAGGCAAAGGACGCAAAGATTGCTGAGCAGGGTCAGCAGCTGTTCGCAGCACAGCTTGCGGCATCTCAGGCAGCCCAGAACGAAACGCTCAAGGCCTACATGAGCGGTCAGCTGGCCTACTACAATCCGCGCCCCGTGCCCGCATTCCCGGTTCCTGCACCTTACCAGTACGGTAACTGCGGCACAGGTTGCGGCTGCAACGGTTGCGCCTAACCGAATAACGGCAACTGACTACAATTTGTAGCCTGTTCAGCCCCTGAGCTGATTTTGCAAACCAGAGCGCCGGGGCAGTAGTCCCGGCGTTTTTCTATGAAAGGAGCCGATAAAATGGCCGAATTTAGCAACTCTAACACCGTCAGTGTGGCGGCGGGTGAAAACCTTCCCCTGACCGAGACCGCAGTAAAGGTCCCTGCCTGCATCGTACACCGTGCTGGCAGCGGCCTTGTGACCCTGCGGGGTCTGACCAATCAATGTAAAGCGCGCTTCAAGATAAGCTTTGGCGGCAATATTTCCATTCCCACCGGCGGCACTGTGGGTTCTATCTCCGTGGCGCTGGCTGTCGGCGGCGAGGCTCTCAACAGCGCAACCGCAATCGTCACCCCGGCAGCAGTGGATCAGTACAGCAACGTCTTTATGGCGGTGTTCGTGGAAGTTCCCCGGGGCTGCTGCGTTACTGTGGCGCTCAAAAACACTAGCACGCAGGCAATCAGCATTGCAAATAGCAACCTGATCGTTGAGCGCGTTGCATAAAGAAAGGAGATAAAGTCATGCTGGATAAATTGAATCATCTGAAGGATGAGATGTGCGAAGAGCTCATGGAGCTGACCGACAAAAAGAATCGGTCCCCTGGCGATGTTGAGATGATCGGCGAGATCGTGGATATCATTCTGGACATCCACCGCATCGAGGATTATTGCGAGCACGGCGATTATAGCCATGCTGGCGAGTGGGAAGCTGATATGCGCGGCAACTACGGACGTACCGAAAACTATAACCGGGGCAACAGCTACGCAAACCGTGGGCGGCATTATGTTCGCGGTCACTACTCGCGCGGCGATGGCCGGGAGCGGATGATTTCTGACATCGAGAACATGATGCAGGACGCGACCGGCGCCGAGCGTGACGCATACAAGCGCGCTCTGGACATCCTGAACAATATGTGATAAGGGGGGCGGCAGGCATGGACATCGTAGAGATAAACGAGCACATCCGCAAACTGAAATGCGAAGAAACGAACTGGCAGAGCGTGGAAAAGCTTGCCGCCCTCTGCACTGTGCGAAATGAGTTGAGCGAAGCGAAAAGCCGGGATAACAGCCCCGCTCCGCAGGCTGAACCGGTCAGGCAGATGGAGTATTCCACAAGACCGCAAGAACCGCAGAGCGAATTTGTAGAGGCTGCAAGCGCTGTGCCGTTCAGCGGGTTGATGGAGGTGCTAGACAAGCACATGGATAGCATAAAGCTTGTGTACCCAAAAGAGTACAGTTCGATTATATACAGGCTCAAATCCATGTGATTGTTCCATTATTTGTTCCTTTATGACACGTTTTCAGGTATTTCTACGTCATTTTTTATAATCACAGCAAACGAAAAAGCGGTGAAACGTTCAAAATCTGCTCGTTTCACCGCTATATTTTGGAGCTGGTGACAGGAGTTGAACCTGCAACCCACTGATTACAAAGCATAATAAAATGGCGTATTACCGCAAATAATATTAAAGATGTTCCGCTATTGTTCCCTTATTGATTTTGGCCTTTTTTGAACTTTCCCATTTCCTGAACAAGATATTCATTGCTGTGAGCAGTGTAATAATCGGCTGTTGTAGAAAAGTCTGCATGACCAAGAATCGCCTGCACCGCAGTCGGCTCTGCTTTTCCTTCCACAAGGCGGGTCGCGGCAGTCCGGCGCAGCGAGTGCGGGGTGACGCGCTTTTCTTTTGGCGTGTCCTTTCTGTTTATCCCGCAAATCTCCATCAGACGCCTGAAGGACGCCTCTGTTGTGTGAATGTCCTTTTTTCTTCCGGTAGAAGTCGGGATAAGCAATTCACTGCCGATACTGTCCAGCATCCACCCGCCAAGGATCCCGCGTATTTCTGGAAGAATCGGAATCACCCTCTGACGCCCCGCTTCAGTTTTTTCGCCGCCGACAAGATAACCGAGATCCAGATGCACATCATCGCGGCGCATGGAAAGCAGCTCGTCAATGCGCATACCGGTATACAGCAGCACCAAGGAAAATTGTGCCATAAAGCGGAAGCGGTTAGACTGGCTGCAATCGTCCGCTATGGCCTGAATCTTGCGAATTTCATCATCTGTGAGCGTCCGTTCCTTCTTGGGAGGCGCAGCAGGGAGCCGAAGCCCTTCCGCATAGTTCACCCGGATAATATCGTTTTGCATCGCCCATTTGCATATCTGGCTGAAAAGCAGCCTTTGCTTTTCACAGGTGCTGCGGGACAGACCTGCCTCAGAAAGTTCGTTTATCACGCCTTGGTAGTCCTCGGTTTTCAGGTCTCGCATTTCACGGCCATGAATGCCCTTTGATTTTTCAAAAGCCTGCTCATATCCGTACCGGCCTTTTGCACCAACGTCTTTAAAATGGACTTCCTTCCATTTTTCGTAAACGTCGGAGAAGGTGTACCGCATCCGGGCAACGCTGGAATGCTTGGTGTTGTAATCATCCAGCGCAAGCACGGCCTCTGTTGACGTGGCATACATCCCTAAAAGTTCCCCGCTTCCGGTTCTCGCCATCCACGGCTTAGACCGGTGTGAATCGTTCATCTTTCGCACGCTGCCGCTGCCCTTTGGGCGGCGGCGTTTTTTTCTTTGCGCTGGCGGTGCGGTCTCGGGCTGACGCTTCCCGCACCATGGGCAGAATGCAGCGCCGCCCGGGATCTCTCGCTTGCATCTGATGCAGTTCATTCTTTCCGCCCTCTCTTTGTTGTGTAGGATGTTTCCCCTCGTCTGGACGCTTCCTTGCCAGACTTGTACGCAGTAGTCAGCAGTTCCACCGGCGGGTGCACATCATCCGGCACGGGGTCTGTGTGGGTGGCAACAGCGCAGTTGTAGTTATCCAGCACCTGACCACAAACAGAAACCTTATTCTGCAGCGGCGTGTGCAGGTTCGCGCAGATCTCGGCAATCACCGCCGGGGGATAGCTGCCATGCTTGCCCAGCACGATGAACAGGATCATCTCTTTGACGATCCGGGAAGAATTGTCCAAAAAGTTCGCAATGGCTTCATCCAGTTCCTCGTCCGTCATGTCGGTGACCTGCAGCCGGTACAGTTCCGGGTGTAGCATCTCCTGCATTGCCGCAAGCGGTGACGCCCCGCAAGCAGTAAACCAATCCATGATCTCGTCACCGTCCGGGCTGGACTGCCCTTTCTCCCAGTTCTGCACGGTGCGCTCGTTCTTCTCGATCATGCACGCCATCTCGCGCTGGCTCAAGCCCGCTTGCACACGCGCCTTTGCAAGCGCAGCACCAATTTTTACAGCCGTAAAATAACTCATACACACCATTCCCCCTCAAATATAATGCGTGAAAAAAACAAAAAATGGCGCAGAAAAAATCTGCGCCATTCGACAAAATTTTCTCTGATTTCATTTTCCACTGGCGCATGGTAGAATTTGGTACATAAGTTGACACAATTACCAAAAATCAGGAGGAAAACAAAATGAAAAACGGTAAAACAAGCAACCTCGACCCGGAAATGACCATCATTGACGGAATGCCCGCCAGCGTGCTTACCGGAACAGCCAAAACCCCGCAACCTTGGGAGGATTGAGCCATGACCAACAAAAAGACAGCCTGTTTCTGCAGCCACATCCGCGCTGCGCTTGCCTGCTACGTTGATATGACCCCGGAGCAGCAAGCCCTTGCCACCATGTACGCCAACCGCAAGATCACCGGCCTGCACACCCTGCGCGCCGCAGCGGTAAGCCCCGGCGGGGAGTGCGCCGCCCAGTTGTTGCAAAAAATGCAGCAGCTGGACAACGGCAACCAGTAACAACGCGCATATTTTGCACGAAGTCAGCGTAAATCGCGCGTTTTTCGCTTAAAAGTGCGCGTAAATCGCGCGATTCAGCGCAAATCTCAAATTTTTGGCGATTTTTTTCAACATTAAAATCGATTGACGTTTACGCCAAACCGTTGTAAAATTCAGTTGTAAACAAGTTCACAGGCCAAGCAGCTGAGATTTCTTTGCGCTGTACTCCGCTTCCGTGATGGCCCCCATATCCAGTAGCTGTTTAAACTTCAAAAGCTCATCAGCGGCGCTGGGGGCAGCCGGAGCGGCAGCCTGCGGCTTCTCATGGCTGACTTTGCAGCTCTTGAGAAACGCAGTCATTCCGCCGGGGTAAACCGTTGCCGGCAAGCTGCTTTTGCCCAGTGGAAGCGCAAAGTGGATAGACACGCTCTCCTTACTGCGACCCTTGCGGGTCTCTGTTTTGGCGGTGGAAGCGCCCACGATCGCACCCACAGGCCCAGCAACGGCAGCGCCTATCACGGCCCTGCCAATGCCGCCCTTGGTTTCGGTCACCGTCAGATCGTCAGGCGCATCCGATTCGTACCCTGCGACTTCATCAAAACTGTAAATCATGCATGGGCCTTTATCACCACCGCGGTGCCCAAAGTAAAAAAGCCGATTGACCTTATCGATAGAGACAAAGAGTGCATCGCGGTCAAAGATGGAATCGGTCTCTTTAAATGTTCTGCGGCGGCTTTCCAGTGTAACCCAGTATTCCGCAAGTGCAGCTGTCGGTTGCTTTGCTGCCCGGATGCCCAATTTTGAAAAGAAAAAGTTACTGCACCCGGCACAGATCAGGCCGTCCGCGCTCTTCTCGCGGTTCAGCAGACCCAGCTTTCCGCCGCAGACGGGACAGATACTTGCCATGATAACCACCTCACACATATTAAATACTGCATCAGATAGGAGGACACAATGAAGGAAACAGACCGGCAAGGCTACATTGACGCTATTATCAAGCTTCTGGAACGCGCAGACCTGCGGGCGCTGCGCCTGATCTGGATCCACGCAAAAGGTCTTGTAAAATAGAATCAAGGTAGCAAAAGAAGGGAAGCCCTTACGGGTTTCCCTCTTTTTTTTGCAGCTTTTCAGCCATCCGCTCCAAAAGCTTCCAGTCCTCCGGCTCCAGTTCTGCCAGCATCTCAACAAACCGGCGTTTGAAGTCGTCACCCTCGTCCTCCGTGATCTCGGTAAGGAAGCTGGTGATCTTCTCCGATCTGGTGATCTGGTTGAACATCTCCCCTTCCCCTGTCCGCAGCCACGTCTCGTTGACGTTAAACTCGCGGCAGATATCGGAGATCGTTCGGTCACTGGGTACTCGCGTGCCGCTTTCGATCATCCACATAAAGTTACGGGACAGACCTACTTGCTCTGCAAACTTCTCTTGCGTAAGGCCCAAGCTCTTGCGGACAAGCGCGATTCGTTCGTTCATTTACTTGCCCTCCTTACGCTTCATATTATAGTGCAAAAATCTAACTATGTCAACTTATTTCTGAAAAATTCTCAAAAAAATGCTTGCAAAATCTAACTGTGTGTGCTATACTAATCTCACAAGGTTAGCAAACGCAAGCAAACAGGAGGTCTGAACGATGAAAATTTTTAAACAGGATGCACGCACAGGCGTTTCGTGCGGGGTGAATGACTTTGGTGAAGTGTTTTGCGGGGACGATCGCTCCGGTTATACCCTTCCGGACACGCCAGAGAATCGGGAGTATGTTCTGGCCGATTTTGATTTCTGGACACAACCCGCCTGATGATGACCCTGCGGCAAGGATCGAAACCACCCGGTAGCCAGCCGGGCAAGGTCGCGGGAGCCAATACCGCAGAAAGAAAGAGGGAACTACCATGAAAGAGATTGAAGTCACCGTGCAGGTCGGGCAGTACCAGAAAACATTCAGAGAGTGCGAGTTCAAAGAACCCGGCATAGCCCGTGTTGCTTCTGATCCGATTGAATCTTGCAAGGATGCCATCAAATTTTCCAAGCAGTCCTATTATTACTACCAGCGTGGACATGGTAGTGTTGAGGGTAGTTTGCGTTATGTGGCCCGCATTCACATAATGGAGGCTCTGTTGAACGAACTGACAGCAAAACCGCAAAAGGAACGGACGATCACTATGAAGCGTTACAAACTGACCATTCAGCACATGAAATCGCTTGAATACGGACGTGAACACATCGAGGTGCGCTATACATACGCCACCAACAAAACGGAGGCGAGAAAGCTTATCTGGACACGGGATGACATCCAATGCCAATGGCGCATCCTCAGCGTTGAAGAAGTAGATTGACCCGCCTGATGATGGCTGCATGGCAGCAGCCGAAACGCTCCACCCGGAGCGTCGCGGGAGCCAACCGCAGAAGGAGATGATAATTTTGGCAAAGACGAAGAAGAACCGCACCGATCTGGCAGCAGAACGGTACAGCATCCCGGCAGATGGAGCACACGCAGCGGATACGCTCATCAACGTGCTGTTTAACGACTTAGAGCCGCAGGACAAGCTGTCCCTGCTCTGGATGGGAATGGGCATGGCAGCGGTACGCAAGAACGACAGCCAGAACAACCATGACGGGGTGGCGTAATGAGGGCAAAACGGTATGAACAACGACAAAAAGCCCAGCTGGAAAGAACGGCTTTCCAACTGGGCACCTACGGATATCATGGTTGCGGCTGTAATTGTGACTGCAATCAATGTGTCACTTGTAGTATTCCAAATATTATGGTGGCTGCTAAGGTGAGGATTCCAACAACAAGAGCCGATGCAGAATAAAATTGATTTTTCTTGTTTTCTTTTGCTTGCTCACGGTCTTTGATTTCCTGCTTTTGCTGGCTTTCTTCAAACTGCTGGCGCAGCTGCTTCAAATCTTCCGCATACCGCCGCTGTACCTCATACAGTGTAGGCTGCTGCGAGACTTGCGGACTGGAATAATTCACTTTGCTGGCGTTCAGAATGCGCTCTATTTCATCTGTACGCTGGTTCATGGATCCCCGCTGATTCATTTTTTCACCCCCTCCCGCTCAAGTATAGCACAGGAGGGGCAGAGTACAAGGAGGACAAAACAAGACTATGACAGATATCATCTTATCAACCCAGAACGGCGAGCCTGTAGCATCCAGCCGCCAGATCGCTGAGAGTTTCGGCAAGGAGCACAAGCACGTTCTGGATTCCATCAAAAATCTGGTGGCCGAAAATTCGGCTGCCAAATCCATGTTCTACGAGACCACATTCGAGAATCGCGGCAAGCAGTACCCCATGTACCTGATGAACCGTGACGGCTTTACGCTGCTGGCTATGGGCTTTACCGGCAAGGCCGCGCTGGAGTGGAAGTTGCGGTACATTGAAGCGTTTAACGCGATGGAGAAGCAGCTGGCAAAGCGCCCGCAACTTTCCCGGGCTGAACTGATGGCACAGGCGCTGATTGCAGCCCACGATGAACTGGAACACAAAGACCGGCAGATCGCGGAACTTACGCCCAAGGGCATCTTTGCAGACGCGGTAAACGCCAGCAAGAAGAGCATCCTTGTGGGCGAGTTGGCAAAGCTGCTGTGCAAGAACAGCGTACAGATCGGGCAGAACCGGCTGTTTGTCTGGATGCGCGAGCACGGATACCTCATCAGAGACCCCAAGCGCAGTGACTACAATATGCCCACGCAGCGCGCCGTGGAGCAGGGTCTGTTTGAGATCAAGGAGACCACCGTGGTGCACTCCGATGGGCACACCAGCATCAACAAGACCCCCAAAGTGACCGGCAAAGGGCAAATCTACTTTGTGAACCTGTTTTTGAAGCGGTAAAGCCACGGCTGGCAGGCTGCGCGAAGCAGCTTACGGCATACGTCAATTCATAATCACACATTTAAAAGGAGTAAAAAATTATGGCTAAGGCAACTACAAACGAGACCGTTTTTATCAGCATTGAGCGCCCGGTGAAGGGCAGCCTGACCCTGCGCATTGTGGGCGATAGCCCGCTGATCGTCCACGCATGGAGCGAGAAGGCAAAGAAGGAGATGCTGCAGGCGCAGCAGGGCAAGAAGCTGCTCAAGAAGGACAAGGTAGCCAAAAACCCTGACGGCGAGTGCGCCGAGGCGCTGTACTGGCTGGACGGCAAGCCCGATATCGCATACGCGGACTGGACGGAAGAGATGCTGCACCAGTACGGCAAGACTGCACGCTTTGGCTTCCCCGCTTGCGCAGTCAAGGCTGCTGCCATCTCTGCCGCGTACCGCATGGGCTTTATGAAGAACAAGGTCACCGGCAACGGACTTTTCCACATCTTCGGCATGGATGACCCGGAGTTTATCGAGATCAAGACTTTTGACGAGAGCAAGCCAAAGTTTGAGCGCCGCTGTGACGAGGTAAAGATCGGCATGGGCACCTCTGACCTGCGGTATCGCCCGGAGTTCTCCGGCTGGTACGCTGACCTGCGCGTTGAGTTTTTGCAGAACGGCATGATCGACATGGACAGCATCGTGAACATGATCGAGTTGGGCGGTACGATGTGCGGTCTGGGCGAGTGGCGCATCGAGAAGGGCGGCATCAACGGCGCTTTCCATGTTTGCGTACCGGAAAACAAATAAAGCCTTTTGGCTGGCACGGCACGGCACGCCGAGGTATGGCTAGACGCTGCGAGGATTGGCATGGCTGGTGAGGTCCGGTGAGGCGCGACGAGGCACGGCATGGCTTGGCCTGGCAGGTACGGCGGGGCAAGGTACGTCATGGTGAGCCGGGTTGTGGCGCGGCTGTTTTGGCTAGGTCTGGCATGGCATTGTGCTGCATGGTTCGCCGGGGCAAGGCTGGCGGGGTTAGCCGAGGCAAGGCCGGTTATGTTGAGGAATGGCAGGCGCGGCTAGGTCAGGTCTGCTGAGGTCAGTTGGGGCGAGTTAAGGCTGGTCAGGTTAGGTGAGCCAAGGCGGGTTTTGAAATGGTAAGGTTCGGCTGGTAAGGCGAGGTTCGGCGGGTTCAGGTTTGCTGAGGTCAGTTGAGGCGGGGCAAGGCTGGCATGGATGCCAAATTTTAACAGGAGGTTTTTACATGAGAAAAGCAAAAGGCTATGCGTGGAAAAGCACACAATCCGAAAGTGCTTACCACGCAACCGCAGAGCAGGCGCACGAAGCGTTTGAGACCATCCGCAAGCGGGATGGCAAGCTGACTGCACCCGCCGTGGTGGACGAGGCAAGACCGGAGGAATCGGTGCTGCACGAAGATTTTGAGTGGCGGGACGATATCGCCGCAGAAAAGTACCGGCAGCAGCAGGCGCGGCAGATGATCGGCGCCGTGCGCATCATCTGGGAGGAGAAAAGCCCCCCGGTGCGGGCGTATGTGAACGTCCGACTTGTGGAACAGGACGCATTGAGCGCCGCAGACGCAATGCACCCGGCGGAAGAGCCGGCAGCCAAAGAGCCGCCCGCGCGGTGCTATATGCCGCTGGAGGAAGTTTTGAAGCAGCCGCAGCTGCGCACCCAGATGCTGGAAGATGCCCGGCGGGACGCGCAGAACTTCCGGCAGAAGTACAACACGCTGGAAGCGATCGCGCCCATCATCACCGGCATTGATGCCGTTTTTGGGGAGGATGATGTTCCATGCGTCCCACAATGAGCATTCACGACTGCTGCGAGGTCATGCGGGCAAACCAGATATCTGTAGGTGAACCCACACTTATGGCCATGATTCAGGCGGGGATGTTTCCCGGGTGGGCTGTTCCCTCTGTGGACACAAAGACCGCCGCGCCGCTGATCTCCCGCGCCGGGTTTGTGGCGTGGCTGAAGGATTTCTACAAATTAAAGGAGGTATACGGAGTATGAAACGACTGAACACCCTCACCCTTGCCGGTTTCGCGGTGTGCGGTTTTCTGCTGGGCATGAAAGCGCTGGATCTGATTGAAGCGGGCATCACCCTGCTGCTGATGGTCTGGGGCGGCTACGCCTACGCTGCCGCCGCTGCCCGCGCCCCGCTGGTGCTGTGGGCTGTGCTTTGCACGGCTGCAGGGCTTGCCTTGAGCCTGTACGAACTGCACCGCGAGAACCAGCAGTATAAGCGCCGCAGCAAGGTGCACAAGCAGCCTGAGCACACCGTCAAGCCCGCAAACCGTAGAAAGGCGGGGTAACATGACGCTGGAAGAGCACATTCAGGCGCTTATCAAGCAGTATCAGAAGATGCAGCGCCGCCACAAACTGCGCGCCGACAACTCCTACTATCAGTTTCAAAGTGAGATGTGGCAGGCCATGTCTGACGATTACGCCATCATGGTAGAGGACTTGCAGCAGGCGCTTGAGAATGCGGAGGACGTACACAATGGCAAGCACTAACCCCTACACCTCCACCCGCATCTGCAAGGACTGCGGCAAGGTGATGACCAACGTGTCCAACACCAAACTGTACTGCCCAGAGTGCGCCAAAAAGCGCCATGACGAGCAGACCGCAGCGTGGTGGGCAAAGAAAAACGCGGAGATCCGCACCCCGTACCAGAGGAGAGGGGAAAGCCCGGAAGCCCGCATCAGGAACGCAGAGAAGCGGGATGCAGAGTTCCGGGCAGATTGCCGGGCAGCGGATGCCTCCGGTCTGAGTTACGGCCAGTATATGCTGCTGAAAGCAAGCAAAAAGCCCGCCGGTGCAGCAACACCGACGAGCCGTAAGAAGTGATGAGTTTCGCCGCCCATCACCACAAAAATACCACAACGTGCGACAAACCGCAAGGAGGTAAAACGTGAAAACCTTAATTTTTATCGTTCTGTGCGCAAACCTTGGGCACATCGCCCTTGGCTGGCGGCACAACAACAGGAGGTGAGCGTATGTGCACGGTACAGATTTATGATGCAGAGCGCCGGTTCGTGAACGAGATCCCGGTGCGTACCACGCTGGAGGGTGTGCAGTACGCGGACGACCTTGCAAAGGAAAACCCGGCAAGGATTTATGTTGTACTGGACGAGCACCGCAGCAAGGTTTACGCGAGGTGAATATTTATGCATTGTGATGAAAAAAAGCAGATCTGCTTGAACTATGCAAGCAACGTGCCGGAGTGGCAGCTAGGTCTCACGCTGGGAGCACTCGCAGACATTGGCGAGGCGGTTTCCACACTTGGCAAAGTGCAAAAAGCGGTTGCCGGTGACCTTGCGTGGACAAAAAACAATCCTGACTGCGTCTACATGGGAACGATCCCTACTGACCGTGCGCTTGCCTGCAAGAATGCCGCAGAGGCACTCGGCAAGGCAATGTATGCGCTGGAAGTGATCCTTACGCAGTCCAGCCTGTTCCCTGCCGCAAAAGACCTTGCCATTGCGGCAGATGCCGCATACAACGTACAGCACATGGCGCTGCAAAGCCGGTGCCGTGTGCACGGATGCCCGGAGGTGGCATACAAACATGGATAAAATGGAAATCTACAACAGCGCAAGAAAAGCCCCGCCGGAAGCTCTACGAAAAATCGCTGCCGGCCGCCTGAAGGGCAAAAGCGATATCAACCCTATGTGGCGTATCAAGAAGCTGACGGAACTTTTTGGGGCTGCCGGGATTGGATGGAAGTTCGATCCGCCGGTTTTTGAGGAGAAGCAGGGCGCAAACGGTGAGGTGGTAGTGCATTGCTTCACCTGCCTTTACATCAGGCAGGACGAGGAAAAGCCATGGAGCGCACCGATTCCCGGTGTTGGTGGCTCGCTGCTGATCGCAAGGGAGCAGGTCGGTTTGCGCACAGACGATGACGCCTACAAAAAAGCCTACACAGACGCCCAGAGCGTGGCGTGCAAGGCGCTTGGCGTGGGCGCAGATGTTTACTGGGAGGCAGACCCGACAAAGTACAGTGTGCGAACAGAGAGCGCACCCGCAGTGCCAAAGCGTGACCCGGAAGTGCAGGCAGCGCTGGACAGCACGCCGATGATCTTAACGTGTGCTTGTTGTGGCAAGCCGATACAAGACGCCATGTATAAAGGCAAGCGCGTCTCCAACACGCATATCGCAAAAACCACAAAGGAAAAATATGGACGTTTGTTGTGTTGGGACTGCGCCCAGAAGCAGCCGAAAGAGGAGAAAGGATTAGAACAACATGCTTAACGTTGTAGCAATCATGGGTCGCCTTGTGGCAGACCCGGAACTTCGCACCACCCAGCAGGGCACCAACGTGTGCACCTTCCGCATTGCCTGCGAGCGCAGCTATACCCCGAAGGGCCAGCAGCGTCAGGCTGATTTTGTGGATATCGTGGCATGGGGCAAGACCGCCGAATTTATCTGCAAGTTCTTCCAGAAGGGCGGCGTGATCGCCGTTGATGGCAGCCTGCAGACCCGGAATTATCAGGACAAGCAGGGCAACAAGCGCACGGCGGTGGAGGTCGTGGCGAACAATATCAGCTTTGCAGGCGCTAAGGCGGCAGATAAGCCTGCTGCGCGCGATTTCGACCAGCAGACGCAAAACTACACCAACGAAGCAAAAACCGTGCAGAGCGCCCCGCAGACGCGTTTCACGGATGGGCAGTTGGATGCCATACCGGACGCAGAGAGATACAATGCCGATTCTGCCGTGTTCTCGGACACCGACGACCTGCCGTTCTAAAGGAGGATATAAAAAATGAGCGTGAAAGGCGATAAGGTTTTTAATTCTGACTGGACGTGTCGCGGCAAACAGTATTCTTGCCCGGGAACCTTTGAAGAATTTGTAAGTCCGTCTGTCTGCAATGTGGGTATGCACTTCTGCAAGAATGCCGCCGACTGTTTCCGTTACTATGATTTTGACCCGAATAACCACGTTGCTGAAGTGATCGCCCACGGTACGGTTGCAGAGGGCGAGGATAAGTGCGCAACGAACAAGCTAGAAATCGTGCGGGAAGTCCCTTGGGCTGAAGTCCTTGAGATCGTGAACACGGGAAAGGCTTGCACTGGACGTTGCAACAGCGGCGACTGGAACAGCGGCAACCGGAACAGCGGCGACTGGAACAGCGGCGACTGGAACAGCGGCAACCGGAACAGCGGCAACCGGAACAGCGGCGACTGGAACAGCGGCAACCGGAACAGCGG
>OHFD01000025.1_pt1 | contig 56540 bp, 47 predicted proteins | sample 1567451 | NCBI WGS metagenome assembly OHFD01 (sample SAMEA3879588, study PRJEB24766) | human gut metagenome | biome: human-associated habitat; feature: feces | place: USA | collected 1985/1987 | reverse complement strand
GCCCGCGCACAAGCCATGCCAGCCCCGCCGCCAGGCAGAGCACCGCAGCCGCCGCCAGCAGCGCGAGATATACCCCGCGCGGGCTGATTTGTCTGTTTTGCATAATAATTCCCCCTTGCACGGTTAGTATGGCCGCCATGACAGACAAAAACACCGAAAGTTGTGAATTTTGCGTCCGATACTGTACTTTTGCTGCCGTTTTGTGGTATAATCCATTCTATAGCATTGTGCATTTTCGTGTTACGGCGTAAGGCCGTATCTTTTATATGGACCAAAGGAGGCGGTTCCCATAGAACCCAAGCAGCAGCGCCATATCTCCACAGATGGCGTAAAAACGACCGCAGGTGCCACCGGTCAGCCCGGCGCACCCCAGAACAACCAGAACAAAAAGAAAAAGCCGAAAAAGCGCCGCAGCATCATTGGTATGATCTTAAGCTTTATCGGCTGTATGCTCTGCCTGTGTATCATGGCGGGCAGCGTAGGCGGCGTGCTGCTGTCCATGTATATCGTGCAGGTCACGGCAGATGATGCCGAGACGCTCGATCTGGACAACCAGAAAAACAAGCAGACCTCGATCATCTACGACCGTTACAGCGACGAGTATGACCAGCTGACCCGCGGCGAAAACCGCATCTGGCGCGAGCTTTCCGCCATGCCGGACAACCTGAAAAATGCCGTCGTCGCCATCGAGGACAAGAACTTCTGGACCGAGCCCGGCATCAACCTCAAGGGTACGATCGGCGCAGCGCTGAACGCCTTCACCGGCAACCGCATCTGGGGCACCAACCGCGGCGCCTCCACACTGGAGCAGCAGCTGATCAAAAACCTGACCGGCGATAACGAGCAGGACAATATGCGTAAGGTGCGCGAGATCTTCCGCGCGCTGGGTCTGGACAACAAGTACAGCAAGGAGACCATCCTTGAGGCATACCTCAATACGATCCCGCTGACCGGCATCGTCCACGGCATGGAGGCCGGCTCGCTCGAGTATTTCGGCAAGCATGTCGAGGATCTGACCCTCTCCGAGTGTGCGGTGCTGGCGTCCATCACCAAGAACCCGACCAAGTATAACCCGGCCACCAACCCTGAGGAACTCATCAGGCGCCGCAACCATGTTCTGTACGAGATGCAGTCTCAGGGGTATATCACCGAGGCGGAGTTCAACGCCGCCAAGGCCGAGACCATCACCCTGACCGAAAGCTCGGCCATGGCTGAGAACGCGACCCGCTCCTCGAGCAACTCCTGGTTCACCGATGCCCTGTACAACGAGCTGCTGACCCAGCTGCAGGAGGATCTGAACTACACGAAGGATGAGGCCAAGGAACTGATCTTCTCCGGCGGCCTGCGCATCTACTCCACCGTGGACCCCAAGGTTCAGGAGGGTGTAGAAAAGACGATGTACAACGAGGACGACCTGATCCCCGCCCTGTGGCATGAGGAGCCGGTCTGCCTGCGTGATTACCCCGCCGACAGCAGCAGCTGGGACGAGGTCCAGTACGATGAGGCCACCGGTCTGCCCATCACGAAGGACGGTTACGCGGTCTACGGGCAGGAGGCAATCCCCGTCTACGCTGACGAGGAAGGCACAACGCTGAAGACGGGCAAGTCCACCGACCCCGACTACCCCAACGACACGACCGTCTACCTCTGCGTCTATGAGAAGGTCCGCACCCAGGCTTCCATAGCCGTGCTGGACTATGACGGCAACATTCTGGGCATCGGCGGCGGCATCGGTGAGAAGAAGGTCGACCTCGGCTTCAACCGTGCGACCTCGCCCCACCAGACCGGTTCTACGATGAAGCCGATCGGCGCCTACGCGCTGGCGCTGGACTACAAGCTGATCAGCTATTCCTCCCAGATCCTCGATGCCCCGTACTACTCTGCGGAGGACAAGAAGGTCCTGAAGGATCAGTATATCGGCGTGATGAGCCCCTATTCCGAGGCGGCCCAGTCCCGCACCGATGTCTGGCGTGCATGGCCGACCAACTATGGCGGTGTCGGCGGTCAGGGCAACCCGATGCTGATCTACGATGCCCTGCAGCAGTCCTACAACACGGTGGCTGTCTGGGTCGGCGATATGGTCGGCGTGGATTACCTGTACAACTTTGTGCATGATACGCTGGAATGCAGCTACATCAGCGCAGAGAACGATATGGACCTCGGCCCGCTGGTCCTTGGCTCGCAGAGCAATGGTCTGACCGTGGTTCAGCTGGCGGGTGCCTACACGATGTTCAACACCGGCAGCTACACCACGCCGCACTACTACACCGAGGTCACCGACTATCAGGGCAACATGATCCTCGACAACAACAAGTATATCAACACAACGCAGGCCATCAGCGCCGACACGGCCTATATCATGAACCGTATGCTGTGGAATGTTCTGCACAGCCCCAAGGGTACTGCCTACGGCAGAGCCCCCGACGGCGAGATGGATTCCGTGGCCAAGACCGGTACGACGAGCAACTACAAGGATTACACCTTTGCTGGCTTGACGCCGTACTATGTCACCGCCATCTGGTGGGGCTGTGACCGCCCGACTGAGATGGACAAGCTGGGCAAAGCGGGCGGCAGCGGCAAGCCCATCCAGCTGGCATGGAAATACCTGATGGAGGACCTGCAGGCAGACCTGCCGGTCAAGGAATTCGCCAAGGGTGAGAATGTCGTTGAAAAACGGTTCGACACCTCCACGGGTGCCATCGTCTCCGGCGGCGGCGCCGTGGGCTACTATACCGAGGATAACCTCCCCGACAGCAGTTACACTGTCACGAATGAGGAAGACCCCTTTGCCGCACTGGCACAGGCCGCCGCAGAGGCAGCGGCAGGGGCTGAATAAAAGCCTTCCCCCGCGGGGGAAGGTGGCGCGAAGCGCCGGATGAGGGGCGCGTTTGCCGCAGCGACCCATTCCCGGGCAATAGAGGCAAAGCTGCCCCTCATCAGTCACCTTCGGTGACAGCTTCCCCCGCGGGGGAAGCCTTTATAACAAACCACCCCAACCGCAAAACGGTTGGGGTGGTTTGTTTCTGTACGGGATACAGTTGTACTCGCACAAAAGATGTTGGCTTTTAACGGCTGCGGGCTGTGCAATCTGACAAAATGCACAAAAACCGCCCCAAAAGGCTTGCAACCTGTCCGTTGGCGTGGTATCATGAAACACATTGAGAAACACTTGTACACAAGGGGGAAACACAATGGCCGAGAGGCGTTTTCTGCTGGTAGATGCGGATGTTCTGCCGGAGGTTTTTGTCAAGGTGCTGCAGGCCAAGGAGCTGCTGGCCTCGGGTGCGGTGAGCAATATCTCTGCCGCCGCCAAGCAGGCGGGCATTTCGCGCAGCGCCTTCTACAAATATAAGGATACCGTCTTTGATGCCGAGACCGGGCGCGAGTCCATCACCGTTGTGGCTACGCTGCTCGACAAGACCGGCGCGCTGCAGAGCCTGCTCTCGGGCATTTCGGCGGCGGGTGCCTCGATCGTCACCATCACCCAGTCCCGCCCGGAGAATGGCGCGGCGCAGGTGGAGGTCACGGTCCGCACCGGCACGATGCAGATGCCGGTCGATGAGATGCTGACCCGCCTGTCCCACCAGCCCTGCGTGGTGGAGATCCACCGCGGGGCATGATGCAGCGGGCGAGGCACGCCTCGCCCGCTGCCCTGCCAAAGCTGCGCTGCGGCGGGAAAGTTGGGGACCGGATATGCCCGGCATATACAGGATACCAAGTGTAAGAACAGGGGAAGATAGAATGGCTAAAATTGCAATTATGGGCTTTGGCACGGTCGGCTCCGGCGTGCTGGAGGTCTGCCGCCGCAATGCGGCATCCATCGCCCGCCGTGCCGGTGAGCCGGTAGAGGTCAAGTACATCCTCGATGTGCGGGATTTCTCCGATTCCCCGGACGCGGCACTGTTTACAAAGTCAATCGACACCATCCTGAATGACCCGGAGGTCCGGGTCGTGGTCGAGACGATCGGCGGCACGAAATTTGCCTACCCGTATGTGCGGCAGTGTCTGGAAAGCGGCCGCAGCGTCTGCACCTCCAACAAGGAGATGGTCGCTACCTACGGCGCCGAGCTGCTTGCCCTTGCCAAGGCGCACAATGCGGCGTTCCTGTTTGAGGCCAGCGTCGGCGGCGGCACCCCGATCATCACCCCGATGCACCAGTGCCTGGCCGCCAACCATATCAGCCAGATCCGCGGCATCGTCAACGGCACCACGAACTTCATGCTCACCAAGATGAAGCGCGAGAACATGGGCTTTGACGAGGCGCTCAAGATCGCCCAGCAGCTCGGCTATGCCGAGACGAAGGACCCCGGCGATGATGTGGACGGCCGCGATGCCTGCCGCAAGATCGCCATTCTGGCCAGCCTTGCCTGCGGGCACCATGTCTACCCCGACAATATCCCGGCACGCGGCATCCGTGACATCACGGTGGCCGACATCAAAGCTGCGGAAAAGCTCGACAGCGCCATCAAGCTCATCGCCTGGTATGACGAGGGCGGGAACGGGAATATGGCCGCCGGCGTGGAGCCGATGCTCGTCTCCAACGCAAACCAGCTTGCAGGCGTGGATGATGTGTTCAATGCCGTGCTGATGAAGGGCGATATGCTCGGCGATGTGGTCTTTTACGGCAAGGGCGCGGGCAAGCTGCCCACCGCCAGCGCCGTGGTGGCCGATGTGATTGATGCACTGAAGGACGGTGCAAAGGTCCATGACAGCCTTTTCTGGAAGCCCGCCGAAAAGCCGGAGGGGCAGCTGGTGGACAAAAATACCTACCCGTGGTACATCCGGGTAACCGGTGTGGCGGGTGCGCTGCTGCCCAGTGTGGCCGGTGCGGGCCATCTGGTCTTTGAGGAAAACGGCGAGGCCGCCTACCTGATCGACGCCGCCACGGCTGCCGAGGTTGCCGCTGTCACCCGGAAGATCGAGGTGCTGGGCGGCAAGGTCGCACTGGCTATGAAAAAACTGGAAGAGTAAGAGGGAACAGGGAATATGGTAACAGTAACAGTCCCGGCAACCAGCGCCAATGTAGGGGCCGGGTTCGACTCTCTGGGCCTGGCCGTCTCAATGCACAATGTGTTCACCTTTGAGGAATCCGACCGTATCCAGATCACCTCGGTGGACGGCACCCATGTCCCGGCGGGCAGCAACAATCTGGTCTACCGCTCAGCCCGGGTCGTATATGATCAGCTCGGCATTTCGCTGCGGGGGCTGCGCATCACCCAGCGCAATGATATCCCGATGGCGCGCGGCCTCGGCTCCAGCTCGGCCTGCATCGTGGCGGGCATCATGGGCGCCAACGCCCTGCTGGGCGATAAGCTGACCGAACGCCAGATGCTGACGCTGGCGACCGCCATCGAGGGGCACCCCGACAATGTGGCCCCCGCCATGCTGGGCGGCTTTGTGACAAGCGTCATTGATGAGGGTCAGGTCTACAGCGTCAAAAAGGACATCGACCCGGAACTGGCCTTTGCGGCCTTTGTGCCGGATTTCCGCCTGCTGACCAGCAAAGCGCGTGCGGCGCTGCCTGCGATGGTCAGCCATAAGGATGCCGTTTACAATCTGTCCCGCGCGGCGCTGGCAACGGCCGCCTTCTGCGAGGGCAACTACGCGCTGCTGGGCGTGGCAACCAAGGATGTGCTGCACCAGAAATACCGCCTGCCGCTCATCGAGGGCGGCGATGAGGTGTTTGAGCTGGCACAGGATCTGGGTGCGCAGGCTGTGTACATCTCGGGCGCAGGGCCGACCATCATGGCCGTTGTGCATAAGGACGATACAGAGTTCTTTGCCCGTGCCGAGGCGGCGCTTGCGGCGGACGGCCCGCTGCATCATTTTACCGTGCATCGTCTGCTGGCCGACAATGTCGGCGCAGTGGTGAGCTGATATACGAAGGAACAGGGGAGAGGGGATACTACCAATGGGCTTGATCGTACAAAAATTCGGCGGCTCCTCGGTCAAAGACCGGAACCGCATCTTCAATGTGGCACGCATCGTCATGAATACCCGCAACGCCGGCAATGATGTCGTTGTTGTTGTTTCGGCGCAGGGCGATACCACCGATGATCTGATCGCCAAGGCGGCGGAAATCACTTCCGACCCGTCCCACCGCGAGATGGATATGCTGCTGGCGGCCGGTGAGGAGATCTCGATCTCGCTGCTGGCCATGGCGCTGCAGGAGCTGGGCGTCTCCGCCATCAGCCTGACAGGCTGGCAGGCCGGCTTCAACACCGACCGCGCCTACTCCAAGGCGCGCATCAAGCGGCTGGACACCGAGCGTGTCGAGAGTGAGCTGGCCCGCAACCGCGTTGTCGTTGTGGCAGGCTTTCAGGGGCTGAACCGTTCCGATGATATTACCACGCTGGGCCGCGGCGGCAGCGATACCTCCGCCGTTGCACTGGCGGCCGCGCTGCATGCGGACCGCTGCCAGATCTTTACCGATGTGGAGGGCGTCTACACCGCCGACCCGCGCAAGATCCCCAAGGCCACCAAGCTGAAGGAAATCACCTTTGATGAAATGCTGGAGCTGGCTTCTCTGGGGGCGCAGGTGCTGAACAACCGCAGCGTGGAGCTGGCCAAAAAGTACAATGTCGAGCTGGAAGTCATTTCCAGCATCAATCCGGTGCCCGGCACCGTTGTTAAGGAGGAATGCAAAGTGGAAGGTATGCTCATCAAGGGTGTTGCAAAGGACACCGATGTTGCCGTTCTGACCGTCAAGGATGTGCCCGATGTGCCGGGCATGTCGTTCAAGATCTTCAGCCTGCTGGCCCAGAAGAACATCAATGTGGATATTATTCTGCAGACCACCGGCCGTGACGGCAAGAAGGATATGAGCTTCACCGTGCCTCTTGGCGATGCTGAGAGCGCTGTGGCCGCCCTCAAGAACGCCACCAGCCGCATCGGCGGCGGCGATGTCAATGTTGACAAGGGCTGCGCCAAGGTCTCCATCGTGGGCGCCGGCATGCAGAGCCACTCCGGCGTTGCCTCCACCATGTTCGAGGCACTCTTCAACCAGAACATCAACATCAAGATGATCTCCACCAGTGAGATCAAAATCAGCGTCATCATCGACGAGGCCGACGCCGACAAGGCTGTTGCCGCCATCCATGACGCATTCATCAACTAAGCACTTTTGTAAAGCAATATAGAGGGATATGGGTAGGCCCCCGTACACAGTGTGGTGTACGGGGGCCGTTGGTGTTGTATAAAGGCTTACAGGAGCTTTTTGCCCTGCGCAAACTTTGCGGTCAGTGCGCCCTTGCCAAGGTAGGCGTACCGCTCCAGACGCTCGGCGGGGGTGAAGGTGCGCATGTTTTTCAGCGAATCATCGTCCAGCACAAGGGCGTCAAGGGCGTAGCCCTCCTCAAACAGGCCGACCTTCTCGCCGAAATCGGCCCAGAAATCACCGCCGCCGACCGTAGCCATGTACAGCGCCTCGGTCATCGTCAGCGGCTTTTCGCGCTGGTCAACATACCGCCAGCGCAGCTTGCTGACCTGCACGGCGGTGGCCATGACGGTAAACAGATCAAGCGTGTGGCCGCCCGCCACATCGCTGCCCAGCCCGATGCGCCAGCCGCCGCGCAGATACCGGGCGGCGGGGGCGATGCCGGCAATGACATTCTCATTGCTGGTGGGGCAGTGGGCGATCATGACGCGGTTTTGCTTCATCAGTGCGTCCTCCGCATCGGGGCAGTAGATGCAGTGGGCCATGACGGTCGGCACGCTGCCGCCGAACAGTCCGTACCGGCTGTAGCTTTCGCCGTAGAAGCTTGTGTCAGGGCAAAGCTCGGCCACCCATGCGATCTCGCCGGGATTCTCCGACAGATGGCTCTGGGCGGGCACGCCGTATTCGGCTGCCAGCGCGCCCAGCCCGGCCATATAGGCATCGGAGGTGCTGGGGGTGAACCGCGGGGTGATCATCGGCCGCACGGCCCCCGCGTGCAGGGTGTTCTCGGCCCGGCAGGTATCCAGCCAGCGGCGGGTCTCAGCCAGACCGGCAGCCGCATCGGGCTCCCGGTAGCTGTCCGGGCTGTTGCGGTCCATGCCCAGCTTGCCGACAAAGGCGGAAAGCCCGGCATCGCGCAGCTGGTGCATCAGCTCCAGCGTGGCATCGGTGTGCAGCGTTGCAAAGATGCAGGCGCGCGTGGTGGCGCTGTTTTTCAAATCGCGCACAAAGTAGGCGTAGCCAAGCTTTGCATACGCCGGGTCGGCGTAGTGCGCCTCCTCGGGGTAGGTGTACTGCTGCAGCCAGTCCAGCAGCTCCAGATCCATGGCGGTGCCGCAGTAGCTGTACTGCGGTGCGTGCAGGTGCAGATCGACCAGACCGGGGGTAATGATTTTACCCGTATAGTCGAGAATTTCGACCCCGGCAGGGGCGGCTGCGGAAAAACCGGCGCACAGGCCGTTTTCACACAGCAAATATCCGTCCCGCACCCGCAGGGTATCGGGGGTGGGGGTGTCCAAAAAAGTGCCTTTCAGGGCGAAACAATCCATAGAAATGACCTCTCTATATAAAATTGCTTTGTAGGGTCCGGGCATGCCCGGCCCGCAAGTGTACGGTGGATGCCCCTTTTCATGGGGGCGTAGGGCGGGGTGCCCTCACCCCGCGGCGGCCAGAGGGCTGGCCGCCCTGCAAATCGGGCTTTCATAATCTCTATTATAAACAATATATAGCATCTGTTGCAAGTTTTTTGTTTACTTTATGTCGTTAAAGCGGTATAATACCAATATCTATTGATGTTTGAAAGGAATAACGATTTGGAACGTAAACAACTCGCACCCGGCGTATACATCACCACGCTGGATGCTGCTAAATTCAACCGCTGCCGCATCACGCTGCATCTGCGTTTCCCGGCCCGGCGGGAATCTGCCACCGATGCCGCCGTGCTGGCCCTTGTGCTGGAGCGCGGCTATGCGGCCTGCCCCGATATGACCGCCCTGTCCCGCCGTCTGGCCGAGCTGTACGGCGCGGACCTCGGCGTTGACCTTGCCAGTGCGGGCACCGACCGCGTGCTTTCCGCCGACATCTGCGGCATCAAGGACGCTTACGCACTGGCGGGGGAGAATCTGACCGATGCCTACGCCGACATCGTGTTCGGCACGATCTTTGACCCGTATCTTGTGGACGGTGCCTTTGACCCCGAGGCCGTGCGCATCGAAACCGAAACGCAGGCCCGCCGTCTTGAGGCGGAGTTCAACTCCAAGCGGCTTTACTGTGTGCGTCAGGCGCGCCGTAAATTCTACGGCGATACCCCGGCCGGCATCGAGCTGGGCGGCTACCCCGGCGAGCTGGTCCATGTGACACCGCAAAGCCTCAAGGCTGAGTATGACCGCATCCTCTCCACCGCATCCATTGATGTGATGGTGCAGGGCGTGGACGAGGCCCGCGTGGCCGATCTGCTGCTGAAAAAGCTGGAGGGTCTGCACCGCGATCCGCAGCCGTTTGCTGCCCCCACCGCGATGCCTGCCACGCCGCTGCGCCACTTTAAGGAGGAGATCCCCGGTTTGACGCAGGCCAAGCTGTGTATGCTGTTCACGACCGGCGAGGAGCACCCCAACCCGCCCAGCGTCAGCATCCTGCGCGTTGCGATGAGTGTGCTGGGCGGCTCTGCGACCAGCCGCCTGTTCCGCAATGTGCGGGAAAAGCAGTCCCTCTGTTACTATTGCGGCTCTGCCGCCCAGCGGGCCACCGGCGTCATGATGATCGACTCCGGCGTCGAGCCCGGCAAAGAGCAGCAGGCCGAGGCCGCCATCCTTGCCGAGCTGGAGGGGCTGAAAAACGGCCCCATCACGCAGGAAGAGGTTGATGACTGCCGCCGCGGCCTGCTGTCCAGCATGGACGCGCTGGGGGACAGCCTTGCTGCGCTTGAAAACTGGTACTACGGCCAGATTACCCGCGGCGAGCCGCTCTACCCGCCGGAGTACGGCAAGGTTCTGACCGGCGCCGTCAGTCTGGACGAGGTGCGCCAGACGCTGCAGAGCTACCACTATTCCGTCTGTTACGCCGTGACCGCCGAGCCGGGCACGCAGGGGAAAGGAGGCAGCGAGGATGTTGAATAACGACCACGCCGCTTTTGAGGCGGCCCAGAGCCGTGCTGCCGCCGCTGTAAGCTGTGAAAGCGTTGTACTGCCCAGCGGCCTGACTGTGCTTTGCCGCACGATGCCAGGCTACAGCAGCGTACACGCCATCTACGCTACCGGCTTCGGCTCGATCCACCGCGCCTTCAAGCTGGACGGCAAACAGGTCACGCTGCCCGCCGGCACGGCGCATTTTCTGGAGCATAAGATGTGCGAGACGCCCAAGGGCGACTCTTTCAATTTTTATGCCAAGACCGGTGCCTCGGCCAACGCCTTTACCAGCTATGACCGCACCTGCTATCTCTTCTCCGCTACGCAGAAGATCGATGAAAACCTTGACATTTTGCTGGGCATGGTCGGCAAGCCGTGGTTTACCAAGGCCACCATCGCCAAGGAGCAGGGCATCATTGGGCAGGAGATCAAGATGTACGATGACAGCCCCGACTGGCGGCTGCTGAACGCACTGTTCCGCTGCCTGTATGCGGACCACCCGCTGCGGGACGACATCGCCGGCACGGTCGAGAGCATTGCCGAGCTGACGCCGCAGATGCTTTACAGCTGCACCAAGGCGTTCTACGCGCCCTCCAACATGGTGCTGAGCGTGGCCGGCAAGATCACGCTGGCGCAGGCGGTCGATGCCTGCAAGCGCAACGGACTTTACCGCGCCCGCGCCCCGCATGAGGTCGAGTGGGAGATCCCCGCGCAGAGCGGCCCGCTGCCCCACAGGGAGGCCGTCTTTACAATGCCCGTCACAAAGCCCTGCTTCGGTGTGGCTTACCGGGAGGAGCCGCTGGCCGAGGGGGATATAAAGCGGGAGCTGCTGCTGGATATGCTGGGGGATCTCGTTGTCGGCGGCCTGACGAAGCTCTACCGCCGCCTGTACGATGAGGCGCTTGTCAACCCGGAGTTCTCGGGCGATTTCATCGCGGTGCGCGGTGCCTGCGCTGTGGCCTTTACCGGTGAGAGCGATACCCCGCGCGAGGTCGTGGATCTGCTGCAGGCAGAGATCGAGCGGATGCGCCGTGACGGTGTGGACCCCGAGGTCTTTATGCTGGTGAAAAACCAGATGTACGGAGAGCTGCTGGGCGATGTCGAGGCCGTGGACGATGCTGCCGAGGAGGCCGCTGCGGCCTGCCTGAAGGGCCGCACCCTGGCTGACGAGATCGCTGCACTGGCCGAGCTGACGGTGGATGATGCAAACGCCCTGCTGCGCACGGCCCTGCGGGAGGAAAACCGCGCCTATGTGCAGATCGACCCGGCAGAAGCGTAAAGAGGGGAAAGGTAAAAATGATCTATCATGTGCAATTTCCCGGGTTGGGCCTTGACCTGACCGTGAACCGGGTGGCGCTGTCCATCGGCGGGTTCAATATCTATTGGTACGGCGTTATCATTGCGGCGGGTATGCTGCTGGCAATGCTCTACGCCTTCCGCAATGCCGTGGACTACGGCATTGACTCCGACCGGCTGGTCGATGTGGTGGCCATCGGCACTGTGATGGCCATCGTATGCGCCCGCATCTACTATGTGGCTATGGCGCCCTTTGCCTACCAGAGCATCTGGGAGATGATCGACATCCGTAAGGGCGGCATCGCCATCTACGGCGCGGTCCTCGGCGCATTTATCTTTGGCGGGCTGGCCGCCAAATGGCGCAAGGTGCCGCTGCTGCCGCTGTTTGATCTTGTTTCGCTGGGGTTCCTCATCGGGCAGGGTATCGGCCGCTGGGGCAACTTCGTCAATCAGGAGGCGTTCGGCACAAACACAACGCTGCCCTGGGGCATGTACAGCGAGGGGACCGAGGCTTATCTCCGATCCGTGCAGGTCACGCTGCCTGCGGGCATGACGGTGGACCCCACGGCCCCGGTGCATCCCACATTTTTGTATGAGAGCATCTGGTGTCTGGTCGGCTTTCTTGCGCTGGCTGCGTTCTTTAAAAAACGGCGCTTCAACGGGCAGATCTTCCTCGGGTATGTCATCTGGTACGGCCTTGGCCGCGCATGGATCGAGGGGCTGCGCACCGACTCGCTGCTCATCGGCAGCACGGGGCTGCGGGCCAGCCAGCTGGTGGCCATCGGCTCGGTGCTCGCGGCAGCTGTGCTGATGGTCATCGGCCTGCGCAGCGCCAAGGGAAAAACGCTGACCGTCACGCTGGCTGTGAGGGACATCAAAAAGCAGGCCGAGGCAGGGGAGCGGTTCACCCCGGACACCCTGCCTGCCAATGCGCCCCACGCCGAATTCGTCAAGGCCACCGATGCTATGAACGCGCGTCTTGATGCGCTGGATTTGAACACCGTGGAGATCGAAGAAATAGAGGGCCCGCAGGAATAACCGGCAACCGCTTGCAGTACGGCGATAGGTGCTGCTGGTGTAAGAGCTGACACCGCTTTGCCCGCCCTGTGCGGACAAAAAATATATTTGAAAGAGGGAAAGTATCATGGGCGCAACCATCATTGACGGCAAGGCATTGGCCGCAGCCACGAAGGCCGAGGCCGCAGAAAAGGTCAGGGAGCTGAAAAGCCGGGGCATCAACCCCTGTCTGGCGGTCATTCTGGTAGGCGAGAACCCCGCCAGTCAGGTCTATGTCCGCGGCAAGATCAACGACTGCGCGCAGTGCGGCATCGAGAGCCGCAGCATCAACCTGCCCGCCGACACCACGCAGGAGGCGCTGCTGGCCGAGGTGAAAAAGCTGGCAGAGGATGCCGCCGTCCATGGTATTCTGGTGCAGCTGCCGCTGCCTGCCCAGATCGACGAGAAGGCCGTTATTGACGCCATCCCGCCCGAGAAGGATGTGGATGGCTTTTCGCCGGTCAACGTGGGCCGTATGCAGATCGGCGAGCCGTGCTACCTGCCCTGCACCCCGGCGGGCTGCATCCGGATGATCGAGTCCACCGGCACTGAGATCGCCGGCAAGAACGCGGTGGTCATCGGCCGCTCCAACATCGTGGGCAAGCCGGCGGCGCTGCTGCTGCTGGCCAAGAACGCCACGGTCACGATCTGCCACTCCAAGACGGTGAACCTCAAAGAGGTCTGCGCCGCTGCGGATATTCTGGTGGCCGCCGTTGGCCGCGAGAGCTTTGTGACCGGCGATATGGTCAAGCCCGGCGCTGTGGTCATTGATGTGGGCATCAACCGCGGTGCGGACGGCAAGCTGCACGGCGATGTCAATTTTGCCGAGGCCGCCGAGAAGGCCGCCTACATCACCCCGGTCCCCGGCGGTGTCGGCCCGATGACCCGCGCCATGCTCATGCTGAACACAGTCGAGGCCGCAAAGCGGCAGGGCCGCTAATAAAGGCTTCCCCCTTGGGGGAAGCTGTCCGCGAAGCGGACTGATGAGGGGCAACCTTGCCATTGCAGCCCACTGATGGGATACAACCGCAGACTTGCCCCTCATCCGGCCCTGCGGGGTCACCTTCAGTCTACGCGCTAAGAGCCGCCTACGGCGGTTGCGCTCCGACACGCGCCAGCGGGCGCAGCCCCTTGGGGGAAGGCAAAAGAAATTTTGAAATTTTAACCTTCCCACGCTTGAAACCCCCTTGACAACTGCGGTGGTTATATGGTAAGATACTAGAGCCGCATGGTATGGGCTGTATAAGTGTGTGCATTTTTCGGCACACCGCCCTACAGACCAGCGAGACTTATTGAAAGAGGTTATCACATGTACGCAGTTATCAAAACCGGTGGCAAGCAGTACAGCGTTAAGGTTGGCGACGTTGTTTATGTCGAGAAGCTGAACGCTGAGGACAACAGCGAAGTCACCTTCGATCAGGTTCTCGCCGTTGGCGAGGAGGGCTCTGTCAAGGTCGGTGCTCCCGTTGTTGAGGGCGCTTCCGTTGTTGCCAAGGTCGTCAAGACCGGCAAGGGCAAGAAGCTCAACATCCTGACCTATCGTCCCAAGAAGGGCAGCATGGTCCGCAAGGGTCATCGTCAGCCCTACACCAAGGTGGAAATCACCGCGATCAACGGCTAAGGAGGTAAATCACAATGGCACATAAGAAAGGCGTAGGTTCTACCAAGAACGGCCGTGATTCCGAGTCCAAGCGCCTCGGCGTCAAGCGCGGCGACGGTCAGTTCGTTCTGGCCGGCAACATCCTGGTCCGTCAGCGCGGCACCCACATCCATCCGGGTGAGGGCGTTGGCATCGGCAGCGATGACACCCTGTTCGCTCTGGTCGATGGCCGCGTTCACTTTGAGCGCATGGGCCGTGACCGCAAGCGCTGCACGGTCAAGCAGTAAAAAAACCGGTACGGGCGGGCCTTTGCGGCTCGCTCGTTTTTTGTAGTTATCAGAGAGGTACACAATGGCAACCAGTAATTTTATTGATACCGCCACGATCTGGCTGCACGCCGGCAAGGGCGGCGACGGCGCGGTGACCTTCCACCGCGAAAAATTCGTGGCGGCGGGTGGCCCGGACGGCGGTGACGGCGGCCGCGGCGGCGACATCATCTTTGTGGCGGACGATAACCTGTCCACCCTGATGGACTTCCGCTACAAGCGCAAATACACCGCACCCGATGGCGAGAACGGCCGTGCCAAGCGGATGAGCGGTGCGGACGGTGATGACCTTGTCATCCGCGTACCGCGCGGCACCGTGCTGAAGGAGGCCGAGACCGACCTCGTCGTGGCCGACCTGACCGGCTCCGAGCCGGTGGTCGTGGCCAAGGGCGGCCGCGGCGGCTGGGGCAACAGCCACTTTGCCACCCCGACCCGCCAGATCCCCAAGTTCGCCAAGCCCGGCCTGCCCGGTGAGGAGATGCACCTCAAGCTTGAGCTGAAGGTCATTGCCGATGTGGGCCTGATCGGCTTCCCGAATGTAGGCAAGTCCACCCTCATCAGCATCATCTCGGCGGCGCGCCCCAAGATCGCAAACTACCACTTTACGACGCTGACCCCGGTGCTGGGCGTTGTCCGTGTCGGCCCCGAGCAGAGCTTTGTCTGCGCTGATATTCCGGGCCTGATCGAGGGCGCGGCCGAAGGTGTCGGTCTGGGCCATGACTTTTTGCGCCATGTCGAGCGCTGCCGCCTGCTGCTGCATGTGGTCGATGTCTCGGGCTGCGAGGGCCGCGACCCCAAGGCGGACTTTGAGCAGATCAACCACGAGCTGGCCGGCTTCAGCGCTGAGCTGGCCGACCGCCCGCAGATCGTGCTGGGCAACAAGTGCGACATCGCCACCCCGGAGCAGGTCGAGGAGTTCAAGAGCTATATCGAGGCGCAGGGCCTGACCTTCCTGCCGATCTCCGCCGCGACCCGTCAGGGCGTGGACGGCCTGCCCGCGCTGGTCTACAACCGCCTGAAGGACCTGCCTCCGGTCAAGATCTACGAGGCAGAGTACAAGCGCCCCGACAAGAGCGCCCAGCCTACCCGCCCCTTCACGGTGGAGCGCACCGGCGACCACGAGTTTACTGTCGATGCCCCCTGGCTGGAGCGTATCCTTGCCGGCACGAATGTCGAGGACTACGAGAGCCTGCAGTATTTCCAGACGCAGCTGGGTGATTCCGGTATTCTGGACGAGCTGGTCGCGCAGGGCGTTGAGGAAGAGGACACCATCAAGATCGGCGAATATGAGTTCGATTATCTGTATTGATTATGCTGTTTGAAACGAAATCTGAAGTTGACATTCATGAGATGTCGCCGCTGGCACTGGCCTTTGTGGGCGATGCTGTGCTGGAGCTGCTGGTTCGCGCCCGTCTGGTGGGCACGACCCGCCTGCAGCCCAACCGGCTGCACACCGTTGCGACGCATTATGTAAGCGCCCACGCCCAGAACCGGGAGCTGGAGCTGATCGAGCCGATGCTGACCGATGCCGAGGCCGCCGTGCTGCGGCGCGGCAAAAACGCCAGCAAGGCCACGGTGGCCAAGCATGCCACCGTGCAGGAGTACCGTGCCTCCACCGGCTTTGAGTGCCTGCTGGGCTGGCTTTACCTGCAGGGCAGAAATGACCGCATTGAGGAATTGTTCAACGCGATGTGGGATGGGTATAAGCCGGAATAATAAGTAAAAAGCCTTCCCCCTTGGGGGAAGGTGGCCGAGGCCCCGCCCGAGGGCGGATGAGGGAAAAGCCTCCGCAATTTGCCCGGTAACGGGTTGTAGTGGCAAGGCCGCCCCTCATCAGTCGCCTGCGGGCGGCAGCTTCCCCCCCAAGGGGGGAAGCCTTAGGAAACCCGCCTCACTTGCGGCTCTTGCTGTTGGTGGTGTTGGTGGTGTTGGTGCTGTTGGTGGTGCGGCTGGTGCTGCTCTGCTGGGTGCGGTTCGTGGTTTTCTGGGTGCTGTCGCTTGTGCGGTTGGTCGAATTGTTTGTCTGATTCTTTGCCATAGGTGGTTGACTCCTTTCGCAAGTAAAAAGCGATCTGCGGCCCTTCTGGGCTGCACAGGTAGTTTGCCCGCCCATGGCTTTTTTATGCAAAGGGGGCCGTTTTGGAATTTCCAAAGGATTTTACGGCGCGGGAGAAGGCGCTGCTGGGGGACCGCTTTGAGGAGTTGTATACCTACGCCACGGCGCAGCCTGCCCGCGGTGTGACGGTCAATACACTGCGCTGCACACCGGACTGGTTTGCGGCACACACGGATTTTGCCGCAGAACCGTCAAAATTCTGCCGTACTGCGTTCACCACGGCGGCAGACTTCCGCCCGGGGCGGCACCCGTGGCACCATGCGGGGCTGCTCTATGCGCAGGAGCCGAGCGCATCTGCCCCCGCCGCCTTGCTTGATGTGCGCCCCGGTATGCGGGTGGCCGATCTCTGCGCTGCGCCCGGCGGCAAGACGAGCCAGCTTGCGGCTGCCCTGCAGGGGCAGGGCCTGCTGCTGGCGAATGAGTTTGTGGCCGCCCGCGCCGAGATCCTGCGCCAGAATCTGGAGCGGATGGGCGTGACGAACGCCGTTATCACCAACGAGGACACCGCCAACCTTGCCAAAGCCCTGCCCCGGCAGTTTGACCGGGTGCTGGTCGATGCGCCCTGCTCCGGCGAGGGCATGTTCCGCAAGGAGGCGGTGGCTGCCGCCCAGCACAGTGACGCCCTTGTGGCCCACTGTGCAGAGCTGGGCGCGGAAATTTTAGAAAATGCTGCGGCCCTGCTGGCCCCGGGTGGCGTGCTGGTCTACTCGACCTGCACCTTTGCCCCGGCGGAGGACGAGGCGCAGATCGCAGCCTTCCTTGCGGGACACCCTGAGTTCACCCTCTGCGACCTGTCCGGCTGCGGCTTTGGCCGCCCGGGCGAGGGTAACCGCGCCCCGGACCACCCGGATTTCCACGCCGAATATACCCGCCGCATCTGGCCTGCCGACGGCGGCGAGGGGCATTTTATGGCGAAGCTGCAAAAGGCCGCCGATGCCGAGGTGCCGAACCAGCCCAAGGTCAAGCCGCCCAAAGCGGCAAAGCCCCCGGCGGAATGGCTGGAATTTGCCCGGGCCTATTTCCCGGCGCTGGTATCCCGCCCGCTGGCCGGGGCGGGGGAGTGGCTGCTGCTGCCCGCACCGGGCAGCGAGGGGCTGAACACCGCAAAGCTGCGCGTTGTGCGAGGCGGTGTGTTGGCGGGCAGTGTGCTGAAAAAGCGGTTCCAGCCGGCCCACGCGCTCTTTATGGCCTACGGCGCGGACTGCACGAACCGGGAGGAGCTGACGCTCGCCGACCCGCGCACCGCCGCCTGGCTGCGCGGTGAGGAGATCGACGCTGTCACCGCCCAAAACGGCTGGTGCGCCGTGCTGGTGGACGGCTTCCCGCTCGGCGGGGGCAAGGTCAGCGGCGGGCGCATCAAAAATCATTACCCAAAAGGGCTGCGCAACCTGCAATAAAGCGCGCTGCCCCTCTTGAAAAGCACGACCTGTTGTGGTATACTATTTTAATGGTAATTATCGGCTTTACTGCCGCTGCCTTGTGAATACAAATTAGGGGGATTTTCCATGTCCGGACATAGCAAATGGAATAACATCAAACGCAAAAAGGAAAAGACTGACGGCGCCCGCGCCAAGGTTTTCACCAAGATCGGCCGTGAGATCGCCGTTGCTGTTAAGGAGGGCGGCGGCAACCCCGCCTCCAACTCCAAGCTGGCTGCGCTGATCGCCAAGGCCAAGGCCAACAGTGTGCCTAACGACAACATCCAGCGTATCATCAAGCGCGCCGAGGGCGGCGATAAGACGGAGTATGAGGCAATCACCTACGAGGGCTATGGCCCCGGCGGCATCGCCGTTATGGTCGAGACCCTGACCGATAACCGCAACCGCACGGCTGCCAACATGCGCCACTACTTTGACAAGTTCGGTGGCAATCTGGGCCAGATGGGCTGCGTTGGCTTTATGTTCACCCAGAAGGGCGTTATCGTCGTCGATCTCGAGGATAAGGATCCTGACGAGCTGATGATGGACGCGCTGGACGCCGGTGCCGATGACTTCGATGCAGGCGAGGAGGCCGCCGAGGTCACCACCAGCCCCGAGAACTTCACCGCTGTCTGCGAGGCACTCGAGCAGAAGGGCTACAAGTTTGTTTCTGCCGATGTGGCACAGGTGCCCTCCACCACCACCACGCTGACCGATCCCGATCAGCTGGTTCAGATGGGCAAGCTGCTGGATGCGCTGGATGACGATGACGATGTCCAGAACGCCTGGCACACCCTTGAGAACGAGGAAGACCTCGACCGCTAAACCACAGAATGCAAAAAGAGAGTGAAGGGCGACTTTTGCTCTCTTTTTTTGTACGGCAGAACGGTAGGGGCCGGGCATGCCCGGCCTGCAGCGTAGAAATGACCCGAGATTTTCGGGCTGCCGCAAAGTTCAGGGCCGGACATGTCCGGCCCCTACAAGCATGTTTTTAATTGAAAAGGAGCGTTACTATGCCTGAACTCCTTTGCCCGCACTGCCTGCAGCCGCTGGACAACGGCTACCACGGCGAGTGCGTCCACTGCGGGCGCTCGCTGGAGAACCGCAACCCAGAGGGTGCGCTGCCCCTCGGCACCCAGCTGGGCGGCAAGTATACCGTGGGCGCATACCTGAGCGCCGACGGCGATGGCCTTTCCTACCGCGGTGTGCTGAACGCAGAAAAGCGCTTTGTTCTTATCAAGGAATATTTCCCGGTCACGCTCTGCAACGGGCGCAGCGCGTCAGGGGCACTGATGCCCAAGGAGGAAAAAGAAGTCCTTTTCAAGACGAGCCGCATGGACTTCAAGGACCTGTACGACGATCTGCACAACCTGACCCCGGCCACCGGCCTGTCCACCATCCTCGATGTCATGGAGGAAAACAACACGGTCTACGCTGTGGAGGAGAACGAGAAGGGCATGACCCTCTCCCACTATCTCCACCTGCGCAGCCGCACACTGACCCCCGCCGAGGCGCGCACCCTGCTGCAGCCCATCATGGAGGGTGTGGCGCTGCTGCACACCTCCGGGCTGATCCACCGCGGTATCTGCCCGGACAATATCCTGCTGCCCATTGACGGTACGGCCCGCCTGACGGGCTATGGTACGCTGGCGCTGCGCACCGGCGGCAGCGAGCTGAAAAGCCAGCTGTACCCGGGCTACGCCGCGCCGGAGCAATACTCCGCCGCCGAGTTCAGCGGTCGCTATACCGATGTTTACGCATTGGCGGCAGTCTGCTACAGGATGGTCACGGGGCAGACGCCGGTGGCCGCGCCCCAGCGCAAGGTGCGGGACAGTCTGGAGTCTGCCCACAGTCTGGAGGCCGGTGTGCCGACATGGTTTTCTCAGGTGCTGGCCTGTGCCATGCGGCTGGACCCGGCCAAGCGGATGCAGACTGTGCCCGAGCTGATGAGCGCCCTGACCGACCCGAATGTCGCCAACGCCATGTTTGAGCGGGGCGACAACCAGATCAGCACCCGCAAGATCATGGCGGTGTCGCTGGTCGTTATCTTTGTACTGGTCGTGCTGCTGCTCTGGAGCCTTGCGGGCGGCAGCAGGGACGGCAGTATGCCGTCCGCCACGCCGCAGCCCACAGCGGCCGCAGCAGGGGAGAATACAGAAGCTGCGACCGTGCCGAATCTTGTGGGGCTGCGCTATACGACCGACATCAAGGGCAACGATGCCTACAGCGGATTCCGCATCGTCATGGTCGAGCAGGGCTCCGACACCGTGCCGCAGGGCGTTGTCATCAGTCAGGACCCGCCCGCGGGCACGGAAAAGCTGATGGAGGACCAGATCATCCAGATCGTAGTCAGCAGCGGCCCGAATCTTGTGGAGATGCCCGACATCATCGGCTTTACGCAGGCAAACGCCAGCAAAAAGCTGGACGCACTCGGCATCCAGTACAAGATGGTCATGGTCGATAATGACGGCACGATGGCCGCAGGCTGTGTGGCCAAGACCGACTATACGGCGGGCACCAAGATCAATACCGAGAATGTGACGGTAATCGTCAGCATTGCCGGGGAGCGTGATGACACGCTGGTGGCCCAGACGGGGAATGCGGGGGAGAGTACACCCGAACCGACCCCGCAGCCGGAAGAGTGAGTGATAGCGGCAGGTGGGAAAAGCCCCTCCGGTCATCGCTTCGCTCGACCACCTCCCCACTGCGTGAGGAGGTGGCCGAGCCTGCGAGGCCTGAGGGGCTCTTCCCGTTTGCGGTATAAGAAACAAAAAAGAGCAGTTCGTGAAGAACTGCTCTTTTTCAGTGCATTTTGGCAATGCCAACGCGGCGAGATTAGTCGCTGACGTAGGGCATCAGAGCCATGTAGCGGGCACGCTTGATGGCAACCGTCAGCTCACGCTGATGGAAAGCGCAGGTACCGGTCACACGGCGGGGAATGATCTTGGCGCGCTCGCTCACGTACTTGCGCAGGCGGGGCAGATCCTTGTAATCAATGTGATCAACGCGGTCAACGCAGAAGGAGCAAACCTTCTTGCGGCCACGATGCATCGGACGAGAAGAACGATCCATAGCCATTGTGGAAACCTCCTTGTTAGAATGATACTTTCGATTTTAGAACGGCAGGTCGCCCTCATCCTCGATCAGTGCAAAGTCATCATTGCTGCCGGCAGAATAGCTCGGCGCAGGATTGGCCTGCACAGCAGGACGGGCGGCGGGGGCTGCCATGGGTGCGCCGTAGCCGGCATCACCCATCGGTGCGGCGTTTGCGGATTTAGGAGCGGCAAAGTTGACGTTGTTGGCCACGATCTCAATCGCGGTGCGGTTGTTGCCGTTCTTGTCCTGATACTGGCGGCTCTGCAAACGGCCGTCAATAGCGATCAGAGAACCTTTCTGGAAATACTTGCAGACAAACTCTGCCGTGCGATCCCAGGCAACAACATCCAGCCAGTCAGCCTGACTCTGGCCGTTGGCGTCGCGGCGTCCGCGGTCGCATGCGATGCGGAACGAAGCAACGTTTTTGCCGGTCGTGGTCTGGCGCAGCTGCGGGTCCGCGGCAAGGCGGCCCATAATAGCAACAACATTCAGCATTGGTTTACTCCTTACTCCTCAACAGCAAGAGTCATGCTGCGAAGAACGCCCTCAGTGATCTTGAAAACGCGGTCCAGCTCAGCCGGGAAATCGGGCTCGCTGGTGAAGCTGATCACCGTGTACACACCCTCGGTCTCATCGTTGATGGGGTAAGCAAGACGCTTCTTGCCCCAATCATCAACAGAATCGATCGTACCATTCGCTGCGATCAGGTTCTTGAACTTGTTGATCAGAGCGTTGGAAGCCTCTTCGTCGAGGTTCGCGGTGGTAACCATCATGGTTTCGTACTTAGCCATATTCTGTGCACCTCCTTTTGGACATTAGGCCTTCTCTTTTAACGGAAAAGACAAGGATAACTGTGTGATTTCACACAGCATCTAATTATAGCAAGTTTCCGGCAGCTTGTCAATGCAAAATTTGCCCTGCAGGGCGCAAATTTGCGGACTTTTTCAAAAAATCTTGTACAATCCGTGAAAATGTCCTATTGCTTTTTCCTGCGGCTTTGCTATAATGGGCTTAATAATGCACAAGTCTTGCTTGCATAGCCGGACGCGGCGCTTGTAGGGGCGAGCATTGCTCGCCCGCTGCCCGCTTGCCATGCAGGAAACGATGGGGGGAACGCAGTGCAGCGATAAGGCTGCGCGGGCGACCAATGGTCGCCCCTACATGTGTTCCCGCTTTGAAAAAGAGAATGGAGCGTTCGTATGAGAATCGTGGTCATCGGCCTTGGCAAAGTCGGCCGTGCCTTGACCGCCCAGCTTACGGCGGAAAACAATGACATTGTCGTTATCGACCAGAACCCTGACCTGATCGAGGATATTGTAAACATCTATGATGTGCGCGGTGTGCCCGGCAACGGTGGCAGCTATGAGGTCCAGAAGGAGGCGTTCGAGGACGGTGCGGATCTTCTGATTGCTACGACCTCCAGCGATGAGATCAACATCCTTGCCTGCCTTGTGGCGAAAAAGCTCGGCACGCAGCACACCATTGCCCGTATCCGCAACCCGGAGTACGAGAAGCAGCTGCGCTTTATGCGCGATGAGCTGGGCCTGTCGATGATCATCAACCCGGAAAAGACCACCGCCCGCGAGATCGCGCGGGTGCTGCGCTTCCCCTCGGCCATCAAGCGCGAGCAGTTCTGCCGCCAGCGGTTTGAGCTGATCGAATACCGCCTGACCGAGGACAACCCGCTGGTCGGCCTGCAGCTGACAGACCTCTACCGCAACATCCGCGTCAAGATCCTGATCTGTGCGGTCGCACGCGGCAGTGAGACGATCATCCCCACCGGTGCCTTTACGCTGCAGGCGGGGGATAAGATCTACCTGACCGCCTCGGCCCGGGACCTTGAGTCCTTCTTCCGCCGGCTGAACCTCTTTAAGGAGAAGGCAAACAATGTCATGATCGTCGGCGCAAGCCGGATGGCCTACTACCTCGTCAAGGAGCTGCAGGACATCCAGAAGCGCGTCACCGTCATCGACAGCGATGCGGCCCGCTGTCAGGAAATGAGCGAGAAGTTCCCCGGCGTGCTGGTCATCCACGGGGACGGCGCGGACGCCGAGCTGCTGAGCGAGGAGCGCATCACCGAGATGGACGCCTTTGTGGCGCTGACCGGTCTGGACGAGACGAACATCATTCTGGCAATGTATGCCTCCCAGATGAACTCCTGCAAGGTGGTGGCAAAGATCAACCGCAGCTCCTTTGCAGATCTGGCCACAGCCAAGGGCATGGTGGACAGTGTGGTCTCCACGGCATCGGTCACATCGGAGTCCATCGCCATGTATGTCCGTGCCATGCAGAACAGCTTTGAGTCGGAGAACATCAAGACGCTGCACCGCCTTGTGGGCGGCCGGGTCGAGGCGCTGGAGTTCAATGTGGCCCCGGGCCTGCCCTTCATCGGTGTGCCGCTCAAGGATCTGACGCTGCGCAAGGGCCTGCTGGTGGCAGGCATCGTGCGCCGCAGCGGCCAGACGGTCATTCCCTCCGGCAATGACGCCCTGCAGGAGGGGGACGATGTTGTCATCGTCACTACCGACACAACGCTGCATGCGCTGCGTGACATTGTAAAGTGAGGGCGGCGGCATGAATTATAAAATGGTAGGGTTTGTGCTGGGGCGCATCTTCTTGATCGAGGCGGCGCTGATGCTCTTTCCCATGGGGTGCGCAGCGATCTACGGCGAGTGGGCCTCGATCCCCGCATTCCTGATCCCGGTGCTGATCCTGCTGGTGCTGGGCCTTGCCGCCAGCCTGAAAAGCCCCAAGGACACCAAGATCTACGCCCGCGACGGTCTGGCCATCGTGGCGCTGGTCTGGGTGCTGCTGTCGGTTTTCGGTGCGCTTCCCTTTATCATCACCGGCGAGATACCGTCCTTTGTGGACGCCTTTTTTGAGATGGTTTCGGGCTTTACGACCACCGGCTCCACGATTTTGACCGATGTTGAGTCGCTGAGCCACGGCATCCTGTTCTGGCGCAGCTTTTCCCACTGGATCGGCGGCATGGGCGTTCTTGTTTTTGCGATGGCGGTGCTGCCCATGACGGACGGCCGCGCCATGCACCTGATGCGCGCCGAGGTCCCCGGCCCGACCTGCGGCAAGATCTCGAGCAAATTGAGCGACAGTGCCAAGATCCTCTACGCCATCTATCTTGCCATGACCGTTATCGAGACGGTCATGCTCTGCGCGGGCGGCATGCCGCTGTTTGACGCGCTCATTCACTCTTTCGGCACAGCGGGCACCGGCGGCTTCAGCAACAAGACGCTGAGCGTGGGTGCCTATAACGACCCCTATTTTGAGGTCGTGATCGGCGTGTTCATGCTGCTGTTCGGCATCAACTTCAACCTGTATTATTTCCTGTTGCTCCGCCATTTCCGTGAGGCTCTCGCCTCGGAGGAGCTGCGTGTCTATCTGGGCATCGTGGCGTTTTCGACCCTGACCATCACGGCGAACATCGCAGGCCTGTACGACTCTGTCGGCACGGCGCTGCGCACGGCGTTCTTTCAGGTGTCGTCTATCATGACGACCACGGGCTACGCCACGGCGGACTTCAACCTCTGGCCGACCTATTCGCGGGTCGTCATCGTGATCCTGACCTTTGTGGGTGCCTGCGCCGGCTCAACGGCGGGCGGCTTAAAGGTCTCCCGCGTTATCATCATCTTCAAGGCGGCGAGGCAGGATCTGAACAAGATGCTACACAGCCACGCCGTCACCACGGTCCGGTTTGAGGGCAAGCCGCTGGACGAAAAGACCCTGCGCGGTGTACACAACTATTTCAACATCTATATCCTGCTGCTGACGCTGTCGGTGCTGCTTGTCTCACTGGACGGCTTTGATGTGATCACGACCTTTACGGCAGTTGCGACCTGCCTGAACAATGTCGGCCCCGGTCTGGAGCTGGTCGGCCCGATGGGCAGCTTTGCGGAATTTTCCGCCCCGGTCAAGCTGCTGCTGGCCTTTGATATGCTGGCAGGCCGCTTGGAGCTTTACCCGATGCTGGCACTGTTTGCCCCGCGCCTGTGGCGCAAGCGCATCAACGCGATGCACGAGGCGAGAGCGAAATAAGTACGAGAGTTTTATTCCTTTTCTTGCAAAAAAAGGAGCCGAAAAGAACTCCAAACAAATAAAGAAAAATGCGGGAGACTGCCGGTAAAAGGGCAGTTTCCCGCGTTTTGTTACTTACTCTACGAATAGCGAATCGTCCCCATACCGCCCAATATGGGATGGGTCTTTCTCGGAATAATACAAATTGCCCAGCACTTCTTCCGGGGCGTTGTCGGCCAGGTAGCGCGCGTGCAGCTCGGTGGCGAAATGGGTGCCCTGCAAAATTTGCAGTGTGTCCGTGTAGCTGGTGCCGTCGATCTCATATTTGACCGTGATGATGTAGACGTAATCGGTGTTGCTCCCATTGACAGAGTAGGAGGTGTGCGCCGTCGCTTTCATGTCGGTAATGCGATAGGCGTCCGGCAAAATCACGCTGGTGTAGGTATGCTTGCGGTAAATATCCATCCCCAGCACAATAAGGATGGAAAACAGTATGCCGATCCCGCAGACGGCCAGCGCCGCCAGCAGCGCCTTCTTGTCGGATTTGGTAATTTTCAGCTTCATGCGGCAGGCCTCCCACAGCGTTTTCTCTATTATACCATACACCGCTGCCTATGTCTATTTCCCGCCGTGCCCGCATACCCTTTACCAGACCATAACAGGGGAGGGGCTTGTAATGCGGCGCAATGCAAACCGGGAGGAACGAGGCGGGCGGCTGCTGTCCGCGCTGGCTGCGGCGGTGCTGCTGACGCTGCTGCTCGGCATTATTCATCGGCTGTACCACTGTGAATATACCGATACCGACACCCCCAACGACTGTTTTGCCGTGTCGGCTGCCACCGGGGAGACAGCGCTGCCCAAAATGGTCTGCCTGACCTTTGATGACGGACCGAGCAAAAATACCGTGCCGATTCTGGAGACCCTTGATCGGGAGCAGGTCCCGGCCACCTTTTTTGTCTGTGCGCAGGACGCCAACGAGCGCTATCTGCCGCTGGTGGCAGACATTGCGGCGGCGGGGCACCAAATTGCGCTGCACAGTGCGACACATCAATACTCGAAAATTTACGCGAGCACCGATGCCTTCTGGCAGGATATCAAGACGCTGCGGCAGGCGCTGGAGCCCTATATTGATGTCGGCAGCATTGACTGGCTGCGCTTTCCCGGCGGCAGCACAAACACGGTCAGCCACCGCTACGGCGGGCGCGGCATTATGAAAACCCTCAAGGCGCAGGCCGAACAGAAGGGCTACCACTGGATCGACTGGAATGTCTGCGCGGAGGATGCCACCGCCAGCCACCCCGATGCGGCGCAGATCCTGCGCAATATCCGCCGCGATGCCGAGGGGCACGACCTCTGCGTGGTGCTGCTGCACGATACCAAGGCCACCGGCCAGACCGTGAAGGCCCTGCCGGACATCATACAATGGTTCCGGGAGGAGGGCTATACCTTTTGTACGGTCGCACAGATGCAGGCCGTCAAGGACGAGGTAAGCCAGCCAAAGGAACAGCCAGCCGGGTAACACAGGCGGCGCGCCTGACGAAAGGCCCGGCATAACATCGCCAGAGGCTTTATTCTGGTAAAAAAGGGGCACGCCTATGTAAAATTGTACAAAATAAACAGCAAATCCTTGCAATATGGAACAAAACAGGGTATAATGTACAAGAATCGCGTGAAAGGCTAAGGCGGGAGGGAGAAAACACCATGCGCAAAACGGAAAGCCAGAAGATCGCGCTCTGCGGTATGCTGGGGGCGCTGTCGGTGGTGCTTCTGCTCATCGGCAGCGCCTTACAGATCGGCACCTACGCTGCGCCGATGCTCGCGGCTTTTCTGCTTATTCCGGTGCTGGAGGACTACGGCCCGCGCTATGCGCTGACTCTCTACGCGACGGTGTCGATTTTGGCTGTGTTGTTTGTGCCGGAGACCGAGCTGGCGTTTTTCTATGTGCTGGTCATGGGGTATTACCCTGTGCTGCGTGTGAAGCTCAACACGATAAAAAGCAGGTGGGTGCGCTGGATCATAAAATTTGCTGTATTCAATGCGGCCACTGTGCTGGTCTATCTTTTGCTGTTTGCATTGCTCGGTCCCGCTGTTCTGGACGAGCTGCTGGCCGATGGAACGGCCATGCTGGCGGCGCTTTTGGTCGCGGGCAACCTGTCCTTCTGGCTGTGCGACCGGGCGCTGGCTGCGCTGACGCGGTATTACCATCTGGTGGTCAAGCCAAGACTGAAAAAGAAGTTTTGATTTTGGAAGGAGAAAAACATGTGGTACGATGAAGCGGTAGTTTATCAGATTTATCCGCTGGGCCTTTGCGGTGCGCCGCTGCAGAACAGCGGCGACCAGACCCAGGCCGGGGAGCATCGCCTGCTGCGTGTGCTGGACTGGGTGGAGCATATCAAGAAGCTGGGAGCAACCTGCGTGCTGTTCAACCCGCTGTTTGAGAGTGACGCCCACGGCTATGATACCCGTGACTACAACAGGGTAGACTGCCGCCTTGGCACCAAGGATGACCTCAAGCAGGTCTGTGCGGCGCTGCATGCGGCGGGTATCCGGGTCCTGCTTGACGGTGTTTTCAACCATGTGGGGCGCGGCTTCTGGGCGTTCCGCGATGTGCAGGAGAAGCGCTGGGACAGCCCCTATAAGGACTGGTTCCATATCAGCTTTGACGGCAACACGAATTACAATGACGGCTTCTGGTATGAGGCGTGGGAGGGCTGCAACGAGCTGGTCAAGCTGAATCTGCAGAACCCCGATGTCAAAAACTACCTGTTCGATGCCGTGCGCGGCTGGGTGCGCGACTATGACATTGACGGTCTGCGTCTGGATGTGGCCTACTGCCTCGATCTCGGCTTTTTGGCGGAGCTGCGCGGCTTGGCAAACAGCATCAAGCCGGAGTTTGTGCTGGTGGGTGAGACGCTGCACGGCGATTACAACCGCTGGATGAACGACCACGCCTGCCACAGCGTAACGAACTACGAGTGCTACAAGGGGCTGTATTCCAGCTTCAACACGGGCAACATGCACGAGATCAGCTACAGCCTGAACCGCCAGTTCGGCGCGGAGCAGTGGTGCCTGTACACGGGTAAGCACCTGCTCAGTTTTGTGGATAACCACGATGTAACGCGCATTGCGACGATCCTGACCGACAAGAGCTGCCTTGCGCCCCTCTACGGGCTGCTGTTCGGTATGCCCGGTGTGCCGGCAGTCTACTACGGCAGTGAGTGGGGCGTGGAGGGCGACAAGAAAAACGGCGACCCGACGCTGCGCCCGGCCATTGAAAAGCCGGAGGAAAACGACCTGACCGCATGGATCGCCGCGCTGGCCCATGCCCGTACAGCCAGCAAGGCACTGTGTTGGGGCAGCTACCGCAATGTGCTGGTGCAGCCCAAGCAGCTTATCTTTGAGCGCCGCGTTGACGGCGAGCGTGTGCTGGTGGCCATCAATGCGGACAGCAGCCCGTTTGACGCCCACTTTGACGCCGGCTGCGGCCGCGCGGTAGACCTGATCACCGGGGCCGACCACGACTTCGGCGGCGGCAGCAGGCTGGAGCCCTTTAGCTGCTATTTCTGGAAATGTGAGCGGTAATACGATATAAGAAGGCACCTGCCGGGGAATCGGCAGGTGCCTTTTTGTGCTATGTTGCAGGGGACGGTGTCCTTGATGCCCTGCGGGGCAGGCCGCCCTACAAGGTACGGATAAAGGGGCAGCCCCTGTAAAGCCTGCGGGCCGGGCATGCCCGGCCCCTACATGCCAAGCGCTATCACAGGTTCGTATATCCCATCAGCTTTTCATCCACCACGGCGGCGGTGTCGCGGCCCTCGCGCAGGGCCCAGACGACAAGGCTCTGGCCGCGGCGCATGTCGCCGCAGGCAAACACCTTTGGGTCAGCGGTGGCGTACTTCACATCGGCCACCGTGCCGCGTGCCGTCAGCTCCACGCCGAAGGCGTTGGCCACATACGGCTCGCAGCCGGTAAAGCCAGCCGCGATCAGTACCAGATCACAGTTCACCGTATATTCCTCGCCGGTGGGCACCATCTGGCGGCGGCCGTCTACGACCTCGCTCTTCAGCTTGGCGATCAGCGCACCGCAGACCTGCCCGGACTCGTTTTTGTAAAACTCCTTCACGGTGGTCTGGTAGACGCGGGGGTCATTGCCAAACAGGGCGATGGCCTCCTGCTGGCCGTAGTCGGTTTTCAGCACACGCGGCCACTCCGGCCAGTCATTGCCGGGGGCACGGGCAGCGGGCGGGCAGGGCATCATCTCCAGCTGGGTAACGCTCTCGCAGCCTTGGCGAATGGCCGTGCCCACGCAGTCGTTGCCGGTGTCGCCGCCGCCGATGACCAGCACCCGCTTGCCGGCGGCAGAAACCGCGCGGCCGTCCGCAAAGCCGGAATCCAGCAGGCTGCGGGTCACGCTTGTCAGGTAATCCACCGCAAAGTAGATGCCCTGCGCATCACGGCCGGGGACATTGATGTCGCGGGCCTGCTTGGCGCCGCAGCAAAGCACGACCGCATCATAGCGGGCCTTCAGCTCGTCGGCGCTGACGGTGCTGCCAACATCGGCATTACAGATAAACTCGATGCCCTCATCCTGCAAAATTTTAACCCGGCGGTCGATGACCCACTTCTCCAGCTTCATGTTGGGGATGCCGTACATCAGAAGGCCGCCGGCGCGGTCCTCGCGCTCATAGATCGTCACCTTATGGCCGCGCTTGTTGAGCAGGTCCGCCACCGAAAGCCCTGCAGGCCCCGCGCCGATGACAGCTACCGTCTTGCCGGTGCGCGCCGGGGGCGGTACAGCGTGGATAGCGCCGCTCTCATAACCGTATTCCACGATGGCACGCTCGTTCTCCTTGACAGTCACGGGATCGCCCGTGACATTGCCGCAGGTGCAGGCAGCCTCGCACAGGGCGGGGCAGACCCGGCTGGTAAACTCCGGGTAGCGGTTTGTGGCAATCAGGCGGTGTACGGCCAGATCCCACTTGCCCTGATAGACCAGATCGTTCCATTCAGGGATGAGGTTGTTCAGCGGGCAGCCGCTGAACATCCCGCCCAGCTGGACGCCGCTCTGGCAGAAGGGCACGCCGCAGTCCATGCAGCGCGCACCCTGCGCCTGCTGCTCATCGGTGTGCAGCGGAAGATGAAACTCGTTGAAATTCTGGATGCGCTCCTCGGGCGGCAGCTCCAGGCTGGTCTGCCGTGCGATCTCGATAAATCCTGTCGGTTTTCCCATTGTAGTCTGCCTCCCTTATTTTGTGTTTTTCATGGCGTAGAACGCCTCGATTTGGGCCTGCTCGCTGTCCTCGCCCTTTTCTTCCATCTGGGCGATAAGGCGCAGCATCTTGTCGTAATCGTGGGGCAGGACCTTCTTGAACTTGGGCAGGTATTCGCCAAAGTTGTCAAGGATGTGTCTGCCGCGCGGCGAGCCTGTCAGCTCGACATGCTCACGGATAAGATCCTTCAGCAGCGATACATCGTACTTATGCTCAACAGGCTCCAGACTGACCATGTCCTTGTTGACGCGCTGGTAGAAGTCCCAGTCCTCGTCCAGCACATAGGCGATGCCGCCGCTCATGCCGGCTGCAAAGTTTTTGCCGGTCTTGCCTAAGACTACTACCGTGCCACCGGTCATATACTCGCAGCCGTGGTCGCCCACGCCCTCAACAACGGCGATGCCGCCTGAGTTGCGCACGCAGAACCGCTCACCCGCGACACCGTTGATGAATGCCTTGCCGCCCGTGGCACCGTAGAGCGCCACATTGCCGATAACGATGTTCTCGCTGCGGTCAAAGGCGGCGTTTTTCGGCGGGTAGACGATGATCTTGCCGCCGGACAGCCCCTTGCCGATGTAGTCGTTCGCATCGCCGACCAGCTCCAGCGTCAGCCCCTTGGGGAGGAACGCGCCGAAGCTCTGGCCGCCGTAGCCGTGGCAGACCACATGGAAGGTATCATCGGGCAGCGTATTGCCGAATTTGGCGGTGATCTCGCTGCCGAAGATCGTGCCGAACGCGCGGTCGGTGTTGCCGACATCCAGCGTCACAGTGGCGGGCTTCGGCTCGGCGGAATCAAAGCTCTTCTTGAATTTCTTCATCAGAACGCGCATGTCGGGGGTCTTTTCAAGCTGGAAGTTATAGACAGCCTTCGGGTCGAAGTGAATGTTGGAATTTTCGATGAGCGGGTTCTGCAGCAGCGCCGAGAGGTCCATCTCACTGGCGCGGGAGCCTGCGGGGGCAGGCTTGACCTTCAGCAGGTCGGTGCGGCCCACCAGCTCATCGACGGTGCGCACGCCCAGCTTTGCCATGTACTCACGCAGATCCTCGGCCATAAAGCGCATAAAGTTCATGATGTACTCGGGCTTGCCCTTGAACCGTTTGCGCAGCTCGGGGTTCTGGGTGCAGATGCCCATCGGGCAGGTGTCGAGGTTGCAGACGCGCATCATGACGCAGCCCATCGCAACGAGGGGGCCGGTGCCGAAGCCGAATTCCTCGGCACCCAGCAGGGCGGCGATGGCTACATCGCGGCCGCTCATCAGCTTGCTGTCGGCCTCGATGCGCACGCGGCTGCGCAGACCGTTCATGATCAGGCACTGGTGCGCTTCGGCCAGACCCAGCTCCCACGGCAGACCGGCGTTGTGGATGGAGTTGCGCGGTGCCGCGCCGGTGCCGCCGTCAAAGCCGGAAATCAGGATGACCTCGGCACCCGCCTTGGCCACGCCGGCTGCAATCGTGCCGACGCCGGCCTCGCTGACCAGCTTGACATTGATGGCCGCCTTGCGGTTGGCACACTTTAAATCGTAGATAAGCTGCGCCAGATCCTCGATCGAGTAGATGTCATGGTGCGGCGGGGGAGAGATGAGCCCCACGCCGGTCGTGGAGTTGCGGGTCTTGGCGACCCACGGGTAGACCTTGCCGCCGGGCAGCTGGCCGCCCTCGCCGGGCTTGGCACCCTGCGCCATCTTGATCTGAATCTCGCTGGCGGATACCAGATACTTGCTGGTGACGCCGAAGCGGGCGGACGCCACCTGCTTGATGGCGGAGTTGCGCTCTGTGCCGAAGCGGTCCTCGGCCTCGCCGCCCTCGCCGGTGTTGGATTTGCCTCCCAGACGGTTCATCGCAATCGCCATGCACTCGTGGGCTTCCTCGGACAGCGCGCCGTAGCTCATGGCGGCGGTCTTGAACCGCTTCACGATGGAGTCCACGCTCTCGACCTCGTCGAGTGGGATGCTCGCCTCGGGGTAGTTGAAGTCGAGCAGGCTGCGCAGATGCATCGCATCGCCGCCCTCATTGGCGGCGGCCGCCGTGTACTGCTTGAAGATGTCGTAGCTGCCGGTCCAGCAGGCCTGCTGCAGCAGGTGGATGGTCTGCGGATTGTACAGGTGCTGCTCGGCAGCGGGGCCGCCGCGGTACTTGTGAGCACCCAGACTCGGCAGCTCGCGGTTGATGTCCAGACCCAGCGGGTCAAAGGCCTCCTGATGGCGGGCCTCCAGATCGTTCTGGATGTCCTGAATTGTGATGCCGCCCACACGGGAGACGGTGTTCGTGAAGTACTTGTCCACGACCTCTTTCGAGATGCCGAGTGCCTCAAAGATCTGGCTGCCGGCGTAGGACTGGATGGTGGAGATACCCATCTTGGAGGCAATCTTCACGATACCGGCCAGCACGGCCTGGTTGTAGTCCTGCACAGCGGCGTAGTAGTCCTTGTCCAGCAGGCCGTCCGTGATGAGCGCGCCGATCGTCTCCTGCGCAAGATAGGGGTTGATGGCGGCGGCACCGTAGCCCAGCAGGGTCGCAAAGTCATGCACAAGGCGCGGCTCGCCGCTCTCAAGGATCAGGGCCATGGCGGTGCGCTTGCGGGTGCGCACCAGATATTTGCTGACCGCGCCGACAGCCAGCAGGCTGGGAATGGCGACATGGTACTCGTCAATGTCGCGGTCAGACAAAATCAGGATGTTGGCGCCATCGCGGTAGGCGCGGTCCACATCGACAAACAGCCGGTCGATGGCTTTTTCCAGATCGGTATTCTTGTAGTAGCAGATGGACAGCGTCACAACCTTGAAGCCGGGCACATCCATCGCCTTGATCTTGAGCAGGTCGGTCTCGGTCAGGATCGGGTTCTCGATCTTCAGCACCTTGCAGTTGTCGGCGTTTTCCTCCAGCAGGTTGCCCTGCGCACCGACATAGACGGTGGTGGAGGTGACGATCTTCTCGCGCAGGGCATCGATCGGCGGGTTTGTGACCTGCGCGAACATCTGCTTGAAATATTCGCTCAGGGACGGGCGGGTGTGGCTCAAAACGGCCAGCGGGGTATCGCTGCCCATCGCCCCGGCAGGCTCGCTGCCGTTCTTCGCCATAGGCAACAGGATCGTCGAGACATCCTCATACCGGTAGCCGAACGCCTTCTGCAGCTGGACAAGCTGCTCCTTGGTGTAGGAGGGAACCTTCTTGTTGGGGACCTTCAGGCCGGACAGCGGGACCAGATTGCGGTCCAGCCACTCGCCGTAGGGCTGGCGGCCGGCGTAGTCGGCCTTCAGCTTTTCATCATCGACAAGCTCGCCCTTGATGGTATCGACCAGCAGCATCTTGCCGGGGCGCAGGCGGTCCTTGCGGACGATCTCCTCAGCGGGCAGATCCAGCACGCCGACCTCGCTGGACAAAATCAAGCGGCCGTCCTTCGTGATGTAGTAGCGGCTGGGGCGCAGGCCGTTGCGGTCCAGCACCGCGCCCATGACATCACCGTCACTGAACAGGATGCTGGCAGGGCCGTCCCACGGCTCCAGCATCGTGGCATAATACTGGTAAAAATCGCGCCGCTTGGGGTCCATCGCCTTGTTATTGTCCCACGGCTCGGGGATCGTGACCATGACGGCCAGCGGAAGATCCATGCCGTTCATGACCATAAATTCCAGCGTGTTATCCAGCTGGGCAGAGTCGGAGCCGCCCTGATTGACGATGGGCAGAACCTTCGTCATATCGTCCTTCAGATAGTTGGAGCCGATGGTCTCCTCGCGCGCAAGCATCGTGTCCACATTGCCGCGGATCGTGTTGATCTCGCCGTTGTGCAAAATAAAGCGGTTGGGGTGGGCGCGGTTCCAGCTGGGGGCTGTGTTGGTCGAAAAGCGGCTGTGCACCATGCCGATGGCGGATTCATAGTCGGCGTCCTGCAGGTCGGGGTAGAACAGCCGCAGTTCCTTGACGAGGAACATGCCCTTGTACACGATGGTGCGGCTGGACAGGCTGCAGACATAGGTGTCGGGGCTGGACTGCTCAAAGACGCGGCGCACCACATACAGGCGGCGGTCAAAGGCAATGCCCGCCTCTAGGCGCTGCGGCTTGCCCACAAAGCCCTGCCAGATGCTGGGCATACAGGCCACAGCCTTGTGGCCGAGGATCGCGGGGCAGGTGGGTACCTCGCGCCAGCCCAAAAACGGCAGACCCTCCTTTTTGCAGACGATCTCAAACAGCTTTTTGGCCTGATTGCGCTTCAGCTCGTCCTGCGGGAAAAAGAACATGCCAATGCCGTATTCACGCTCTTTCCCCAGTGTGATGCCCAGCTCGGCCGCAATTTTCTGAAAAAATTTGTCGCTGATCTGTGTCAGAATGCCTACGCCATCGCCGGTCTTGCCCTCGGCATCCTTGCCTGCGCGGTGCTCAAGATGCTCCACGATCTGCAGTGCATCGTCAATGGTCTGGTGGCTCTTGCGGCCCTTGATGTCCACGACCGCACCGATGCCGCAGTTGTCATGCTCAAATTGGGGGCTGTACAGCCCGGCGGGGGACTTGCGCTCGGTAAAGTTTTCCATGCCTTGTAATCGCTCCTTCCCAAATGCCGAAAGCATCGCAGCTACGCACATAACGCTGCAGCTCTCGGGGTAAACAAAAAAGACGCCCCCACAGGGCGCACAGGCCCCTTGTGGGAACGTCTTTGTTCTTATCTGCATCATACCATAGATACAGGCGCTTTACAATGCTAAAGCAAAAGATTTTACGGAAATTAAGCAAAAAAGATTTAGAAATTTGGTTTGGCAAGCGTAAACTTAATAAAATTAAGCACCAGGAACATTTTGTCGCTTTGTAGGGGCGGCATATATGCTGCCCGCGGCTTAACGGCATACCCCTTTTCCGGTTTGCATCGTAGGGAGGGGTCTTGACCCCTCCGCGGCGGCCAGAGGGCTGGCCGCCCTACGGTCTGCCGGAAGGTACGTGCCGCCCTGCGGGGCGTCGGGGACGCCGCCCCTACACAGTGCGCCGCGCTGTAGGGGCCGGGCATGCCCGGCCCGCGGCCTCCCGGAACCGCCCGTTTACGGTTGACCCGCAGAGGAGAGATTCATCCCCCTCGCGCCGTATGCCTCCGCCGCCCAAACAAAAATCGCGCAAGGCTTTTCGCCCTGCGCGGTCATTTTGCATACTAAAAACGTTACGCCGTCTTTTCCTCGTTCTGCTTTTTCAGCTCGGCAAGGATGTCGGCGAGCAGCTCCTCCTGCGTGGGGGCGGCGGGGGCTTCCGGCTCTGCGGGGGCCTCCTCCTTGTGCTTGCCAAGGTCCATCAGCTTGTTCATGCCCTTGACGATGAGGAACAGCACCAGAGCCATGATCAGGAAGTTGATGACCGAGGTGATGAAGGCACCGTACTTGAAAACCAGCTTGCCATCGCCGAAAACATCCCACATCATGGCGTCAAAGTTGACCTTGCCCAGAATGCCAAGAATCGGGCTGATGAGGTTGTCAGTCAGCGAGGTCACGAGCGTTGAAAACGCGCCGCCGATGATGACACCGATGGCCATATCCATCATGTTGCCCTTCAGGGCAAAGGATTTGAATTCTTCCCAGAATTTTTTCATAGGAAAACCCCGCTTTCCAAAAACTGCGGCGCGGGGTTATTCCGCGCCGCAGCAAATTTACCGTAATACTGCAGCCGCCGCAGCGGCGGTTAAGCCGTCAGGCGGGCAATGGTGCTGCCTTACTTTTTCAGCAGCTTGGCCACCGTCTGGGCGGCGTTGTCAAGATAGTCGCCCGCAAAGACCTCGATCATGCCGGCGTCGGCCTCCTTGGCCAGTTCGGGGTCAATAGGCATTTTTGCCAGCACCGGCAGGCTGTACTTGTCGGCAATCTCGTCCACATGGCTGTCGCCAAAGACGTTGATGTGCTTGCCGCAGTCGGGGCAGACGGCGTAGCTCATGTTCTCGACCAGACCCAAAATGGGCACATGCATCATCTGGGCCATCTGGACGGCCTTGCCAACGATCATGCCGACCAGCTCCTGCGGGCTGGATACGATGACGATGCCGTCCACCGGCAGCGTCTGAAAGACAGTCAGCGGCACATCGCCGGTTCCCGGGGGCATATCAACGAACAGGAAATCAACATCCCACACGACCTCCTGCCAGAACTGCTTGACAGCACCGGCAATGACGGGGCCGCGCCAGACCACGGGGGCCTCGGGGTCATCAAGCAGCAGATTGATGCTCATGATCTCAACGCCGGTGCGGCTGCAGATCGGGTTGATGCTTTCGCCGTCACCGGTGGCAGGGCCCTTCACGCCGAACAGGCGGGGAATGGAAGGGCCGGTAATATCGGCGTCCAGCACGCCGGCCTTATAGCCAAGGCGGCGCATCGAGACGGCCAGCATGGCGCTGGTCATACTTTTGCCGACGCCGCCCTTGCCGGAAACAACGCCGATGACCTTTTTGATACGGCTTCTTGCGTGCGGCGGCTCATGCTGCGGCGCGCGGTGATCGCAGTTAGCCTGACAGCTGCTGCAATCATGGGTACATGCTTCGCTCATTTGTAAATGCTCCTTTAAAAATGCTCTTATAACAGTGTACCAAAATTCGCGCAGCTTTGCAAGATGCTGCGCAGCGAAAAGGCTTCCCCCAGAGGGGGAAGCTGTCCGCGAAGCGGACTGATGAGGGGCAGACTTTCCGTGATTGCCCGGTAACGGGTGGCCGCGATAACGTCGCCCCTCATCCGGCCTGCGGCCACCTTCCCCCAAGGGGGAAGGCTTCACGCGCTGGTATACCCGCTGCGCCTTCCGCATATCCATCAGCAGGGGAAGGGGGCAGCGTATGAACAACCGCAGGAATTATCTGCACAATGCGGCGCTGCTTACCGGGTCGGGGCTGGTGCTGCGGCTGCTGGGCATGGGGCTCCGGGTCATGGTGGCAGCGGCCCTCGGCAGTGAGGGGATGGGGCTGTACCAGCTGATTCTGGCGCTTTACATGGTGTTCGTCTCCTTTGCCACGGCGGGCATCCATGTGGCCGCGGCGCGTCTGGCAGCCCAAAGTCTGGCCCGCGGCAGCGGTATGGCGCAGACGCTGCGCGGGCTATGCGGCACGGCACTGGGCTTTAGCACGGCGGCCATGGCTGCGCAGGCTGTGCTGGCAGGCCCCTGCGCGCGGTATCTGCTGCATGACATCCGTGCCGAGACTGCGTTGCTGATCCTGGCACCGAGCCTGCCGTTTATGGCAGTGTCGGGGGCAGTGCGAGGGTGCTTTCTGGCGGCGCGGCGGGTGCAGCCCAACATCACCGCGCAGCTTGTTGAGCAGCTTGTGCGGATGGCGGTGGCAGCGGCGGGGCTGCGCCTGCTGGCGCAGTGGGGTGCAGGCTACGGCTGCGCGGCTGTCATGCTGGGCAACACAGTCAGTGAGGGAATCTCCTGCGGTATTATGCTGCTTTTTGCTGCCCGAACACCGGAATTTGCGCCCCGCCCCGGTGCCCCGCTGCACCCCTACACCGCGCGGGAGCTGTACGGCATCCTTTGGCCGGTCGAGGGCAGCCGCCTGCTGGCCAGCGCCCTGCAGGCTGCCGAGAGCAGCCTGATCCCTTATACGCTCACCCTCTATACCGGCAGCCGCACTGCGGCGATGGCGCAGTACGGTGCGCTCAAGGGGATGGCGCTGCCGCTGCTGTTTTTTCCGTTTTCGGTGCTGACCGCCCTGTCCGGCCTGCTGATGCCGGAGATCACCCGCGCCCACACCCGGGGAGATGCAGCCGCTGCGCGGCGGCTGGTGTTTACCATGCTGCGCTTCACCGGCGGGTTTTCTGTGCTGGCGGGGGCAGGGTTTGTGCTGCTGGGCGCGCCGCTGGCAGAGCTTGTCTACCGCGATGCCATGGTGGGCCGCTATGTGCAGATTTTGGGGCTGGCTGCGCCCTTCATGTATCTGGAAAGCATGGTGGACGGTGTACTCAAGGGATTGGGGGAGCAGCTGGCCACCTTCCGGTATTCACTGCTGGATTCGGTGTTCCGCATCACAGCCATCCGGCTTGTGCTGCCGCAGTACGGCATGGCAGGCTTCCTGTGGATTATGATCGCATCAAATGTGATGACCTGCGGATTGAATATGAGAAGGATGATGGTACAAATAAAAAAGCCTTCCCCCTAGGGGGAAGGTGGCCGAGGCCCCGTCCGAGGCCGGATGAGGGGAGGTGCGGCCTTGCTTGCCTGTGAATGGGTTATTGCGGGAAGTCTGCCCCTCATCAGTCAGCGGGCGGGGCCGCTGACAGCTTCCCCCCTAGGGGGAAGCCGTGCATCTTATAAGGTTTCTTCACTCACCAGCCCGTTCCACAGCCTATAATACACGCCCTGCTTTGCCAGCAGCGCTTCGTGGCTGCCCTCCTCCTCGATGCCGTCCCGGCCTAAGACAAGGATGCGGTCGGCGTTCTGGATGGTCGTCAGCCGGTGGGCGATCGTCAGGGTCGTGCGGCCCTTGGCCAGCTTGTCAAGGCTCTGGCCGACCAGGATCTCGCTCTCGTTGTCGAGCGCGCTGGTGGCCTCGTCCAGCAGCAGGATGCGCGGGTTCTTCAAAAATACGCGGGCGATGGCAAGGCGCTGCTTCTGCCCGCCCGAAAGCTTGACGCCGCGCTCACCGACATAGGTGTCGTAGCCGTTCTTCAATGCGCGGACAAAGCCGTCGGCTCCGGCCAGACGGGCGGCCTCCTCGATCTCGGCGCGGGTCGCACCGGGGCGGCCGTAGGCGATGTTCTCCGCCACGGTGCCGCTGAACAGGTAGACATCCTGCTGCACCACGCCGATGGCCTCGCGCAGGCTGCGCAGTGTGACGCTGCGCACATCCTGCCCATCGATCAGGATCTTGCCGCCCGTCACATCATAAAAACGGGGAATCAGGTTGCAGAGCGTGGTCTTGCCGCCGCCGGAGGGGCCGACCAGCGCAACATTCTCGCCGGGGCGGATCTTGAGATTAACATGGCGCAGGACCTTATTGTGGTCATCGGGGTACTCAAAGCTGACATCGCAGAAGTCGATGCCGCCCTCCCGCACCTGCAGCGGCTCCGCACCGGGAAGGTCGGCGATGGCAATGGGGGTGTCCATGATTTCGGCAAAGCGCTCAATGCCGGTCATGCCGCGCTGGAACTGCTCGGCAAATTCCACGATGCGGCGGATGGTGGCGATCAGCGTGGAAACATACAGCACATAGGCCACCAGATCGCCCGCGCTGATGGCACCGTACACGAGGGAAAGGCCGCCGGCCAGAATGACGACAAAATACATCAGGCCGTCAAAAAGGCGGGTGGATGTGTTGAAGGCTGCCATGGCATGGTAGCCCAGCGTCTTGATTTTTTCAAAATCGCGGTTGCCCTGCTCAAACTTTTCGCGCTCCAGATCCTCGGCCGCAAAGGCCTTGACCACACGCTGGCCGAGCAGACTGTCCTCAATGGTGGCGTTCAGCTCACCGATCTGAAAGCGCTGCTGGCGGAACCGCTCGCGCAGCTTGTGGTTCAGCTTGACCGAGACAACGCCCATCAGCGGCACACAGGCAAAGACAACGAGGGTCAGCGGTATGTTGGACTGACAGAGGATCACGAACGAGGCGGCGATCTTTATGCCTGCAATGAAAAACTCCTCAGGGCAGTGGTGGGCAAACTCGGTCACATCGAACAGGTCGTTCGTGATGCGGCCCATGATCTGGCCGACCTTGGTGTTGTTGTAGTAGGTGTGATCGAGCTGCAGCAGATGGTCAAAGGCATCGCGGCGCATATCGGTCTCGATATGCACGCCCATGATATGGCCAACGCCGGACATAAAGTAGCTGGCTGCACCGTCAATGACGCGCAGCACAAAGTAGAGCGCCGCCAGCTTCAGCACGGTTTCGGCCGTCAGGGACGCTGCCGTGACCGTGTTTGTCAGGGTGCGCATGATGGTGGGCAGTGCAATATCGCACAGGGTCGTCAGTGCGGCGCAGAACAGATCAAAGGCCAGCACGCCGCGGTACTTGACCAGATAGGGGAGAAAGCGTCGGATCAGCGCACTGTTTTTCGGGCGCTGCGGAGTAGTGGTTTCGGACATGGGTACCTCTTTCGTTTGATTTATGAAATAGAATGGATGCAGAAAATGTGGGGGCGAGCATGGTTCGCCCGTGCAGCGCGGCAGCAGGCGCGACGTTTTCGGGTCGATGCCAGGCATCGACCCCTACACCGTAGGGGCGGATTCCATATCCGCCCGGACGCTTTGCGGCTGCCGCTATGTCCCGCGGGCGACCAATGGTCGCCCCTACAGGGCGGTTATTCTGTTGTTGTTTCCGATGAGGACGATGCGATTCCCGATGTATCCTCCGTGGGGGTGGGTTCCTGTGTGGGTACGGACGATGCTTCGGGTTGTTCGGGGGAAGGTACAACAGGCGTTTCCGGCTGTGGCACCTCTACAGGTGGTGGGTCAACCGGGGCGGGATTCTCAGGTGGCAAGGGACTGTAGGTGGATTCCGAATGACCGCAGATGATACAGTTCATAACCAGATAGTCACCATCGCGGACGGCCTCGCCGTATTGGTGCTGCCCTGTGGCGGGAATCTCTTCCTGAATCTGCTGGCCACAGATCGCGCAGGTGCGGGTCAGCACACCGGGCGCGCCGCAGGTGGCTGCTTGGGTGACGATGCCTTCATCGTAGGTGTGGGTGTGCTGCGATTCCTCAGTTTTTGTCTCGCTGCATCCCTCGCGGCGGCAATAGTAGGTGATATAGTCACCGCTGCGCACCCCACCATCCCAGTCATGGCCGAGGGCGGGCAGCTCTTTTTCAATGATTTCACCGCAGATCGTGCATGTATACTTGGCGGAGCCATTGGTTGTGCAGGTGGGGTTCACCCGTGTGCCCTCAATCTCCGCATAGTTGTGCTCGTGGGCATCGGCCTTGAAGTGCGCCGTCAGCACCACACCGCCTGCGTCGGCGTTCTGCGGCATCGTAAAGCTGAGGGATTCGCTGCTGTAGCTGCCGCCTGAGCTGGCGGTCCAGCCCGCAAAGACAAAGCCTGCGTCCGGCACGGCGGTCACGGCCCCGGCGGTCGCACCCTTTTTGACAAGCTGGCTGGTGGTGCCGGACAGCGTGCCGCCGTGTTCAGCGACAAATTCCAGCGGGACCTTGGCACCGCGCACGGCGATGGGGTCCTTTGTGATAAGGTTTGCGGGCACGCCGTCCGGCTGCGGGATGCTCCCCAGCGGCTGCGGGCGGCGGTCCTCAGTCTGGTATGCGTGGGTGCGTACATAAGTAAAATACGCTTCAACGGCTTTTTTGGAGAGGTGTACGCCGTCTGACAGGGTGTAGTCGGTTTTGGCCCAGCCGGTGGTATCGTCCCGCAGGACCTCGGCGCTGTTCAGAAACTTAAAGCCGTTTTCCTCGCACATCTGTACCAGAGCGGCATTGTAGGCATCGACCTGCGTCATCGTCAGGTTCGTGTTTTCGCGCTGCTTGTCCAGCGGCGGGATGGCGCTTACGATGATGTCGCAGTAGGACCACGCCTGCCGGATGGCCTGCAGCCCCTGCAGATAGGTGGCGATGAACCGGGTCGCATCGGTGGAGGCGCCGGAGAGGTTGTTTGTGCCGTAGCAGATGATGATCCGCTTCGGCTTGAGCATGGCAACCGATTCCGGCACGGTATACATGGTCGAGGAGCCTTTGAACTTTTCGCATTTCAGCGTGGTGATCGCGCCCGCGCCCATGCTGACAACACCGATGTTGTTGGAAAGGCTTGTAAAAGCGGTGCCCGTATCATCGGCATACAGCAGGTAGCGCGCGGTGTTGGAATCCCCGATGAAAAGCGTTTCATCCAGATAGCTGCGCCCGGCGTCTGCGCCTGCGGGCAGCACGGTGCCCACTGCGGCGGCGGGCTCGGCTGCCGCAGGCTGCGCGGTGGCCGCAGGCGCGGCGGTGGGGGCGGCACTTTCCGCCGTGGCGGGCTGCCGGAGGGTGTCGGGCGTTTTGGGGGCGCAGGCGGTCAGGCAGCCGACCAGCCCAAGCGCAGCAAGCAGGACAGATACTTTCATGAAGGGCACCTCGCACAAAAGTTTGTAGTTGTTTCTATGATACACCATTTTTTCGAGATACGCAAACGAAACGAAGCAGTTTTACAAAATTATCGAAAAACGATAAAAAATACTTGCAAAACGATATGCGATGTGCTATACTGCAGGCAATAAACCGGGAGGCGGATACAGATGAAGCAGCTTTGGAACGATCAGAAAAGCATACTTTTGACCCGCGCCGTTGTGGCGCTGGCGATTGCGGGCAGCGTGGTTATGACGGTATACGGCCCGAAAGTCACGCATTGGATGGTTACGGCACATGGGCTGCCGCCGCGCAGCGGCCCCCTGCTGCTGGGGATGGGATATGCCTGCGCCGCGCTGGCGCTGGTCATGCTGTGCAGCCTGTATCAGTTTTTGCGCCGCATTGAAGCGGGCGAGATCTTTGTTTCCACCAATGTTGCGGCTCTGCGGCGCATCAGCTGGTGCTGTGCTGGCGCAGCGGGATTCTGCCTGTTGGCAGCGGGGATCTATCTGCCGTTCCTGTTCTTGGCGGTGGCGGCAGGGTTCATGGCGCTGATCGTCCGGGTGCTGAAAAACGCCTTTGCGCAGGCCGTCCGCATGAAGGACGAGCTGGACTACACCGTGTAAGGGGGGCGTCACGATGCCTATTGTGGTCAATCTGGATGTCATGATGGCCCGCCGCCACAAGGCGGCGGGCGAGCTGGCCGAGGAGATCGGCATCACCCCGGCGAATCTGTCCATCCTGAAAAATAACAAGGCCAAGGCTGTGCGGTTTTCTACATTGGAGGCGCTTTGCAGGGCGCTGGACTGCCAGCCGGGGGATATTCTGGAGTTTGTGCCGGACGAGAATCGGTAGGGGCCGGGCATGTCCGGCCCGCGGCTTACCCGCAAACGCCCGCGTAATTTTACACGACCGGGCCGGACATATCCGGCCCCTACGGGAAGGTGATTTCGCTATGTTGTATGCACTTTTAATGTACCCGCTGGCGTATTTTTATCTGCGCGGAGTGATGTTTCCGCAGTCATATCCGGATTGGGGAATGCCGGTTTTTGCGGCGCTGTTCATTGTGTATGTGGACTGTGCCGCCCGCGCCGCGCACCGCACCGCCGCTAAGGAAACGCCGCTCTGGGCCGTATGCTGGATGGCGCTGGCCGTGGCGTACCCGCTGTACGGCTACCAGCCGGGGCCGCTGGGGGACTGGCAGTGGATGGTATGGCATCTGTTCGCCGTCTGGTATGTGCTGGCGCGCTGCGGGATGCTGGCGCAGGGGCAGAGCGGCAGTCTGGCCCCGCTGGATGCGCTGGCCGGATTTGTCCTCCTGCCGTTCGGAAATTTCTTCCTGCGGGCGCGTACCGTCTTTGCTGCGCTGCGCACCCGCCTGCAGGACCGCACGGGGACACGAAAAGTTCTGCACCTCATCGTTACCGCAGCGGTGACGCTGGCGTTGTGCGGTGTGGCATGGGGGCTGCTGGCAGCGGCCGATGCCAACTTTGCCGCGCTGGGGCAGCAGGTGTCCAACTGGTGGAACAGGCTGCTGAACAATGTGAGATTCATTGACCAGCTGATGTATATCCTGCCCTCACTCCCGGTGGGTGCGTGGCTGTACGGGCTGGTGGGCGGCTCCCTGCGCCGCAAAACCCCGCCCACCACGGCGCAGCAGTGTGCCGCTGTGCTGGAAAACTGCCGCATTGTGCCGCGCACCACAGCGGTGGCGGCCGTAACGGCGCTGTGCGGCATCTACGCGCTGTTCTTTGCCGTGCAGGCAGGGGAGTGGCTTGCCGCTGCGCCGCTGGGGCTGGACGCACCGGACACCGCCGCTTTTGCGGTGAACGGCTTTTGGGAGCTGCTGAAAATCCTGCTGCTCAATTTTGCGGTGCTGGCGGGCATACAGTTCTTTGGCCGTGCGCCGCTGCCCAAAGCGTTGGCCGCCGTGTTCTGCGGGTTCGGCGTGGCTTTTGCTGCGCTGGCAGCGGGCAAGCTGGCTGTCTATGTGACGCTCTGCGCCCTGACGCCCCGGCGGTTCACGGCTGCATGGTGCCTGTTTGTGCTGGCTGTCTGTGCGGTGCTGGCGCTGGTGCGGGTGTTCAGGCCGATCCCGGCGGCAAAGCTTGCCATTTTTGCGGCGGCGGTCAGCTTTACACTGCTCTGCTGCGTGAATGTAAAACAGCGGGTCATTGATGTGAATCTGGCACGGTATGAAGCCGGGATAGATGAAGAATTGGACTGGGGCGTTTTGTGGGAGTGCGGGTATAAGGAGAACGCAGCGCGGTAGGGGCCGGGCATGCCCGGCCCGCGCGCGTAAGGCAGACAGGCGCTTGCGGGAAAGCCGCACGGAGGGGTCAAGACCCCTCCCTACAGGATGACGATAACGGGTGCTTTGTAGGGAGCGGTCTTGACCGCTCCGCGGGATGTGTCCGGCAAACGGCTGCCTGCCAGAAGGCTGAGGGCCGCATATATGCGGCCCCTACAAACCTGCCGGGAGGTTCTGTAGGGGGCGGCGTCCTCGACGCCCCGCGGAGGTGCACGGCAAACGGCTGTCTCCTGGAAGGCCGCGGGCCGGGCATGCCCGGCCCCTACAAGGCAACGAAAACAGGGACACCAGCCCTTCCGGGTCGATGTCCCTGTTTCTTATGCGATTTTACACTTTCTTAAACCCTACGCTCTGCATAAACCGCACAAACGCGGCCTGACCCTGAGCGTCCTGCTTAAAGACACCGGCATTCTCCAGCACATGGCTGAAGACGGTGCCGATCTCGGCCTTGACAGCCTTGTTGGCGGCCTCGGGCTTCATGCTGGTGCCGTACTTGGCAATCAGCGCATCGATCCAGTCGGCATGGACAGCCAGTGCATCGCCCTCGATACGGCTGGTGTTCGGGCGCTGGCCCGCCAAAATTTCCGCGATCTGCGCGCCCTGATCCTTCAGGCGGGCGGGCAGGATGGCCAGACCCATGACCTCGATCAGGCCGATGTTTTCCTTTTTGATGTTGTGGTATTCCTTATGCGGGTGGAAGATACCGTCCGGGAACTCCTCGCTGGTGCGGTTGTTGCGCAGCGCAAGGTCAAGGATGAACCCGTCCGTCTCGTCGTAGTGCAGGATCGGCGTCACGGTATTGTGCGGTGTGCCGTCCGTTTCTGCCAGAATACCGACACTCTCATCGCTGTAGGCGCGCCAAGCGCTCAGGATGTTGTTGGCTACGATCTGCATCTGCTGGCTGCTGCGGCCGACCAGACGCACGGCGGAAACAGGCCAGTTCAGGATGCCCGCCCTGACGCCGGGGTAGCGGATGTCGGTCATCGGTACGGCAATGTCAGCCTTCTGCATCGGGAAAACATACCGCCCGCCCTGAAAATGGCTATGGCTCAGGATGCTGCCGCCCACGATCGGCAGATCGGCGTTGGAGCCGCAGGTATAGTGGGGGAACTGTGCCACAAAGTCAAAAATCTCGGCCAGCGTCTGCTTGTTCATCTCCATGGGCTTGTGCTGATCATGCAGCATGATGCAATGCTCATGGAAGTAGGCGTAGGGGCTGTACTGCAGGTAGAACTGCTCGCCTGCGAGCGTGATGGGCACAATGCGGTGGGTCTGGCGCGCGGGGAAGTTGATGCGGCCCGCGTAGCCGATGTTCTCCTTGCAGAGCATGCAGGCGGGGTAGCCGCTCTTGGGCTGCAGACGCTCCAGCGCGATGGTCTTGGGGTCTTTTTCAGGCTTGGTCAGGTTGATCGTGATCTCCAGCTCGCCGTAGGGGGTGGCGGTGTTCCACTGGATGTTCTTGGCAATCTGCGCGGTGCGGATGTAGTTGGTATCCACGCAGAGCTGATAGAACCAGTCGGTCGCAGCCTTGGCACCCTGCTTCTGGTAGAGTTTCTTGAACTTTTTGCAGACCTCGCTCTCGCGGGGCATCAGGGCACCCATCAGGCGGGTCTCAAAGTTGATGCGGTACTGGTTCACCGCGCCGTCCAGCAGCCCCTTCTGGGCGGCCAGCTCGACCATCTCGTCCAGCAGGGCGGCGGGCGTCTCGGGGTCCTCCTTCGGGGGCTTGGCCTCGCTGGGGGCAGCCAGTGCCAGCAGATCCAGCAGCGTGTTGCGTGCCACCAGAACATCGAGATCCTTGATAAGCTTATGCTTGCGGCCGAAGCGCAGCAGGCGCTCTACATCCAGGGCAAGGCGTGCGTCACGCTGCTCCGGGGTCAGGGTCATAAGATCAACTTCATTCTTTGCCATGATTGCCCTCCTGTAGCGGTGTGTTGTGTATTCTATTGTATTAACCATACCGCCTTTTGCCTCCGCTTTCCATAGCATTGTGTGTCAGGGTTTTGCAATTTTCAACCAAACGCCGCCGATTGTACACCGCTGTTTTATGATAGCGCTGCCTTATAAAAAATCCCCCGTCATACGGCGGGGGAAAAGTGCGGTGTACTGTTTACTTCTTCAGATCGCTGAACAGGTCTTTTCTGTACACGCCGTCTGCGACCAGCTTGGCAAAGCTGTCGATGACGGTCTGCTTGTCCTCGGCGTAGGTGACGCCGAACCACTTGTCGTGGGTGGGCAGCACCTTGACGCTGACCTTGTCCGCGTGCAGCAGCTCATCAATATAGATGGGCAGCAGATACTCGGCCTTGAGCGGGTTGGCAGGCGCGGCCTTCTCAAAGAACTCTACAAAGCCGGCATCGAGCAGATCGACAAACTCGGGGGTCAGTGCCCACATATTCATCGAGACAAGGCTCTCAACGTCGATGCTCTTGCCGCCTGCGGCTGCGCCATCGGCGGTCTTTTCAATGCCGCTGGTTTCCAGCACGCCGGTCAGGTAATGGGCGTCGTTCATCTGGCAGATGCCGCGGGTCACGGCGCCGTTGTCGCTCAGGGTGTTCTTCAGCACAAAGCCGGCCATGGCCAGATCACCGGCCTTGTCGGGCGTGTAGCCCTGCAAAAAGTCATGCAGCCGGACAAAGGCCTCCTTGCCGTAGTAGTCATCGGCATTGATGACGGCGAACGGCTCCTTGATGATGCCCTTGCAGGCCAGCACGGCCTGACCGGTGCCCCAGGGCTTGGAGCGTCCCTCCGGCACGGAATACCCTGCGGGAACATTCTCCAGCGCCTGAAAGGCGTAGTCGATCTCAACGCCCAGTTCGGCGCAGATCTTCTCAATGCGGTCGCCGATGGCCTCCTTGAAGGCATCCTCGATGTCGTGGCGGATGATAAAGACGATCTTGTCAAAGCCGGCCTCGATCGCGTCATGAATGGAATAGTCCATGATGATCTCGCCGTTGGGACCCACAGCCGCCAGCTGTTTGATGCCGCCGCCGAAGCGGGAGCCAATGCCTGCGGCCATAATAACCAGAGCAGTTTTCATGATTTTCCTCCTATTTTAACACCATTGGTGTATTGCGCGTTCTTCTTCTTTGGTGATGCTGTGTTTATTTAGGGGGCGATGCCTGCATCCGCCCCTGCCAGACACGATATAGCAAAGCTTTTAATAGCCGCTTATCGACATGGCGTACTGTACAAAGCCGGGCCCGGCCAGATTGATGACCAGCGAGGCAAGCAGCAGCATGATGCCGAAGTAGAGCAGCGCCGCCAGCAGATTCGTGCCGCCCTTCTGCAGCAGGGCATCGGTGCGGGCCTCGCCGTCAGGGTAGTCGGCGTAGATGCGGTCGATGTTTTTCTTGGCCTCCCTGCGGTACCAGGAGACCGCAAACAGCCCCAGAATGATGTTCAGTGCCCAGGATGCCACGGCGCAGACATTGACGGCGGCCGGCAGCCAGCCCAGCGGCATCGCGCCGAGGAGCGAGGGATTAAAGACCGAGATGATCTCTATAAAGGTAGGGATGCTCAGCACAATGGTCAGAATGGCAGTCAGCAGACCCTCCTTCCACATTTTGCGGTAGAACAGGTATGCCGGGCCAAAGAGAAATGCCGACAGGCAGACGGCGGCCTTGCGGTTCGTGATGCTCATGCGGAAAAACTGCATCAGGTAATACATCGGGCTGCGGCCTACATAGGCGGCCCAGTCCTTGGCCTTGATGCCGTCGATCGTATCCTCGGGGCCGATCTCCCGGCGGTAGATGCCGCCCTCCCGGTCAGCGCTGTAGGTCTCGATGTGCGGGCCGGGGGCAGCGCTGCGGTTGTTCACCGCAGACGGGTCCCGGGCGTAGATGGGGACCTGCTCCTCGGGCTTGGCGGCATCGGCACTGTCGGCCTCGCTGCGGGGCAGGGGACAGCCGCAATGGCTGCAGCGGGCCGCGCCCGGCGTGTTGCGGGTGCCGCAGTTGGGGCAGGTGGCCTCATGCGCGGCCTTTACGGCCTCGGGGCCGATCTCGGGCTGCCACTCAAACCCGGCGGCATGCTCGGAGCGGTGCATACAGGCCCCGACCTTTTTCCAGCAGTCCCGGTGGTAGGGGGTGCCGCAGTCGGGGCAGACAACGATGTCGTCCGTATCGGTAAAAGCCTGTTCACAGACAGGACAGTGGTTTCCTGTGTAGCGTGTCATTGAATATCCTCCCAGTAACATAAAGTCATTATACCGCATCAAATGGATAAATGCAAAGAAAACATAAAAACTTTACAAGATAGATGGATTTATTTGTTCTGTAGGGGCGGCATACATGCCGCCCGAGGAGCGCTGCCGCTGCCACTGCATACCCGGGAGGGATAAATCCCTCCCCCTGCGAATATTTTATGCGTTCCGCCCTCTTTACAACGCTGCGCAATTCGCTTATAATGGTACTATGTAATTTTATGCGAACTTATGGGATGAGGGATACTCTATATGATTACCATTGACGAACTGAAAGCAAAACTCGGCGGCATGAAGACTGCCGTGGACGACCTGCGGGACGCCCTTTCCATCGAAGCCAGCGAGAAGCGTCTGGCTGAGCTGGAGCACCAGATGACGATGCCCGGCTTTTACGATGATCAAGAGCGCAGCCAGAAGATCATCAGTGAGATGGGTGAGGTCAAAAATAAGCTGGAGCGCTTCGGCAAGCTCTCCACCCAGTATGAGGAGGCCGAGACCCTGCTGGAGATGATCGAGGAGGAGAACGACCCCGCCCTCGCCGCTGAGGGCGAGGAGGCTGTCAACGGTGTGGAGAAGGCCATTGATGAGCTGCAGCTTATGACGATGCTCAACGGTGAGTACGACCACAACAACGCCATCCTGACCTTCCACGCCGGCACCGGCGGCACCGAGGCGCAGGACTGGGCCGAGATGCTCTACCGCATGTATACCCGCTGGGCCGAGGCCCACGGCTACAGCGTTGAGGTGCTGGATGTGCTGGACGGCGATGAGGCCGGTATCAAGTCTGCCTCGATGATGGTCAAGGGCCCCAACGCCTACGGCATGCTCAAGAGCGAGCACGGTGTCCACCGTCTGGTGCGCATCAGCCCGTTTGACGCCAACGCCCGCCGCCAGACCAGCTTCTCCAGCCTCGAAGTTATGCCTGAGCTGGACAACAACATCAACATCGAAATCAACCCCGCCGATATCGAGATGCAGGTCTACCGTTCCTCCGGCGCGGGCGGCCAGCACATCAACAAGACGTCCTCCGCCGTCCGCCTGATCCACAAGCCCACCGGCATTGTGACGACCTGCCAGACCCAGCGCAGCCAGCTGCAGAACCGCGAGTACGCTATGGAGATGATGAAGGCCAAGCTGTACCAGATCGCTTTGCAGCAGCACAAGGATAAGATCGATGACATCAAGGGCGTCCAGAATGAGATCGCCTGGGGCCACCAGATCCGCAGCTATGTCTTTATGCCCTACACGCTGGTCAAGGATCACCGCACCAACTACGAAAGCGGCAATGTGCAGGCTGTCATGGACGGTGATCTGGACGGCTTTATCTATGCCTACCTGAAGGCAAGCTCCCGCGGCGAGCTGCAGGATGTCTGATATGAATGATCGTTTTATCCGCCTGTCCGTCTCGCTGTCCCGCCTGCAGAAGGTCATCCAGCGCATCAAGACGGACGGCATGAACCGCATTGAGCTGAAGGCCGGGCACACGCTGGTGCTTTGCCAGCTTGACGCTGCCCCCGACGGGTATCGCTTCTCGGAGCTGACCGAGCGGTGCGACCTTGACCCGGCAATGATCTCCCGCGTGCTGGCCGATCTGGTCCGCAGCGGTCTGGTCCAGAAGTGCGGCGCACCCGGCAAGTATAACGCGATCTACCGACTGACCGAGGCGGGCCGCGACCGTGCCGTGCGGGTAAGGGCCGTGGTGGCCGATGTATCGCGTCGCGCCGATGAGGGGATAGACCCCGGCGAGCTGGCCATATTCTATAAAGTGCTTGCACAGCTGACCGAAAATCTCGAGGCTGTCGAGGCCGACCCCACGGCAGCCTTTGCACCGCTGGAGGACTAAGCCGGCGCTGCCCTACTGACCAATATGAACAAAACTGCCCGACTGCACCAAAATGCAGCCGGGCACTTGTTTTGTTCATACTTGATGGGTATACTTGCCATAATAAAGCGATGTGGATCGTTTATGCTGTAGGGGCCGGGCATGCCCGGCCCGCAGCCGAACGGCAAACGCGCAATCACGGGAAAGCCGCGGGCCGCACATGTGCGGCCCCTACAACCCACCAAATTCCACCCGAAAGGAGCCTCCTACATGCCATCGTATCACGGGCTGACCGCTGCCGAGGTCGAAACGCGCCGCGCAGCGGGCCAGACGAATCAGCCGCCCCGCTCCCAGACCAAGACCACCGGTGAGATCGTGCGGGACAATATCTGTACCTATTTCAACCTTGTGTTTCTCGTGCTGGCCGTCATGCTGGCGCTCGTGCGCTCGTGGCTGAACATGGGCTTTCTCGGCATCGTGTTCTGGAACACCCTCATCGGCATCGTGCAGCAGCTGCGCGCCAAAAAGACCATTGATGAGCTGACCCTTGTATCGGCCCGTAAGGTGCGCTGCCTGCGCGATGGCCAATGGTGCGAGGTGCTCTCCGATGATCTGGTCCGGGACGATGTGGTGGAGTTCGGCGCGGGGGACCAGATCGTGGCAGACGCCGTTGTGCTGGACGGCAGCGCGCAGGCCAACGAGTCCCTCATCACCGGCGAGGCCCGGGCTGTGCCGAAGGAGGCGGGCGGTGAACTGCGGTCAGGCAGCTTTCTCATGGCGGGGCGCTGCACGGCGCGGCTGACCCATGTCGGCGCGGACAGCTACGCCAGCAAGCTGACAGCCGAGGCGCAGGCCAACGGCCACCGTGTCGCCCGGGGCGAGATGATGCGCAGCCTTGACAGGCTGATTAAATTTATCGGCATAGCGCTTATCCCGATCGGCGCGGTGCTGATCTGGAAGCAGCACTGGGTGCTGGAGCTGACGATGAAGGAGACTGTCAATGCCACGGTGGCAGCGCTCATCGGCATGATCCCCGAGGGGCTTTACCTGCTGACGAGTGTGGCGCTGGCCGTGAGCATGATGCGCCTTGCCAGACGCAGGGTGCTGACGCGGGATATGAACTGCATTGAAACGCTTGCCCGGGTGGATACCCTCTGCGTGGACAAGACCGGCACAATCACCGAGAGCGCCATGCAGGCAGATGACCCGCTGCCGCTGGCAGAAAATGTGCCGCTGGATGAGATCCTGCACGCCTTCTACGCGGGGGAGCAGCCTGACAACGACACCGGCCGCGCCCTGACCGACCGCTTTGGACAGGGGGGCGCCGGCTGGTTTGCGGTGCGCACGGTGCCCTTTAACACGGCGTACAAATACAGCGCCAAGGATTTCGGCGCGCAGGGCTGTTATGTGGTGGGCGCACCGGATATTTTGGCGGGGCCCCGCGCCGGGGAGCTGACCGGCGCACTTTCCCCGCTGCTGGCACAGGGCCGCCGTGTGCTGCTGCTGGCAAAATACAACGCAGCCCTGCCTGACCCACCCGCCGCCTTGGATGCGGCGCAGCTGGAATTTCTGGCGCTGCTGCCGCTGCAGAACCGCATCCGGGAGAATGCCCCCAAGACCTTCCGTTTTTTTGCCAGACAGGGGGTCGATGTCAAGGTCATCTCGGGCGATGACCCGCAGGCTGTCAGCCATGTGGCTGCAGGCGCGGGCATTGCGGGGGCCGAGCACTGGGTGGACGCCGCCACTTTGCGCAGCGAAAAGGAGCTGGCCGAGGCAGCCGAAAAATACACGGTGTTTGGCCGTGTGACGCCGGAGCAGAAGCGTCAGCTTGTCCACGCGCTGCAAAAGCGCGGCCACACCGTAGCCATGACAGGAGATGGCGTAAATGACGTGCTAGCGTTAAAAGATTCCGACTGTGGCATTGCCATGGCATCGGGCGCGCAGGCGGCCAGTCAGGTCGCGCAGCTGGTGCTGCTCGACTCCGACTTTGCGGCCCTGCCCAGCGTGGTGGCCGAGGGGCGGCGTGTCATCAACAACATCCAGCGCTCGGCCTCGCTGTTTTTGGTCAAGAACATCTTCTCGTTCCTGCTCAGCATCGTGGCGCTGGGGCTGCCGCTGGCCTATCCGTTCCAACCGCTGCAGTTGTCCCTCGTCACCTTTGCCACCATCGGCGCACCGGCATTCTTTCTGGCGCTTGAGCCGAACCATGAGCTGGTGCGCGGCAAATTTATGCGCAATGTCATGCGGGCCGCCATGCCCGGCGGGCTGACGGATTTTCTGCTGGTGTTCTGCGCACAGGGCTTCGGCTTTGCGTTCGGCATCCCATCCGAGATGGTAGGCACGATCTGCACGCTGGCCATCCTCTGTGTCGGTCTGCAGATTTTGTGGGGCGTTTGTATCCCGTTCACGCCGCTGCACTGGGCTATCTGGGGCAGCATGGCGGCGGCGGGCATTGGCGGGGCGCTTTTGCTGGCGCCGTGGCTGCCGCTGGTCCGCCTGAATCTGGGCGGTGTGCTGGTACTCATCGTGCTGCTGGCGCTCAGTGCGCCGACACTGGCAGGGCTGACCTTCCTTGGCGAGCGGCTGCACGGTATCTATAATGACTTGAAAAACAAACACGCCCGCAAGCAGGCATAAAAAATCCCCCGCAGGCCGCCATGGTCTGCGGGGGAATTTTTTGCTCTCAGCCCTCAAGATCCTCCTTGATGAACATAAAGCAGAGGCTTACCGCAAGCAGGGCGCAGGACAGCCAGATCGTCTTGGCACCCAGCACAGCTACGCACTGGGTACCCACGCCGGCACCCAGCGCAAAGACAAGGATGACGCCGAAATAGTGCAGTGCCTTGTACAGCAGGCTTTTATCCCGCGTATGGCCGAACGCCACCAGAGAATCCATGCCGCTGCGCAGATTGCCGATGCACATGGTACTGGCAAACGGATAGCCGTGTACCTTGCGGAAGGCCTGTACCTGCATGGCGCAGGCAAAGGATACCAATGCGTTGGCACCCATGTCCCACGCGGCAGGGAAGAACCCGACCACGAACAGCAGTACGATCTCCGCCAGCAGCACCAGCTGCCGCCAGTGGACGCGCCTTGCCTCGCGCCAGCGCAGGCGGATGCACTCCGCCGCCGCCACACCCAGCGCAAAGGACAGCACGGGGATAAAATAGTGGGCGAACCGCGAAAAATCGCCCTCGAACAGGCTTTGGCTCATCAGGACGATGTTGCCGGTCTGGGCGTTGGCAAACACCTTGCCGCGCCCAATGTAGGTGTAGGCATCCTGCAGTCCGCCCGATGCGGACAAAAACATGACCGTGCGGAATGCCTCGGACATCTGGCCGCGGTGATGCAATAGTGAATGTGACATGATTTTCCGACCCCTCTATATGATTGCGCGTGCAGGGGCGGCCAACGGCCGCCCCTGCAATCATTGCCCATTATAGCGCGCCGCGCCGCCGCTGTAAAGTTTACGGCGACACATGCGGCGTTTTGTACCAAAATGACGCGGCAAAACGGAGAAATATTTTATACAAAGTGCAGAAATTTGTGCAGGGGTATTACATAAGCGGAAAATTTGCGGTATACTGACTCCACTTTCCAACGCAGTGAGACAACAGCCGCAGGGCGTCGCAACGAGTTGAGCGACACCCTGCGGCTGTTTTTTGTTTTGGAGAAAATAACATACATATGAGGAGTAATTGCAATGCCGCAAACAAAGAAACAGGAAATCGTCTACACCGTCATGATGGTCTGCGTCATGGTCTACGGAATGGTCTGCTACAATATCGCACTGGATGTGGGCGGGATGCAGAATTTCATCTTCGCCGCTGCCCTCAGCGAGCTGCCCATCATGGGCGTCATCGGCTTCCTGCTGGATACCTTTCTGGTCGGCCCCGCGGCCATGCGCATCGCTATGGGTTGGTTCACCCCCGGCAAGGACAAGCAGGTGTTCCTGATTGCCGCCATCTCCTGCCTGTCCGCGTGGATGATGTGCCCGCTGATGAGCTTTTTCGCAACGCTGTTCTTCAAGGACAGCCACAACGCAAACTTTTTTGCCATCTGGGTGCAGACCACGGCGCTGAACTATCCCGCAGCCTTCCTGTGGCAGCTGTGCGGTGCGGGGCCGCTGGTGCGGTTCGTGTTCGGCAAAGGGCTGGCCGCCATGAAAAAGCAGTGAGATCGATTTCGCAAAACATCGACAGAAAAAACACAAACCCATTTTTGTACAAATAAAACTGTACAAAAACGACTTGCTATATTTGGTCATAGTGCTATAATTACGGCTGAACCTGAAAGTTGGGTGTACCTATTTATATAAATAAACAGGCTGCATCCGGCGGCGGTCAGGGGACTGACCGCCCTACGCCCGCAGCAACCCTACGGTTTATGGGTGGCTACAATTCTCAGGTAAAGCTCTCAAAGAGTGAGGTGCATTGCATGAAAGATGTGAACGACCTGATGCAGGCTATTTTGGAGATGGACGCCGCCCAGCGAAAGGTCAGTGAAAAGGCCAAGCTGGAACGCACGGCCCGGCTGGCCGCGCTGGACGAGCAGAAGCAGAAGATCATTGCGGAGTGTGACGCCCGCGAAAAGGCAGCCTGCGAGGCCGCTGCCAAGGCTGCAGAGCAGGGCAACGCCGCCGCCCTTGCTGCGCTGGAGCAGCAGTGCCAGCAGGCCGCCGAGGCCATGACCGACGCCGCCCGGAGCCATGAAGCTGAATGGTGCGCAGCGCTTGTACAGCGCACCCTGAGCGGGGAGGCCGCACAATGACGAAGGCAAGCAATGCCTCCGGCAATGCGGTGCTGGCCAAGGCGCGGGCGCTGTACGGCCGCCGCCTGCGGGCAGAGGATTACCGCCGCCTGATGGGCTGCCGCACAATGTCTGAGTTGGCCGCCGCCCTCAAGGAGCAGCCGCTCTACAGCGCGGCGCTGGCCGATGTCAACCCCCAGTACGCCCGCCGCGCCCAGCTGGAAAGCCTGCTGCGGCAGAGCCTGTACACCCGGTATGACAGCCTTTGCCGGTATGACCGCAGCGCAGGCAGCAAGGTGTATGAATACTTTACCCTCTGCTGTGAGGTGGACGAACTGACCGCCGCGATGCGCTGCTTGGATGCGGGCCGCCCGGGTGATTACCTGTTCCGGCTGCCCGAGTTCATGCAGCAGCGCTGCTGCATCGACCTGTACGCCTTGGCAAAGGCAACGAGCCTCGATGGCATTTTGGCTGCTGTGGCCGGTACGCCGTGGGAAAAGGTTCTGGCACCGCTGAAAACCGCCAAGCCTGACCGCGGCCTGACCGCTCAGGCCGAGCCGCTTTTGCAGGATCGCCGCCACAAGGCGCTGGTGGCGCTGGCACCGATGGGGAAGGGCACAAGCGCTGCGCCTACGCTGCGCGACCTTGTGGAGCTGGAGTGCGACACCTCCGCCGTCTCGAACGCCGCACGGCTCATCCGCATCGGCGCGCCGGATTCGGTGGTGCGCACGAACGCCCGCCGCGACTGCACGGCCCTGACCGCCGCCGAGTGGGAGTACCTTCTGGCAGCCCGGGATCTTGCGGAGTTCAAGGCACGGTTTGCCAGAACGAAGTATGGCCCGCTGCTGGGCCACCACGAATACAGCGTGCTGAAGGAGGGCTTCTTCCACTACCGCTGCGACTGGTGCAAAAAGTGGCTCCGCTTTTCGACCGACCCGACGCTGGTCATGATGTGTTATGTCTGGCTGGCTCGCTGCGAGGTGCAGGATCTGGACCACATCATTGAGGGCGTGCATTACAAGCTGCCGCCCGAGGAGCTGAAGCCGCTGCTGGTCGAGTTTGATGAGAACGATTGATTCTTAAACTTGCCTCTCTGTAAGAAATTGCACGGTAGGGGCGGGGCTCTGCTCCGCCCGTGGCCGTTTTGCCGTGTGTGGCTTTCCCGGAAAGGAGCGGCTGCGTAAAGCTGGCGGG